>Ga0316204_10012647_pt1 | contig 10244 bp, 6 predicted proteins | sample 6monrhotite_MG_2_FD_205661 | JGI IMG/M metagenome (GOLD analysis project Ga0316204, IMG submission 205661) | Microbial mat bacterial communities from mineral coupon in-situ incubated in ocean water Damariscotta River, Maine, United States -... | ecosystem: Environmental > Aquatic > Marine >... | reverse complement strand
CGGGCCTCACCGGCGGTGTACAGAACCAGCCTGATTTCCAGGCCGGACTGGTCGATCATAAGACCCACTTCGCCAATGAGATCCCTAATTTCGTCAGACAGGCGATGGATGAATACGGTGAACTTACCGGACGGCATTATGATCCTGTAAAAACTTTCATGACTGATGATGCCGAGCATGTCATCGTCGGCCTGGGGTCGGTGACGGATGATGCTGAAGCCGTGACCAGTTACCTGCGCTCTCAGGGTAAAAAGGTCGGTGTGGTTTCGATCAAATTATTACAGCCTTTTCCAGAAGGTGAACTCGTTGCCGCTCTGAAGGGTAAAAAAGCCGTCACCATACTGGAACGTTCAGAGGTCACCTCGCTTACCAACCTGGTGACCCAGTCCATGTTCAAAGCGCGGGAGAATAACGACCTGATCCGGCATCGGGGCATCCCCCCTATCGACAGCCTGCCCAAGATCAGTACCGGTATCTTCGGTATCGGCGGTCATGATCTGCAACCCCGCCACCTGATCGCCGCCTACAGAAACATGGAAAGTACGCTCAACGTGCCTTTCTTCTATCTCGGCTCGCAGTTCTTTGAGAGTAAGCCGACGCCACGTAATGCCGAATTACAAAACAGACTGAAACAGGCTTATCCGGAAACAGAATTTATGGCATTAGACACTGAGGAAAATCCCTCGCTATTGCCTGCTGATGCTTTTCGTATCCGTTTTCATTCCGTCGGTGGTTATGGCACCATCGCCAGCGGTAAACTACTCACCGATATCCTCGCCGGGGTCATGCAAATGCACTCCAAGTCAGCACCAAAATATGGTTCGGAAAAAAGCGGTGCGCCAACTAATTTCTACATCTCATTAAGTCCTGAACCAATCAAGATAACCAATGCGGAACTGGAAGATGTCGAGATCGTCATCTCCCCTGACCACAAGGTATTCAGTCATACCAACCCGCTGTTAGGACTGGTTGAAGGTGGCACCCTGATCATGCAGTCACATCACACGCCACTGGAAGTATGGAAGGAACTGCCTGCCTTTGCGCGCAAGACTATCCGTGAAAAAGATATCCGCTTTTACGTAGTTGATGCCTTCGGTGTGGCGAAAAAACATGCGCCGGTACCAGAGTTGGAAATCCGCATGATGGGTATCGCGTTCATCGGTGCGATATGCGGACATGTGGACCGCATCTCTGCAGGAAAATCAGAAGATTCTATCCTGCAAAAAGTCGAGCAGCAGGTAACCAAAAAATTCGGCGCCAAAGGCAAGGCGGTGGTCGAAGGCAACATGAAAGTTGTCAGAGATGGATTACTGGCGACAAATAAAATCGATTACAGCACCAAAGAATTCAGTGAAGCCGAGAAGCTCGCGGTAGTCGTCAGCGGTCCCGACGGGAAAAAACCGGGCGTCGAAGTCTCTGCAGCGATGTCCAGGGCAACAGGAAGCACGGTATCAAACGGTATATTCGACAAGACGTATTACGATGACACACTGGCTGACCGTATCAAGGATGGCAGTATCGGAGAAGCACCGGTCATTCCAGGCACCGGCCTGTTCATGCCGGTAGCAACCGCAGCCTGGAAGGATAAAGGTATGTTCCGCCTGGACGTGCCTAAATATACTGCCCATCTGTGCACCGGCTGTATGGAGTGCGCCATGGTCTGTCCGGATGCAGCCATTCCCAACACGGTCCATGATATCCATGACCTGCTGTTGACGGCCATCGGTAAACTTGATATTACCGAACAGCACAGAACACAGATGTCGAGCCAGGTATTCCCACTGACCAAGGCTGTCCGCGACACCTACCGTAACCTGATCGGTAAAGATGAGAGCACGTTCAGTGATATCGTGAAACGGTCGCTAGCCAGCCTGGACACAGCCTCGATATCGTCATGGGCCAGTCTGCAAAAGGATTTCGAGAAAATGGTCGAGGTCCTCGAATGCTTTCCAGTAGCGAGGACTCGTCCGTTCTTTGACGCCATGGAAAAAAACGAGCCCGGCTCGGGCGGCCTCTATTCGGTCAACATCGACCCATGGAAATGCACCGGTTGCCTGGAATGTGTCGATGTCTGTGGACCAGGCGCACTGAGTGCAGAAAAGCAGAGCAGTCTGCTGCAGACAAAGATGAGTCAGAACTTCGAATTCCTCAGCAAGATGCCGAACACCCCTGCCCGCTTTACTGAAAGCGCCATCCTGCCGGGTGGCGAAAGCAAACGTCTCATCCTCGACCACGATAATTACTACGCGATGACCGGTGGCCATGGTGCCTGTCGCGGCTGTGGTGAAGTGACCGCTATCCGTATGCTGACCGCTACCAACAAGGCGATCCACGAGAAAAAACGCAAAACACATGTCAATGAACTGGAAGCATTGATTACAAAACTGAATGCAAAACTCGAAAATATACCGACGGATGAAAATGATCCGGATCGAGTGCAGCGTATGCAGAAAACGATCGAGATCCTTGAGAAGCGTCTCTACCTGTTTGAGAGTGGACCCACCGGGAATGGCCCTTCCTTTGCAGCATTTGCCAATGCGACCGGCTGCAGCAGCGTGTATGCATCAACATTCCCTGCAAACCCGTATAAAGACCCATGGGTGAACAGCCTGTTTCAGGATACTCCGGCGGTTGCTAAAGGTATCTTTGAAGGTATCTGCGCAACCGCAGTCGATGACTTCACTGCCTTGCGCACCGCTAAACTTGACCTGGAAGACCTGTACGACCCGGAAGTACACGACACGCTTTTCAGGTGCTTTAACTGGCACCATTTTTCAAAAGATGAATTCTCCATGCTACCTGCCATCATCAGCATGGGCGGCGATGGCGCGACTTATGACATCGGTTTCGGTGCGCTGTCGCGTCTGCTGGTCTCTGAAACGCCGATAAAAGTCGTGGTACTCAACACCGGTGCTTATTCAAATACCGGCGGCCAGACCTCTACGGCCAGCTATACCGCCCAGGATTCAGATCTGACCCGTTTCGGTGTCGCCCACAGGGGCAAACATGAAGACCGTAAAGAGCTTGGACTTATCGCCGCTTTTCATCCAAAAGTACTGGTGATTCAGACCAATGCGGCACTGCAGAGCCATTTCATGAAAAATGTCATGGACTTCCTTACCTACAACGAATCACCGGCGGTATTCGACACCTATACTACCTGCCAGCCGGAACATGGCATCGCCGACGATGCCGGCAACAGACGTGCGATACTTGCCGTAGAAAGCCGTATGAGCCCTGTCTTCGTTCACGACCCGCGTCGTGGGGATACGCTTGCCGAACGTTTTTCATTAGAAGGTAATCCGGATATCGGCAAAGACTGGACAACGACGACCCTGGAGTACACCGATGACGAAGGTAATGCCAAACTGCTGGAGATCGCATTCACCGCCGCCGATTTTGCACAGCACGAAGGTCGATTCAAAAAACATTTCCATCCAGTCACTCAGGATGATGATCCGCTGCCTATCGCTGAATACATCGATCTAAACGAGAATGACCGTTATGGTAAAGTGCCCTTTATCTGGTCAACGACAGCCGAAGGAAAACTGATCAAACTCACCATGTCATCCGCGATGGTCGAACTGACCGTAGAGCGCCGCAGAAACTGGCGTATGCTGGAATACCTTGGCGGCCTGCATGTCGAACAGATGCAGGCAGAACATCGTCAGCAACTTGATAACTGGCAGCAGAAATATCAACAGACCAGCATTGCACGTGAGGCCTCTATCGATTCTATCGCCAGGGGGATGGCAGAGCTGGCAAGCATCTCCGGCGCACCAGCGACAGCTGTCGATAAGCTTATCCCGGTCTCCGTCGAAACAGCAGCGCCTGCACAGATAGCAGCGACACAGACCACAACGGCCGGCTCCGAAGCTGGCGATCTGGTCGAGATCGCTGAGACTGATATGGCCAAATGCAGTAACTGCAAGACCTGTTACCAGGATCTGAGCGAACTGTTCGAGAAAACAAAGATCATGGTCGACGGTTCACCCAAAGAGGTCAGCCGGGTGATACCGGGAATCTTTGATAAGATAGAGATCACCCCGGAACTGGTACAGCGTGCATCCAGGGTAGCCGATGATTGTGATGTTGAGATCATCCGCTTTAATGCTCCAGCCCATGCACCGGCTTAAGTGAGGCTCACTATGTCACAGCGTAATGAAGAACAGACCAATAGTCATGAAAGCTATAACGCTCAGGACATCGAGCGCTACCTGCAGGCTAATCTCGAGATCGAAAGTAACCGGCATCATATAGAAAACAACGAGGAGAAAATCGCTGAGCTGGAACACAGTGAAGCTGTCGAACTGTTCCAGAAACAGGTAGGACTGCTGCAGAAACACCTGGTCAATGACCCGAAGTTTTTTCAGCAGATGTTCATCAACGATGGCAGCAGCGCGATCACCTGGGAATTTCAGCAGGGCGAGCTGAGTGAAAAATTCACCCATACCTTCTGGAACCTCCTGCTCAGAAACGATGATTTCAGCAGCCTGTTACTGCGATTCGTCTGGAACCTGCCGCTTAAGCAAAAACGTAAATTCATCCGTGCTATCGACAAACACCTCTCTGTACGTTACCCCATGTTCAAAGGGCTTTCCGAAGGCTGGCCAGGTGAGAACAACATCCCTCCCTACGTTCGCCCGCCCACGGAACGCAATCAGGACTTTGACCTGGTCAATCAGGGTTACATCGGATACATGGGACTGGGTTACAGCTTTCGTGAAGTCGAAATGCTGGTCTGGCTGGAAGTCCTGCGCGACAAACAGTGCGACGACAGACCCTGTGAGATCGGCATCCCGCAAGAGGATGGTAGCGAAGCTGATGGCGGCTGCCCGGTCAAGATACACATACCGGAGATGTTGCACCTGATCGGTGAAGGTAAATTCAGGCAGGCGTTTGACCTGATCAAAGAATCCAACCCCCTGCCTAATGTCACGGGACGGGTCTGTCCCCAGGAGATCCAGTGTCAGGGAGTCTGTACGCTGAATCAGCAACCGATAGAGATCGGACAGGTCGAGTGGTACCTGCCGCAGAGTGAAAAAGTACTCCACCCGGATGCCAATTACAGGATAGAAGGTTTTGAAAACCCATGGGCAAAAGCTGAAAAACCGCCTATCGCCATCGTCGGTTCCGGCCCTGCCGGAATGATCAATGCTTACCTGCTGGCAAAAGAAGGCTACCCGGTAACCGTGTTCGAAGCATTCCATGAACTCGGCGGTGTATTGCGCTACGGCATCCCCGAATTCCGTCTGCCTAACGAACTGATCGATGATGTCGAGAAAAAGATAACCGCTCTCGGCGGTAAGTTTGTTACCAACTTTATCGTCGGTAAAACGACGACACTCGAAGCCTTGAAACGCGCAGGCTTCTGGAAGATATTCATCGGTACCGGTGCCGGTCTGCCCCGCTTCATGAACGTGCCGGGTGAACACATGAACGGCATCCTTTCAGCCAATGAGTTCCTTACCCGCGTCAACCTGATGAAGGCCCACCTCGAAGACTACGAAACACCGCTGCCGAAAGTCAAAGGCAAACACATCATCGTCATCGGCGGTGGCAATACCGCGATGGATGCAGCGCGCACCGCGCGGCGGCTTGGCGGCCATGTCACCATCGTCTATCGCCGCACCCAGGACGAGATGCCGGTGCGTGTCGAAGAACTTCATCATGCAACCGAAGAAGACATCAACCTGAAAGTGCTGCGTGCACCACGTGAGTTCATCGGCAATGACAAGACCCATTTTGTCACCCATACCGTTCTCGATGTCATGCAGCTGGGTGAACCGGATGCCTCAGGACGACGCCGCCCGGTCGTCACTGGTGAGACCGAAGAGATGAAAGTTGACCTGGTCATCATGGCACTGGGTAATGCGTCTAACCCCATCGTCAAAGATGCAGAGCCTGAACTCAAGACCAGTAAATGGGGAACCATCGAGGTGCGCCCCGGTTCACAGGAAACCTCGATGGATAATGTCTATACCGGTGGTGATGCTAACCGCGGCGGCTCTACCGCCATCAAGGCTGCAGGTGACGGCATGCAGGCCGCGAAACAGATTGCCGGTGAACCGCCATTCACTGCCGGCGAGATCAAATCGCTGGTAGCAACCGCCGAATCTTATACTAAGAAAGGCCAGGCACCGCAGAGGATCCTGGAGAGAATCGAGCTGGCCGAAGCCGTGGTCGAACTCGTCGTCTACTCACCACTGATCGCAAAAGCAGCCCGCGCCGGACAGTTCATACGCGTACTGGCCTGGGATAAAGGCGAACTGGTGCCGATGACACTGGCAGACTGGGATGTGAAAAATGGCACCATAACACTCGTCGTCCAGGGGCTGGGAAGCACCTCGATGAAGATCAACCAGATGCAGGTGGGCGATGCATTTACCGGTATCGCCGGTCCACTCGGACTGCCTAGCAAACTGCACCGTTATGAAAACGGTGAGACCGTTGTCTTCACTGCTGGCGGTGTCGGCCTGCCACCGGTCTATCCGATCATGCGCGAACACCTGCGCATGGGTAACCATGTCACCCTGATCGCAGGCTTCCGAAACAGGGACATGATGTTCTGGGACGAAGAAGATAAACGCATCGGTTCCTTACAGGCTGAATATCCTGACCTGCTTGATGTGATCTATACCACCAATGATGGCAGTTTCGGCATCAAGGATTTTGTTACCGGCCCATTAAAAGAGATGCTCGATAAGATGAAGGACGACAGCGGTCGTGCCGTCGGTGAAGTAGTAACCATCGGTCCGCCGATGATGATGCGCGCAGTCAGCGACCTGACCAAACCATATGGTGTAAGAACTGTAGCAAGCCTTAACTCTATCATGGTGGATGCTACCGGCATGTGCGGTGCCTGCATGGTGCCAGTAACTATCGATGGTAAGATGGTGCGCAAACATGCCTGTATCGATGGCCCGGAGCTGGACTCCCATATCATCGACTGGGACAAATTCCTGCCAAGATTTTTGCAGTTCAGAGAACAGGAAGAGAATAACAAACTACGGCATGGCTTTACCTGAGGTAAAGTCATTTTCGGCATCAGATCATATTGCTATCTAAACAGTTTTAACATTGGTAAACTCATTTTCAATTTTTGACATAAGACAAGTTTTTTAGTCGGCTATGTTTTACAATTAACCAAATTTCATCTTTCACAGGGCATTAAAACGGGGAACCTTCATGGCAACAGCAAAAAAGAAAGCGGTCACAAAAAAAGTAGTTAAGAAAAAGGCGGTAAAGAAAAAGGCAGTTAAAAAAGCAGCAGTAAAAAAAGCAGCCGTTAAAAAAACCACGGCAAAAAAATCAGCAGCCAGCAACGCAAAAATCAAAGTTACAAATGAACAACATCACAAGATGATTTGCGAGGCCGCTTATTACATCTCACTCGACCGTACATCAGAAACCGTCAACCCGACTGAAGACTGGTTACAGGCGGAAGCGGCAATCAACAAGATCTGCATCATCGCCGATTAGATAAGACGAACTCATCTGGCTGGTGTGCGCAACGCATGCCAGCCAGAGATGCGGCTAAAAAACATCACCCACAGTAATCAGGCAGATATATCCAGGCTAACTGGGTATACATCTTAATACTGCTGAGCATCATATCAATCAAGATTAATTCTATTGATTGCCGGACAAGTTGTGCTAATGTTATAAAACAACATATAGATTCCCAAGAGTGGTGCAAATGAAAAGAAGATCAGTAATAAAAAGCCTGCAGATAGCAGGAAGCCTAACGACCTGTTTTTATGCAGGATTTGCTCACGCTGACTGGTCTCAGAAGCATCCCTATGGTGGATTTAATCAGGGTTATGGCGATTTCCCGCCAGCAGACATCGACCAGCAACTATCAGGCACCGGCGATGAAAACGCTACAGTACAAAGCCAGTCTCCGCCAGTTCAAAACACTACCGAAAGCGTCAATCAACAGCCTGTCCCGGCGAACACAGCACAAAACACTACACGACAAACACCACAGCAAGCTGTTCAACAACCGGTATATGGCGGTTATTACCAGAACTATCAGATGCCACCTGGTGCGCAACCATACAACAGCGGCACAAATTTCAATGGACCATGGAATAACAACCGCTCTAATTTTAGTGGGCCCTGGAACAACCGGGGATCCAGTTTTAGCGGACCATGGAATAATCGTGGTTCAAGTTTCGGCGGGCCCTGGAATGGTGGTAATAATGGCCCCAGTTTTAGCGGTCCCTGGAATAACAATGGATCAAACTTCAGTGCACCCTGGAACAACAATCGATCAGGTTTCAGCCCGTGGGGCAATGGTGGCGGCTGGAGCTGGTAAAGCCCGGCAACACAGATAATCATAACGAAGCGCCCATATGATATGGGCGCTTTTTGTTTACTGCATCAATACTTCTCAGCTTGCAGCGATAACGCCATTTTTCTTCAGGTAACTGATGATCTCTTCAGCAAGTATATCGGGCGTCTTTTCAGCTGCCTGCAGGACCAGCTCTGCAGCGACGGGTTCTTCATACGGATCATCGATACCGGTAAAACCTTTTATCTCACCTGCCCTTGCTTTTTTATACAGTCCCTTAGGGTCACGCTGCTCACATACTTCGATAGGCGCATCGACGAAGACCTCGATAAACTCACCTGGTTGCAATGTATTGCGTACCTTATCGCGATCGATACGGTAAGGACTGATGAATGCGGTCAGCGCGATGATGCCTGTCTGTGCAAAAATTTCGGCAACAGCTCCAATACGACGGATATTCTCTTCTCGATCTATCGCAGAAAAGCCTAACCCAAATCGATCTGAGAACGCATCACCATGCGTATCACGCAACATCCCGGGCCCGGCGTTAAGACCATGACGGACATTATCTCCGTCGAGCACAACACTCCGTAGACCTTCCTGATGGAGGATGTGGTCCAGTGTATTGGCCACGGTACTTTTACCTGAACCGCTCAACCCGGTAAACCAGATCACACAGCCTTTATGGCCATTGTTCATTTCCCGCATCTCCCGGGAAACACTTTGTTCATGCCAGGTAACATTCGTATCATTATTCATTATTACTTCTCAACAGGGTTAATTATTCTATATGGTGACTTGTGAACTACAGCGATAACGGCTCATCTATATTATTCTATCACCCTCTACTCCATGCTCGTCATCTTTCGGTTCTTCGACAATGGCAATATGGGCATCATCGCAGAACGGTTTGTGCCGTGACTGTTTACAGCCGCAGAATGCGACCATCACTTTCTCTTCCGCTACAAACTTGACTGGCTCGAAGTCTGAGTCTTTGTGTGAGCCATCACAGAAGGGTTGAGACTTGCTGAGACCACAGGCACACCACCAGTATGTTTTACCTTTCTCAACGACGACACCGAATGGTCCCTTTCTTGCAACGACTGCTTCTTGACTCATAACAACTCCGCTCTTAGTAAAAAATTATTAAACATTATCCGTATCGAAATATACAGCACCTTGAGTATTGATGGGAAGTCAAACCGATATAGAAGTAATATTACTATTGCTCAGTTGCCTGCTTATCGAGATGTCCTACTTTCACTAGTATCAGCGTCTCCTCCTCGACGCGGGGAAAATGCTTGCTCATGTGCGGACTGCGAATCCAGCTGCCCGCAGGGTATTCACCATGCTCATCGATAAACCTGCCACTGATAACCACGATCTCTTCACCGCCCCAGTGAGTATGCGGCTGGAACACTTCATTCTCCGGCCATAAGACCAGTGCAGTACTTTCGGTATGATGCGCATGCAACGCTAGCACTTTCAGGTTACCGATACCCGGGCGCCACTGCTGGTCTTCCGGCCGCAGTACGACAAGCGACGTATCATCAGGTTGAAACTGCTCGAGTTTGACGAAAAGCGTGCAACCGGTCTCAGTAAATGGCTTGTGCACAGATCCCGGTGGATTACGCAGATAACTGCCCGCAGGATAATCGCCGTTCTCATCAGAAAACACGCCTTCCAGCACATAGATCTCTTCACCTTGTGGATGGCCATGCTGCGGAAAATATGAGCCCGGTTCAAACCTGACAAAACTGGTCGTGTGTCCAGATTCTTCTGCCTCGCGCTCAAGGTGTAAGCGGGAAACACCATCGGCCTGGCTTTTAACCCATTGCTTTTCATCCGGGCGTACACAGGCGATTTTTGAGAGATCCATATTTAAGAGGTAATCGTTTTTCATAAGTATTCGTTTAGCGTTTGATTTTTTTGTAACACATAACACTCA
>Ga0316204_10012646_pt1 | contig 10245 bp, 8 predicted proteins | sample 6monrhotite_MG_2_FD_205661 | JGI IMG/M metagenome (GOLD analysis project Ga0316204, IMG submission 205661) | Microbial mat bacterial communities from mineral coupon in-situ incubated in ocean water Damariscotta River, Maine, United States -... | ecosystem: Environmental > Aquatic > Marine >... | reverse complement strand
GAACATCCTCGGTCGCATTTTGGGAACCGGCACAGCCTGCGTGACGAGCCCCAACCTGATCGGCGACACGAAAAAATCGCTGACAATCGCCATGCAAAAGGCGCTCAAGAGCGCGGGTCTGACTCCCGACGACATTGGCCACATCAATGCACACGGCCTGGGAGTGATCGAAACCGACCGCGACGAAGCAGCTGCGATCAACGAAGTCTTCGGCGGTTGCAAAAACCCGGTGCCAGTCACATCGCTAAAGAGCTACTTCGGCAACTCCGGCGCCAGTTGCGGCATGCTGGAAATTGCCGGTTCACTGCTGGCCCTGCAATCGGGCGTCGTCCCGCACACGCTGAACTACGACACCCCCGACCCCGAATGCCCGATCAACGTCATTTCCGGCGAGCCGTTAAAAACGGAAAACCGCACATTCCTAAACATCGACGTCACCCGCCAAGGCCAAGCCAGCGCGGCGGTAATCCAAGTCGGGTAGGGCGGGGTGCCTGTGCAGTGGCGGGTTTCTTAGCCACAGATTGAACACGGATCAAACACAGATTTGATGCCGGTGCTTGACGCTCCCCAATCCGACCGCTTTCGCTTGTTGGTGGAGTGCCCTTTGTAGGTTCGGCTGCGTCGGACGATTTATCGGCCCTAATCCGCTGGCCTGGCTTTGCTCAACGCATGATGAGCCGCAAATGCTCGATCTAATACATGACATCCACCCTGGCGTCGGTCTTGGCGAGCTGCTTCTGGGCACGCCCGCGGACTTGGTACGCGCGCAGCTCGGCGAACCTCCCACTGTCAGGGAAAAGGATCATGGGGATGGCATCAACCATCGCGATTGGGACTACGAGTGGTTGTCCTTGAGCCTGTCATTCTCGCAAGACGATGATTATCGGTTGGGTATGATCACAACGTCTTATGAGTGGGCCACGTTAGGGGAAACTCGCATTATCGGCCTGACCGAAGCGGAACTTTGCGCAAGCGACTTTGACGGACTCGGCCCGCCGAGATTCGACGATGATTTCGAGGAATTTGGCAAAGACTACTCTTGGGACGCGCTCAACCTCTCTTGCTGGCTCATCGACGGAATCGTGGACTCCGTCACGATCATGCCTTTCTACGACGAGTCTGGTGACATCCCCCTGTGGCCAAACAAATTCGACTAGCAATTCGCCAATCTCCTTTGGCTTGAGCATTCACCCACCCCATGCACCGGCGTCATGAATTCCCGTTGCGTGTACATGCTGCTGGGCAACTGGTTTAATACCGGCTGAGGGGCATTGATTTTCGCCCTCGTTATCCACCAGCTGTCCCTGCCTCGTGAGCCATTTATGACGTCTCAGCCGCGATCTTTTTATATCATCGATACCTTTTCGTTGATCTTCCAAGTCTTTCATGCCTTGCCGGAAATGACCAGTCCGCAGGGGCAGCCGACCAATGCGGTCTATGGCGTGACGCGGGATTTGATCACGATTCTCCGCGACCGCAAACCCGATTGGCTGATTGCCGCCATGGATGTGCGGGGGGAGAACAAACGCAACGAGATTTATACCGAGTACAAAACCAACCGTTCGGCGATGCCCGAAGAGTTGGTGCCGCAAATTCCCATGATCGAAGAGTTGCTGGCCGGATTCGGCGTGCCGGCTTTGGGGCTTCCCGGCTGGGAGGCGGATGACGTCATCGCCACGCTGGTCGAGATGGTTGCTGATCAGGATGTCGAAGTGACGGTAATTACCAGTGACAAGGATATCCGGCAACTACTCAGCCCCAAAGTGAAGCTGTACAACTTCCGCAAGAATCAATATCTCGACGAAGCGGACTTGATGAAGGATTGGGGCGTCACGCCGGAGCAGGTGGTCGATTTTCAGGCGTTGGTAGGGGATGCCGTCGACAACGTGCCGGGCGTGCCGCTAGTGGGACCGAAGAAGGCGAGTGCGCTGATCGAAAAATTCGGGACGCTGGAAGAAATCCTGGCCCACGCCGACGAAGCCCCGGGGGCGAAACTGCGGGAAAACCTCAAGACATTTGCCGACCAGGCCCGCGTTAGTAAAACGCTTGTGACCTTGCGACGAGATTTGCCGCTGGAGGTCGATTGGGATGCCGCCCGGGTAGGGCAGTTGCAACTGCCGGTGCTGCAGGAATTCTTCCAACAATGCGGATTTCGCCGCTTCATCGATGAAGTCAAAACCCTCGTCCCCGACGCCGCAGAACCGGCCCCCGTGCCAGCAGTCGAACGCTCTTGGAAATTGATCGACGATGCGGACAAGTTCACCGAATTCCTCGCACAGCTTGAGCAACAAACACAGTTCTGCGTCGACCTGGAAACGACCGGATTGGATGCGGTCCGCGCGGACATTGTCGGCTGGGCATTCAGTTGGGACGGCGCAGAAGGGTTTTATCTCCCCGTGCAAGCTCCCGATGGACAGGCGACATTGAATGCGGCCGAGGTTCGCGACGCCCTACGTCCGATTCTGGAAAACCCCGAGATCGAAGTCTGCAATCAAAATATCAAATACGACATGCTGGTCTTGCGGCGGGCGGGGATTGAGTTGCGAGGTGTGGGCGTCGATTCGATGGTCGGGAGTTACCTGCTCGATGCAGGGGCGCGGAGCCATGGACTGGACGAACTCGCTCGGCGGTATTTGCAACACGAGATGATCCCGATCAGCGAGCTGATCGGCAAAGGCAAATCGCAGATCAAAATCTCCGAAGTTGACGTCGATAAGGTCGGCGAATACGCGGCGGAGGATGCGCAAATCGCCTGGCAACTCTCACAGCGAATTACAGCGGAGTTGAAACGAGAAGAGTTGTGGGATTTGTATTGGGACCTGGAGCGGCCGCTAATCAGTATTTTGACCGACATGGAGTTTCGCGGGATCCGCATCGACGTCGAACTACTGCAGTCGCTGGGTGTCGAATTCGCTGACCGCTTGCAGACGATTGAGGCGGAGATCTACGAAGAGGCGGGGCATGAATTCAACATCGCCTCGACCAAACAATTAGCGGTCGTGCTGTTTGAGGAACTCGGACTGCCGATCATCAAAAAAACGAAAACCGGCGCGAGCACCGACCAGGAGGTTTTGGAAAAGCTGGCGCTACAGCATTCCTTGCCCGCCAAGCTGATGGAGTTTCGCCAACTCAGCAAGCTGAAAAGCACCTACGTCGATGCACTGCCTGAGATGGTCAATCCCGACACCGGCCGCATTCACGCGTCGTTTAACCAAGTGGTGGCAGCCACGGGGCGGCTTAGCTCCAGCGATCCGAATTTGCAGAATATTCCGATTCGCACCGAAGCGGGCCGGCGGATACGCCAGGCGTTTATTCCGGGCGAGCCGGGCTGGAAGTTGTTGTGTGCGGACTATTCCCAGGTGGAACTACGGATGCTGGCGCATTTCAGCCAAGACCCCGCATTGTTAGCGGCATTTGCACGCGGGGACGATATTCACACGGCTGTCGCGGCCGAAGTTTTCCACGTAGGGCCCGAAGCGGTCGATTCGGACATGCGGCGGATTGCCAAGGCGGTCAATTTTGGCGTGATCTACGGCCAGAGCCCATACGGTTTAGCTGTTAACCTAGGCATCAGTCAGGCGGAAGCGTCCGATTTTATCGAGGGCTATTTTAGCCGTTATGAAGGAGTGGACAAATTTCTGCGAAAATTACTGGAACGTTGTTCTGAAAACGGATATGCTACGACTATACGTGGGCGCCGACGAGAAATTCGCGGCATCCGCTCCGGCCTAGGCCGCCAACGAAATCTCCCTGAACGGACCGCAATCAATACGGTGATCCAGGGGTCAGCGGCGGATCTCATCAAACAGGCCATGATTCAAACCCACCAACGTATCCAACAGGAACAGCACACCGGCGTGATGCTCCTGCAAATCCACGATGAATTGGTTTTCGAAGTTCCCGAGGCAGACTTGGGGAGTTTGAGCCACCTTGTTCGAGAAGAAATGGAATCGGCCCTCAATCTGGATGTTCCCTTGAAAGTCGACCTCAGTGTTGGAAACACATGGTTGGATGTCGAGAGACTGGATTGAAGGCTAAACGGGCCACTAGAACCGAGCAGAAAACCTCAGTCTATTTTTTGATACCCCTCCAACATACGGCGGATCAGCCCGCGACATTTCGCCTTCCATTCAACGACTGCCACTGCCCCAAGGATGTTATACGGGCGAACGCCAACCAACAACGGTCTACAGATCTCCGCTTTTCGACTTTCACCATTCAAACTCCTTAGTTTAGTTCGATCACTTGTCTAACCCTTCCAGGACCAACCGTGGGACAGTTCCCATCATCGGCATTGTCGGTGGAATTGGATCCGGTAAGAGTTCGGTCGCGCGTCAATTGCACGAACAGTTGCCAGTTGTTGTTGTCGACGCCGACAAGGCCGGCCATCAAGTCCTCACCGAACAAACGACGAAACAGGCCCTCAGGGCGCGTTTCGGCGACAAATTTTTTGACGAACAAGGAGACATCGATCGTCCCGTGTTGGGGCGGCTCGTGTTTGGAACAGATCCGGAGTCCAAAACCGCAAAAAAAGACCTCGAAACGATTGTACATCCGCGGATCGGCGAGATTTTGCGAGAACAAATCGCCGCAGCCCAGGCCAAGCCGGGAATCATGGCGGTCATTCTCGATGCGGCGGTGCTATTGGAAACCGGCTGGAAGGAATTTTGTGACACTGTCGTGTTCATCGACGTGCCGGAGGATATCCGCCGCAACCGTGTGATACAGAATCGAAATTGGACAGCGGAGGAATTCGCGGCCCGAGAGGCTAATCAACTTCCCCTAGAGACTAAAAAACAATTATCAGACCACGTCATCGACAATTCAACGACCGTTGAATTCGCAGCTCAACAACTGCGGCAAATTGTCGCGAAGATTGCCGGGAGTTCGGCGAAGAGCTAATATGAGACACGGATGTTCCAGAGACTTGGCGGAAATGATGCGAGCCAAAATCGGGGTATCTCTCCTTTCAGAATGTCAACCACAACCGGCACGGAAGCTCGCGACCGAAAATCATTCCTTACGTGGAACAAACACGTTTCACCCGCCCAGCGCGGAATTCCAACCCACAATTCGACAAATCATTTTATTCCAAGGTGTTGTAGCCACAAACCGGCGGCAACAATCCAAGTCGCTTATTTCGCCCACCCTCAATGGATTCCATCCATTCGGTCATTCGACCACCAACCAGAAAGTCTTGAACAATGGCCAAGTCCACTAAGCCTCGCAGCCCCAAAAGCGAGCAAACCGGCTCTACCTCCACTGTCGAGGGGGCTGGGCCTTTGAGTGCCGCCATGCAGCGTGATTCGAGCGGTTCGCAAGCCTCGACCGTCGGAAGCGACAATCGTCCTGACGAGAATGCCAGCCGCGCCGACCGCATTCGTGCCAACTCAGCCGATGAACGCTACGAAGAGATCAAGCGGGGCGATATTCACATCGCTGAATTACAGCGGATGACGATGAAGGAGTTGCTCACCCAAGCCCGGCTGGAGCAAGTCACCGAATATTCCGGACTCAAAAAACAGGATCTGATTTTCAAGATCCTCAAGGAACGCACCAAACTCAACGGCTTGATGTTTGGCGAGGGAACACTGGAAGTGCTTCCCGATGGCTTTGGTTTTCTCCGCAGCCCGGATTACCATTACCTGCCTTGCCCAGACGATATTTACGTTTCCCCCAGCCAGATTCGGCGGTTTGGACTGCGCAACGGCGCCATCGTCGCCGGCCAGATTCGTCCCCCGAAGGAAAACGAACGTTATTTTGCGCTGTTACGCGTCGAAGCCATCAACGGCCAGGACCCCAATTTGCTCACGGAGAAGGTCTTCTTCGACGACTTGACGCCGCTGCACCCCGAGACACGGTTGCGTCTGGCCGCCGAAGCCAGTGTGCTCAGTACGCGTGTCGTCGACATGGTCGCTCCCATAGGCATGGGACAACGCGGGCTGATCGTTTCGCCACCGCGGGCGGGCAAAACCATCTTGCTGCAACAATTAGCGCAAGCCGTGCTTGCTGCCCATCCTGAGGCCTACGTGATCATGTTGCTGATTGACGAGCGGCCCGAAGAAGTCACGGAGATGGAACGGCACGTTAAGGGGCACAATTGCGAGGTCATCAGCAGTACATTCGATGAGCCGCCCAGCCGGCACATTCAAGTCTCCGAGATGGTCATCGAAAAAGCCAAGCGGATGGTCGAATACGGCCAGAACGTGGTGATCTTTCTTGATTCGATCACGCGGTTGGCCCGGGCTTGGAACACCGAAGTTCCTCACTCCGGGAAAATCCTTTCCGGCGGCGTCGACGCCAACGCACTGCAGCACCCCAAGCGGTTTTTTGGGGCCGCCCGGAATGTCGAAGAAGGGGGCAGCCTGACGATCGTGGCCACCGCCCTGGTCGATACCGGCAGCCGCATGGACGAAGTCATCTTCGAGGAATTTAAGGGAACCGGCAACACGGAGTTGCATCTAGATCGCCGTATGGTGGAGAAACGGATTTGGCCGGCGATCGACGTGAACCGTTCCGGCACTCGCCGCGAAGAATTGTTGATCGACGAAGAGGAACTGCGTCTCATTTGGATTTTGCGACGTGTCCTCAACGATATGAATCCGGTCGACGCCATGGAATTGTTGGTCAACCGTATGCAACGTACCAAGACCAATCAGGAATTCCTGCTGAGCATGAACCTCGGTTAGGTCCCGACCGCTTTGAATTCATCGAGTTTGCCGTGACCGCTTTGTTGCGAAATGACGGCGACTCCCTCTCCGAAGAACGATTGTTTCACAAAGACCAACCCATGCCTGAAGAAATCCAAGGTGATTTGCTGTCCGCCGATGGCCGGTTTGCTATCGTCGTTGCCCGCTGGAATGAACTGGTGACCCGTCGCATGTTGGACGGGGCCGTAGATACTTTACATCGGCACGCCGTCGACGACGACCGGATTACCGTGGTCTGGGTGCCGGGATCCTTCGAAATTCCCCTGGCCGCCGACTTGCTGGCCCGTAACGGAAAATACGCGGGCGTTTGTTGCCTCGGTGCAGTGATCCAAGGGGAAACAACCCATGATCAATATATCAACCAACAAGTGGCCGCAGGTATCATGCAAGCGGGCCGCGAAACGGGTGTGCCGGTGACGTTTGGCGTGCTGACTTGCCAGAACATGGAGCAAGCCCAAGACCGCGCCGGCGGCAAGGCGGGCAACAAAGGCCGCGACGCCGCGCTAGCTGCTATTGAAATGGCCAATTTGATGGCTAAGCTAAGAGGTTAGCCAAACATGATTTGGCAACGTTGAAAAACTGACTTGCATTCGACCAGTCCCTCCCCCTAATTGCCGCAGGTGGCAATTCCTTCCAGCTTGAGGCTAAGGCAATTCATGGCGCGTCGCAGCCGGGCACGAGAAACGGCCCTACAACTGCTCTACCGACAGGATCTCAATCCCGCCGGCAATTTAGAGTCTGCCGGTGAATTCATCGAGGAACGGCTTGAGGACCAAGCCTTACGCGATTTTTGCTGGAAACTGTTTACCGGCGCGCTCGAATGGCGCAACGTGATCGATACCCGTATCGAAGAAGTGGCCGCCAACTGGTCACTGAGGCGGATGGCGCCGACGGATCGCAACGTGTTGCGTCTGGGGGCGTTTGAGTTGCTCTACACCGATACACCCAACCGAGTGGTGATCGACGAGTCATTGGAAATGGCTAAGAAATTCGGCAACGCGCAATCATCGCAATTCGTCAATGGGATCCTCGACCAATTGATGCCCACTATCGCGGACGAATCACCCGACGCTCCGTCGCAGTCGATTAAATAAAATCCCTGGCAGCGCGTTGCTAAGACCAAGCACTGCCAGCGGAGGGTTGCCGGTAAGCTTCCCGATGAGAGGCGCTATTTTTCGATTGCGGTGCCGCGTACCATTTTGTCGAAAATGCCCACCAGTTCCGAGCGGGACAGTCCGTTCCCGTCGATGACCAATTGCCCTTTATCCAGTGCCGAGCTGGCCGATTCTTCGCCGGTTGCCAATGTGGCGAAGGTGTCGGCGTCCAGACGATAGATGGCGGTGCATTTTTGGTCGCGGCCGATATCAGCTCCCACGAGCTTGCCATCTTGCAGCATCAGGTGCCAAGCGCCCCCTCCGCCTCCGGTGACTTCCAGTCCCAGTAGATGAGCATCTGCTTGGCCGTTCGTCTGTTTTTCTCCCGCGTCAACCAACGGTTTGAGGTGTTGATGTGGGTCGAAATCGAGGTCAACCCGTTTGTCACGACCGCCGCCGAAGTTGCCATCGATCGCCACTTGGGACATTCGCAACAACATCTCGCGATCCACGTCGGGGCAGGGCAGGTGCGGCATGGCGGTTAAGGTGTTTGTGCAATCAAACGTCGGATCATCCCGCCAATACGAGTTGTAGACGTGAATGTTGTCGTTGAAGATTTGTTCGGCTTCGCCCCAGTCGTCGATTTCCGCATCTTCACCAACGAACTTCGCACTGTAAAACCGCGTGGCGTCTTCCAAAATGTCGCTCACCAGACGGATCGTCGCCGGATGCCGCGGCGTGAGATGGTAGGTTTGACCGTGTAGTTCCGGGTGTGTGACAATATGTGCGGTCGCCGCACTAACCCAATCCACGGGGACCAAATTCTTAGATTCGTTGCCGGAGAGTTCAAACCGCGCGATCGACCGCACGCGGCCTGTGTCGTCCGACTCCATCGAGCGGACAAGGGTGTAGGCCAATTGCAATGCGGCGTAAAACCCATGGTATGTGCTTGTGTAGCCCGTCTGGGAATCGCCGACAATGATCGCCGGGCGACAGACCGTGAGGTCGTCAATGAACGTCGCCGCATGCACCATTTTTTCTGCGTCGATTTTGCTCATTTCATAATCGTTGCCCCGTTCTTGCCCTACATCCAATTCCGTTTCGAGCACGCGGCCTTCGCGAAGCCCGCACACATAAGCGGTCGACATGTGCAACAACTGGCGGATGCCCGTCTTTTCACATAGATCCAAGACGTGCCGTACGCCTTGAATGTTCGATCGCCAAGGTTCACTTTCCGGTCCCGTACTGTGGAATGTTAAACTTGCGGCATTGTGAATCATGCCGGTGCAGTGCTCCGTGACCCACTTGACTGAGCGGTCATCCAGCCCCAGGTTTTCCTGGCTGATGTCCCCTTCCAAGACCACTGGCCGGGGCAAGGCATGCCCCAGGCGTTCTTCCCAGAAAGCCATCATTTGCTCAACACGTTGACGCACAGAAGCCTTCCGCGTCGGGCGGACGAGCACCGCCAACGGGACATCGGCTTGCATCAAGTCACGGATCAAATAACGGCCCAACAGGCCAGTGGCACCGGTAAGTAACTGGTAGGACATACAAGGGCTTCCGAATTCAGTGAGGAGAGATCAAGCGTTCCAATGTTACGAGCCGCGCGTGCCGTCGAATTCGTGCGGTGTCAAAGTAAAGAGTTTTGTGCCAACCGTTCCGAGGCTACCGATCAAGTCAGTGACCATCGCTCAGGATGGCGAAAACTGTTTCGACAAGCACCGGTGCGTAGAATTTTCATCCATTACGAAACCGGGCTGCGATTGTTTTTTCAGTGGAAGACAATGGAAAAGAATACGCGTCCGCGGAATTTGAAACCTATCGACAGGAAGTGCGGTCGTTCGACCGAAATCCTCTGCTGTTGGAGAAAGGCAATTATCCCGGTCGGGGGGACAGTTGCCAGTCGTATCTTGAATTGCGAGAGGCAAGCTCTCAACGAAAATATCGACGTGCAGAGCGTTGATTCAGAGCGAAACTCTCGGCAGTCATGCGACCCTATCCGCCAATACAGCCGGTTCAGGCGTTGTTGGCAGACTGTGTGGCCCCGTTAATTCCGACACCGCTGATCTTTGTTGACGGAGGCGTCCTGGGCGGAGGCACAACAGCGATGGTAATAATACCAAATCGCCGACCAAGGCCGCAATCAACAGCGAGCACATCAGCAAGCCAAATCGGGCCGTCGGCGAAAAGCTGCTCAGAGTCAACGCCAGCATCCCAATACTGGAGATCAGGGCCGCTTTGAAGATGGGGACTCCTGTTTGTCGCAGTGCCGCGCAGGATGCCTGGGAGGAGGAGACCCCTCCGTCGTAAAGCGATTGATAATGCACGAGAAAATGGAAGGTGCCGTCCACCGCGATTCCCAATGCGATACTGCCGGACATCATCATGCCGATGTCGACCGGCATGCCGATCCAGCCCAGAATTCCATAAACAATGCAAAT
>Ga0316204_10012645_pt1 | contig 10246 bp, 7 predicted proteins | sample 6monrhotite_MG_2_FD_205661 | JGI IMG/M metagenome (GOLD analysis project Ga0316204, IMG submission 205661) | Microbial mat bacterial communities from mineral coupon in-situ incubated in ocean water Damariscotta River, Maine, United States -... | ecosystem: Environmental > Aquatic > Marine >... | reverse complement strand
AGTTTGGTAGAATAGGAAACCCATTATAGGTATAATACACATAATTAATAAAAAAGGCTAGTACAGAGGTTATGCCAATTGTGTAGGTAACGCGTAACCCATCTTGAATACCTGTATATCTAACAATGCCAGAGTAGCTTTTTGTAATTAAAGAAATAAGTAATGATAATGAAACAAAAATTGGAATTCCAATTTCATAATGGCTTTTAGCGACCGCTACTAAATCAAAATTAAACCGAAGAACATAAGAAAATGAAGTTACAATAAGAACAAACAATGCATCAATTATAATAATGATCCATCGAGGTAAAATTCTTATTTCCCTCAGTTTATTAAACATACTTATTTTGATTTTTTCTTATCAAAAGCTTTTTTAGCTCCAAATAATGCACCAGCTGCGATTAATAATTCTATCGCCCCCAAAGGCACATCAGGATCACCTCCTCCTCCAGGACCACCTCCACCTGGTTGAGCAGCGAGAAGAGAAGAAATAAATATAAAAAAAATTACAAGCCCTAATCTCATTTCTTACTTATTCTATAATTGATGACTCTATTATCAGTAGCAATATTAATAATATAAATTCCTTTTTTAATACTAATTAAGTTTATTTCATGCGGAATCGAATTTCCTGATCTATAAACTGCGCCCCCTTTCGTGTCATAAATTATTAAGGCATTTATTTTATCCCCATTCGTAACTTTCAAAATATCAACTACTGGATTAGGGTAAATACTAATGCCTAGTTGCTTAAGTTCTTCTAAACCTAATATTCTATCAATGCCCTCAGGATTTGAACTAACTGAACATCCATTAGAGGTTACTTCAACATGATACGATCCAACTTCAAGCAATGTATAACTTATACCTGTTTCTCCTTCAATCGGAATTCCATCTTTATACCACTGATAACTTTCTGCTTCTACGGATGTTGAAATTACTCCTTGCCTATTATCATACATTATATCTGGAATTTCCAAATTAACAATTTCAGCCAAAACTTCAAATCTATCCAAACTTTCACATCCATTTTCATTGACGATACTTACAAAATAAGATGTACTTACATCGATCGGAGGCGTAATAAACTCATTATTACTTTGACTTGAGATAGGGTCAACATCATCAATAGATGCATACCAGTTATAAGATGAGCCAACACCTGCTCCTTCCGCAAAAAGTGATACCGATCCAGGAACACACTCTTTACCATTTTGAGTAGATTCAACATCTTCCCGCGCATAATAAGAAAACTCAACCCTATCTAATAGTTCAGTTGAACATCCGTCTTTCTCTATTAAAATATCAAAAACATTAACTCCATCTGAAACTTGTTGTTTTGTTAACGGTATTGCTAAGTCTATATCAGTGGCAATTTCTGAAGTAATAATTTGTCCATTCTGCATAAGTGAATAAGTAGCCCCAACAATTACATTAGATAAAGACAAGTTAGTAGATATATCACAAGGATTAATTTGTTGAACCAAGAATTCAGAAGATGGAACTGCCTTAATTTCTGCAGTTACTCTTACTCGTTCAGAACTTTCACAACCAGCTTCATTTACAATGCTTACAAAATAATATTTAGTGGCATCCAATACTGGAGTGATATACTCATTGCTATTTTGATTTGGAATAGGATCAACTGCCTCAATGGATTCGTACCAATTATAATAGGCATTGCCTGTTGCACCAGAAGCACTCAGTAGTACTTGACCTGCACCACAGCTTTCGTTATCAACGAATGAAGTTATTTCTTGTTTAAGAGTTGTAGTAAATTCCAACGCATTTTGAACAAAAGCATTGGGGCATGATCCATTTGTTAAATCTAAATCAAATTGATTAAGACCATCTACAACTTGACTTGATATTAAAGGAAAGATCAATTCGCTTGAAGTTGCCTCAACAGTAGATAAAATAATCCCATTTTGCATTAACCCATAAGTAACACCAACCTGAGCATTATTTATGATTAATTCTGTTGATAAATCACACTCAGTGGTAGACTCATATTGTAATATATCTGGGTCAATGGGAGTTACTGTAAATTCAATTGCATTAGATTTAACAGGAGAAATTCCACAAACACCATTGGTAAGTGTTAAATCAAATTGATTTAAGCCTGCTATTACTTGAGATTCAGTTAATGGAAGTAACAATGTTTGAGAAGTAGCTACTTTGGTAACCAAATCAACTCCATTTTGCTGCAAAACATACGTTACGCCAACAAGTGCATTGGTAATTGTTAGACTTGATGAAAAATTACACGCATCAACTACTTCGTATAAAATAGAAGTATCTAAATTCGCAGGACTCAATTCAATTTCAAATCTTGCATTCCCCCAACTAGCAGCATCGGTAGTTACTGCGAAGCCATGAATCATACCCTCATCAAGTGTGGTAGTTGTGTTTAAAAAATTATCTTTTAAAGTGAACTGATAACCTGCATCAAAAGAAAGTAATCCATCAAATTTTAGTTGATAAGTACCCTCAGTTATATTAGTAATGTTCAACTTTACTATCCGGTTACAATCAATCATTGGAATGTTATTGATTGATAAATCCAATCCAGCTTCGGTAATCGAAGCTAAATTAAAAATTCCATTCTGTAATTTATAGCCATCGTATTGGGTATCGAACTCTTCAGTGGCATCAGCCTTAAATCCTATTTTGGTGATATCCGTAGTCTCATTATCTATTAATGTAATCGAAAGCTCATTAATAATTTCCGGCTCTGTTATTCTATAAAAAGTAGCTGCGCCACTCGTTTTTACAGCTTGTGTAGCTGTTAGCACTGGAGATGCCCCAGTTGCATGAACCCAAAAAGATTGTCCGGAGGCAATTGTTGTAGGCGATATGTACGCACCCACACCTCCGCCAGCTGCTGGATTCCAAACATAGATTGTAGCATCAATACTTGTTTTTGTCCAACTGCCACTTGCCCAATCAATTTGTGATGCATAAGGGTTATTCACCAAATTCCAACCATCATCAGCGGCTGGTGCAGGCGTATCGGTACGAGAAACATTTAAGCTTACATTACCTGTATTTAAAGGGCCTGTGATTTCTAGTGTATTTGGTGTATTTGCCGTACGTGTCCAAAATGAGTAGCCTTGCGTATCACTAATTGCAGAAAAAGGCAAAGTTTTAGAAATCTCCCAACCTTGATTAAGATCACCAGCCGTTGATTCATTATACCTAGCAAAGTCCCCACTCAGGCTAGCATCAGGATCAGGATAACTACTCGCAATAATGTCTGCTGTAGAGCCAGCTATCGGTAACCCTATATTATGCCATTGTTGAGCTCCATTTATATAACGCTGGTAAATAACATTACCTGTAAACGAAGCTGTTCCGGGAATTGTAGCCACCCGGGCTGTGGCTCCTGCATCTGATACTAAGGTCAATAGCCCATTAGCATTAAAGCCACTATTTGCACTTAATGTTAAGGCTCCTTCAACACTGCTACCAGTCCCATTAATCGTAGCTGTAGAAGATGCAGTATTAGATATTGTTAAGTTATTAAAAATAGTTTGACTAGAACCAGCTATACTTTGGTTGGTTGGCCCATCTATAGTTATGGTTCCAGTACAGTTAAATGTACCATTATTAGTAATGTCTCCTGCAAAAGATAAATTATTGCTTCCGCAGCTTACCGTAGAACTAAAGGTAACATCCGTATCAATATTCATTGCATTCGAGAATGTTGCCGTACTACTAAATGTAATTGCCGATGCTCCTCCAATTATTTGAGTTCCCCCGCCATTAAATGTAGTAGGTCTTGTAACGGCAAAAACACCATCATTTGTCAGGTTTCCTCCAAAAACTATGTTATTGGTGTTGCTACTTGTAGAAAAAGTTGTGGAAGTACCAATTGACAAATCTCCTTGAACCGTTAAAGTACCTGTTGATGATAATGTTTTTGTAACTGGTGTTCCCCCTGAAGAAATGCTTAAATTACCATAGGTTCTAGCAAAAACTCCTTGATTCCCCGCTCTTGCAAACGCAACGGTCGAATTTGGATCAATTGTTCCACCAGCAGGCCCTGAAGCAGTACTATGGAACCAACCATTTGTTTCGTTGTTTAAGACTGTGAACAATGACCCAGAATTTAAATTAAGATTATCCGTGTTCAAATAAGCTGAAGTACCAATCGTCATAACACCAGCTACAGTAACTACATTTATATTTGAGGAAGGCGTCCCATCTTCATTTAACCCAACTGTTAAATCGAACGAAGCTCCTGCTCCAACGCTTAAGGTCCCATTTGCTAAACGCAGCCCTGTCATAGTTGATTCATCGGTAATAAGGTCCCCACTAGACAAAATCAAATTTGTCGCAAATAGCAATTCTTCATACACTTCAGTAAAGCCCGACAATTGACCAATTCTAGCAAACATAACAGATCCTGCAGATGAAATTGTAGTTGGAGGTAATGGAGACTGATTGTTCCAATAGGCTATCACTTCATTACTAGAAAGCCCAAACGAATTACTATTTAGTGCAGTTCCTGTAAACAGCAAAGAACCCCCTGAATTTGAAATTGTAGCTGTGGTTGGAAAATCAAGACCATCAACACCAAACCCAAACTTGTTTATTGAATGTCCAGCCAGAAGACCTTCTATAGTAACTGTTCCTGATACAACCAACCCTGATGCAAAAGAATTTCTAACATATAAATTCCTCACAGTCACTCCCGATGAAATCACATTAAACCCATCCGTATATGCGTCATCGCCTGTTCCAGGAGTAGCACCAGCTGCTGCACCACCTCGTGTCAAAGACCAAAGTGTAGGATCTTGCCATACACCACTTTTTATAGCAAAATATGTTGCAGAAAAAGATGAAATGCTTGCCAAAGATAAAAACAGTAAAAGGAAATATTTTTTCATATACTCTATGGTTATTTATTCAGGACTATGCAATATAAACATCAATACACAAAAATACCATTTTGTAACCTATATAGAAAATATAAAATTAGAAATAAGAAATGGGAGAAAAAAAAGATATTTGATGTATGATGTAGAATGTGTGGTGTAAAAAAAAGTTAGAAGTCGGAAGCCAGAAGTTGTGGGTAATAATTTAGTTGGAAAGTTTGTTTTTTTGGAACCAGAATGCGGGGATGAGAAGAAGCATAATGATGGGGTTTACCACTATGCGGTGTACAAATGAAAGCAAGGGAGATGAGATTTCGGAAGCTCCTTCTAAGGAGAGTTTGAAATAAAAATAGATGGGGAGGATAAGGAGCATTTCAATTAGCTGTATCGCAAAAGCTATTTTGAGGAGTTTTTTGTTATTATAAATACTGTAGATAAGAAGAATTACTGCTAAATCGTTAATAAAAAAACGAATGGTGCGATTAATGATAAATTCTGTGTTTTCACCAAAGTTTACTGAAATTAATGCTGCGTAATTAAACCGTTGAAAGATGTAAAGTGCTATAAGAACTGTAACGGCAATAATGGCATATAGAATTCTAGTTTTATTCACTCGTTTTTAATCAGAGGTTGATTTGTTGATAAAAGGTTGATTTGTTGATTTGTTTATTTGTTTATAAGAATCTTCTTTCAATTAACTACTTTGCTCTTTGTACGTCATTCCTGCGAAGGCAGGAATCCGCTCTATGGGTAACGAATAATTACAAATTAACCTTTGCAAACTGCTTGCAGCATTGGCACATTTACAGGTTCCTGCCTTCGCAGGAATGACAACATTATTTTATCTGGTTTAAGATTTATTAACTTTTGCCACCCAAACAAACCAAAGCAAAAATACAAAGGCATAAATAACTCCAGTAAATACAAACTTGTGCATTAAATAGAGATGGTCTGGAAAATATAAAGCCACAAGGAACAAGCCTCCAACTCTTAAAAGGTTAAACAAATAAATACTAATTAGTCCTACAACAGAAAAGGTAAGGGTTCGTTTAAAGCTTCCTTTGTAAGCAAAAAGAAAAGCAATAAAAAGTATGGAAACATTAATGGCGTTGCATCCTTCATATACATTTACAACTACGCTCCCATTCAATAAAATAGAAACATTTGGAAGTAATGCAGAAGGTAAGGTGCTGACATTCGAGCTTACTAACCCAAGAAGATTTGCCGTATGTTTTGCTACTAATACTGTTAACGGATCTGCCATACTACCATAACTAATTACCCACAGTCCATATATTATATTACCAATGAGGTAGATTCCTAGGAACCGAGCTAGGAAAAGAATGGAGGGCTTGTACTCTTTTATGAGTTGATGGGTTGATGGGTTGATGGGTTGATGGGTTTTGGGATTTAGGGGTTTAGGGGTTTAGGGGTTTAAAGGGTTGATGGGATAATGAGATTAAGTGTTGATGGGTTTAAGCGGTTGATAAGTTTAAAAGTTAATAGGTTCATAGGTTGTTAAAATATGTTGAGGTGTTGATGTGGTTATTTGTTGATAATAAAAGCAAGAGCATTTAATTGATAATTGTTAACTGTCAATTGGAACCGCAGGCACACCCACAACCGTGGTGTTATCTGGCACGTCTTTGGTAACCACTGCTCCTGCTCCAACTTTAACATTTGCACCAATCGTGATTCCTTGCAGAATAACAGCTCCAGAACCCACTAATGTGGCTTCTCCAATTTTTACATTGCCTGAAATGTTTGCCCCTGGCATTATGGAGCAAAAATCATCTATAACCACATCATGGCCTACCGTTACATTTAAGTTGAGTAATACATGCGAGCCTATTGAAATGTCAACTGTGGTGATAACACCATCACAAATAACAATACCTGTGCCATTTAAATGGTTTTTATTCACAACCGTATGTTCACTTATCAGAGTTGTGTAATCTAAATTTAAACTTTGCAATTGCTGTACAATTTCTCTTTTTACAATTGGATCTCCAATGGCAATGATATAATCAAGCTCTTGATCAGGTTTAATTTGATCGATACTACCCAAATAATTTTCGACAACTTTCTTGTCGTCATAATACCCTGCAAATGTGTTAGTTCTTTCAAGCAAATTCGCAATTTCCCTACCTAAACCCCCAGCTCCTATAATAGCAATTGATTGCATAGCTTAGAACAGCGATTTAATTATATTAATCACTCTAAGTAGCTGCTCTTCTGTCATATTAGACCCTGAAGGTAAGCAAAGCCCTTTCTCAAATAATTGCTCCGAAAGTCTATCTCCGTAATATGGATATGCCTTAAAAATAGGCTGCAAATGCATCGGTTTCCATAAAGGGCGAGCTTCTATGTTTTGCTCTTCAAGGGCTAATCGAATGGCTTCTCTCTGCTCAAAAGATTTAGTAACGATAGTTGTTAACCACCTATTGGACAATAGTTGATTTGTTGATTTGTTGATTTGTTGATCCGAATCTGATGGATTTTGAAATTCAAATATGTCGTTTAATTCATTATAATAGGTTTGCCAGATCTCACGTCTACGCTTTACATGGTCATTAAGCACCTCCATCTGCCCTCTACCAATGCCTGCACTAATATTACTCATCCGGTAATTATACCCAATTTGGGTGTGCTCATAATGAGGTGCGTTATCCCGTGCTTGGGTTGCTAAAAAGCGAGCCTTAGTAACGTAGTCTTCATTATCAGAAACTAAGGCTCCCCCACCCGATGTAGTAATGATTTTATTGCCGTTAAACGAATAAATGCCAATATCACCAAATGTTCCAAGTTTCTGATTCTTATAAGATGCACCTAATCCCTCTGCGGCATCTTCTATTACTGGTATATTGTATTGCTTCGCAATCGCCATAATTTCATCCATTTTAGCAGGCATGCCATATAAATGGACAGGGATTATTGCCTTCGGCAATTGTTGATGTGTTGATTTGTTGATTTGTTTCAGCGCATCCTCCAATGCGTTAGGATCCATGTTCCACGTCTCTTTCTCTGAACCGATAAAGACGGGGGTTGCGTGTTGATAGGCAACAGGAAATGCAGAGGCAGCAAATGTAAAGGATTGTGTTAGAACTGTATCACCCTTACCAACACCGAGCATTATTAGTGCTAAATGAATAGCAGACGTGCCCGATGACAAAGCTGCACAGTGTTTTATTCCCGTGTAATCGCAAATATCTTGTTCGAATCCATTTACATTTGGGCCAAGTGGAGCTATCCAATTGGTATCAAAGGCATCATGTACATAGTCAATTTCGGAGCCTCCAAGGTGGGGCGAGGAGAGGTAGATGCGGGTGTTTGTTGAATTGGTGATTTGTTTATTCGATTAGTTGTTGAATGGTTTTTATTTTGTACGTGGCTAATCGTTCTGATTATCTCTTATCACAAGCCTTTCTTTGTGTCTAAACATTACGGTCTCGCCATTTCCTACAGGTTTATAAATAACCATACCTGCGGCAATTCTGTTTTTATTGCCAATTACAATACCAGGAATAGTGCAGGCATTGGTACCAATTAGATTTTCATTTCCAATTTTAGTATTCCCAGAAATCGCTACTTGTGGACTAATAAAGTTATAATCCCCTATAACAGTATCGTGTCCTATGGTACAACGCGAATTAAGCATGTTGAACTTTCCGATTTTTACTTTGGCTCCTATAGAGGCATTGTGTGAAACGACAGTGCCTTCCCCAATTTCGGCACGAGGTGATATAATAGCCGTTGGATGAATTAACCCAATAAATTTAGCTCCCTCACTCTTGAATTGATCTATAATGGACCTTCTATATTCAAGATTTGCGATTCCCATCAAATAACTAAGGTCAGCTCTTATATCATGTGCCTCTATCGAACCAAGAAATGGTTCATCAAACCCATAGTGATGGTAATTTTTTTCATCATCATCAATCAACCCAACAATTTTAATTATTTCATCGGGTCTTGCAACATTATTATGACCTACATAATCATGTAATTCAGCTGCATGCCCTCCGGCTCCGATAATAATAATTTTCTTCATGATTTACATAGTTTTGTTCCCTTTAAACTCTTGCATCGTACTGGAATTACTTTCATTTATTCCTTCTCTTTTAAACACTTTTTTTATCGTCAACCATAGTATTTTCATATCAAAAGTGAAATCATAGTTTTCAACATAGTAAACGTCATATTCAAATTTTTTTTGCCAACTTATGCTGTTTCTACCATTTACTTGTGCCCAACCTGTAATACCTGGTTTTACATGATGTCTTTTGGCCTGCTCCAGAGTGTATCTATCTAGGTATTTTACAAGAAGTGGTCGTGGTCCAATTAAACTCATGTCACCTTTCAATACATTAAACAATTGTGGTAGCTCATCAATTGAAGTAGAACGCACAAACTTACCAATTCTTGTCAATCGTTCTACGTCTGGCAGTAACTTACCTTCATTATCCTTTTTATTATTCATCGTACGAAACTTAATCAAACGAAAATATTTTTCATTTTTACCCGGACGTACCTGCGTGAAGAATGGTGAACCAGAATTCGCTATGACTAGAATGGTAGTGAGAGCTAAAAAGGCGGGAAACAAAATAATAAATAAAATAAATGTAGTAAAAAAATCGATCAAGGGTTTTAATCTATTACTATACAACTTCAAAATATAGCCTTTTAGCATTCTTTGGAGTAAACTCTTTGGAGGCCAGCAAAGATTTTTTTTTGTATTGTGCTACATTACTCTTGTCAACAACCATTGTTAAAATCAGTTCCTTCATTTGCTCAATTTGTGATAAATCAAAACACTCACCATTTTTAAAAGTATAAAGAAGCTGAGCCAACTCGGAGCTTAAAGGAGCAATTGCCATTATAGGTTTTCCACATGACATTAAGTTAAACGTTTTACTTGGTACACTCAACTGGCCAGCTTCATTGGATATAGTAACCACTGCGAGATCGGCTACGTTTAAGGATAATGGCAGCAATTCGGTAGGTTGATATGGCAATAATTGCACATTTACAAGTTCATACTTCTCAATTAAACGTTGCAATTTTTCTTTCTTAGCACCTTCCCCAACAATGACAAATTCCACACGATGTAATGGAAGTTCGTTAGCCAAATCAATCAAAACTTCTACAGGATGTGTCAGTCCTAAATTACCAGAGTACATTACCACAAATTTATCCTTCAACCCCCACTCATTTATTAATTTATTCTCTGATTTTGGAATAGGTTTTAAAAAAGAGTTATCCGTCCAAATTGGAACAATCTCAATTTTAGCTTCTTGAATATACTTAGAAAGTAACTTCTTCATGCCAGTACTAATTGTAAAAATATTCTTTGCCCGACTATATGC
>Ga0316204_10012644_pt1 | contig 10247 bp, 8 predicted proteins | sample 6monrhotite_MG_2_FD_205661 | JGI IMG/M metagenome (GOLD analysis project Ga0316204, IMG submission 205661) | Microbial mat bacterial communities from mineral coupon in-situ incubated in ocean water Damariscotta River, Maine, United States -... | ecosystem: Environmental > Aquatic > Marine >... | reverse complement strand
AAACCAATCCCTCCAGCTGACTGTGAAATTTTTGCTGTTTGCTTTAAGGTGTCATAAATGCCATCGATGCTATCATCTTGCATTTGCAATAAGAAACATGAAGACATTTGAGGTTTTGGCGTACCAGCATTGAATAATGTTGGGGTTGCGTGCGTAAAGAATTTTTTACTCATCAACTCGTATGTTGCAATCGCCTCGTCAAGATCATTTAAATGAATTCCAATTGCCACACGCATTAACATATGTTGCGGACGTTCAGCAATAACCCCATTTAACTTCAGTAGATATGAACGTTCTAATGTTTTAAACCCAAAATAATCATAGTTAAAATCTCTATTGTAGATAATTGTAGAGTCTAACTTTGCTGCATTGTCCATGATGACTTTGTAGGTGTCATCAGCAATTAACGGCGCTTTTTTTCCAGTGCGTGGATTTACATAAGTATATAAATCGGTTACAACTTCAGAAAATGTTTTCTTAGTGTTTTTATGTAGATTAGATACAGCAACTCTCGCTGCTAATTTTGCATAATCAGGATGTTGTACTGTCATCGTTGCTGCAGTCTCGGCAGCAAGATTGTCTAATTCAGAGGTGGTAACGCCATCATATAAGCCTTCAATCACACGCATCGCTACTTTCGTAGGATCTACCATTTTATTCAAACCATAACTCATTTTACGAATTCTGGCGGTGATTTTGTCAAACATTACTGGCTCTTTTCTGCCGTCTCTTTTTAGTACAAACATATCTACATTATTTTAGGTTAGGGTATTCTGGGCGCCTTTCGGCGAATATTTTTATTTTATTTAGCGACTATTTATTACACCGCTTTCGCGGGAATACTACAGGGATTAAAAATCTGCATCAAAACTGATGGAACCTGTTCCTCCAGATTTTACTCCTGCTTTTTGGTATTCTGAAACTCTTTTTTCAAAGAAATTCGTTTTTCCTTCTAAAGAAATCATTTCCATAAAATCAAATGGATTGGTAGAATTATACACTTTTTCACAGTGAAAATCTTCCAATAAACTATCAGTTACAAATTCTAAATATTGGGTCATTAATTTTGCATTCATCCCAATTAAACTCACTGGTAATGATTCCGTAATAAAACCTCTTTCTATATTTAAAGCGTCAACGATAATTTCTTTAATACGTTCCTTAGGCACTTTGTTTACGATGTGGTTGTTATGCAAATGAACAGCAAAATCACAATGCATTCCTTCATCACGAGAAATTAACTCATTCGAAAAAGTCAGTCCTGGCAACAAGCCTCTCTTCTTCATCCAAAATATTGAACAAAAACTTCCAGAAAAGAAAATACCTTCAACAGCGGCAAATGCAATTAAGCGTTCAGCAAAACTATCGCTCTCAATCCATTTTAATGCCCAATCAGCTTTGTCCTTAATTGCTGGGAAAACTTCAATTGCTCTGAACAACTGATCTTTTTCAGCATCATTCTTCACATAGGTATCAATCAATAATGAGTACACTTCTGAGTGAATATTTTCCATCATGATTTGAAATCCATAAAAGAATTTTGCCTCTGAATATTGCACTTCATTCACAAAATTCTCTGCTAAATTCTCGTTTACGATGCCGTCAGAAGCTGCGAAAAAAGCCAAAATATGCTTAATGAAATAACGTTCGTCATCATTTAGTTTATTTTCCCAATCATTGATGTCTTGGTGTAAATCGATTTCTTCGGCAGTCCAAATACTTGCCTCTTGTTTTTTGTACCATTCCCAAATATCTTGATGTTGAATTGGAAAAATTACAAATCTATTATCATTGGGGGCTAAAATAGGCTCTACAGCTTGCGACATATTAAATCAAGTTTTTTTAATTTTGGACAACAAAATAGTTGGACAATCGATTGAAACAAAGATTGAATTTTTCATTGAAAAATGAAACTCATAATTATCCACAAAACAAGGCAAGTTTTTAACAAAATCTATTTTTAACAAACTTTTCTTAACGTTATGGTAATATTTATTTACTTGATTTTCATTGTTTTACATATTTCATATTTCTCTTGTAAGCATAAATCTATAGATTTTTTCAGTTCTGCGTAAAATGAAAAAAGAGCCAACAAAAGTTGACTCTTTTTTTTATTCAGATTTAATTTAATTTTTCTTTAAATGTTTTTAAACCATTCTACATATTTTTCTCCCAAAATAGGTGCTGGTTTTTCTTTTAAGTTCAACGCATTTATCAAACTCATAATCCACATAAATAACAAAACAAATGATCCTATAATACTAACAATCCAGCCTAAAACAGGAATAATATTTATAACTGTCAACGCTAAACCTGTTAAGGAAAGTCCTAACATTTGTTTGATATGATAACTTGCAAATTCATTTTTCTTTTCATTGTTCATTACAAAAGCAATGATTAAACCTATAACTGTAATATAAGCTATAATAGCGATGGTTTTTCCTTCGTCTATTGTCGAAGCATTATTTGCTTCATTTGATGTTGGTTCTGAGTTTTCCATAATTAATGTTAGTTCGTTTTTCGGTTATACTCTCTTAAAATTACAAAATTAATACTTATGACCTATGTCTAAATTATTCTCATGCTTTTGCTCTAGCTTTCAATTCGTCATTATTGTACTACGATTTCACCAACTATACGAGCCAATAACGGCATTAACAAGTTCTCCCCTAAATCCTGTATCATCACCATTTGTTAATATCACAATTCCAGCACTTTTAATAGTATTATCAGCATTTGACAATGAAGGCAATCCAATAAAATATGCTCTATACCCTTCATTCGTACCACCATGAAAATAGTATTTTTTAGATTTTAATGATCTTGGACCTCCTGATATATTTGTGCCATTACCTAATCTTAGACTAATTGCACTGTGTGATGATAATATGGCTTTCCCCTTGAATTTCCCTTTGTTATTAAGCATAATTATAACATTCGCTAATTCTTTGGCGTTGGTATAAAGCCCAGCCGCAGCATATTGTGGATAACTATTCCGAACATATCTATTACTATTTGTATAAAAACCAAAGGTTAAATTCTCCTTTTTATAATAGTGCTCAGGTCTATAGGTAAATCGACTTTGAGTCATTCCTAAGGGTGTTAAAACCTTCTCTTTCATCCAATCTGGATATTCTCTTTTCGTAACATCCTTTGTTAATTTTTGAAGTACAGTGAATGCTTTACCAGAATACCAGTCTTTTCTATTATTTGGTTTTATCAATGGGCTGTAGGTAATGGTAATCTCCTCCATTAATTTTTTTAACTTAGGTACTGGTGAATTTATAGGATATCCGCCATAACCTCCGCCAGTAAATCTACCATTCGCGTTTCGTCCAATATATCCACTATTGCCATCAGGAAGTGATCCTCTTCCTTCAATACCACTACGGTGTTGAAGTATATTTTTTACCATTAAATGTTCGAAATTTTTAGCCCAAGTTCTGTTACGGTAATCTTTATGAATAGGAATATTCCATTGTAACTTTCCTGATGTTAATAAATTTTCTGTAAAACTTATCTTTTTCTGGTCTTTTAATTTGAAAGCTCCTATCGCTGCAACCACCTTACTTATAGAGGCCGCTTGAAACATCGTTTCGGGATGAACTGCATGTTTTCTATCATCTTGTCTTAAAAAACCATATGAGGTTGACCAAGCTAATTTACCATTGATTACTACCCCAATACTAGCTCCAGGCACGTTCAATTCATTCATTCGCTGCCAAATAGGTTTCCCCGCGACATTATTCTCAAAATTACGTATCCTATCGTTGGGTTTATTCGTTGTTTTTTGATTGCTAATGATAGACCATCCTTGCCCATTAGGTGTAAATGCTACTAGTTTTATTTTATGATTATTCGTTCTAAAAGAATTCATCTTCAATGCCCAATCCGTTTTATAATTTTTCGTAAAGTGGTAATCATCAGCAATAACTAGCCAATTACCATTTGACCTAAACGAAACATGAGTTATTTTTCGGGCAGGTCGTTTATTAGGCATATCTGATTCACTAAGGTTTCTCAATATTTGAAAGCATTCATCATCAATATACTTAGCTAAAAACCCTCCTTTCTCAGTAATAATCAGCCAGCTATTATCAGTAGTTCTTTTTTTAGGAAAAACAATTGATATTGGTTTTACACCCTTTTTATAATACTCCTTTAACTTTAAATAACTTTCATTCGGAATGTTTTTAGCAGATACATTTTTATCAGTAAGAATAACCCAACTATTGCCTCCTTTAGGCGGAAACGCTATATTAACAACCTTATGTCCTTTTTTAATAAAGTCTTTAACTCTATTAATACAATCAGATGGAATTTTACTGAAGTAAAATTTATTTTGGTTTGTTACTAATGCCCAACCTCCATTAGGGGCAAAAGAGAAGGTACGTATACCATATTGAATATTTTCATTGATTCTTTGATGTGCATCTTTAGGTATGCCTTTATTGAGTTTTACCTGTGTATAGCACACGAATTGAGAACTCAGAAATAAAATTAATATTATAATGTGAATTGTCTTAAATGAACTTTTAATCATAACCTATTTTTTTAATTTTTCAAAATTTAGGGCTTTCATATATTCCCAGAGCTCATCTGGTTTTATTTTTTTTGCTTTAATACTCACAGCAAAGCGATTATTGATTAAAAATTCTTGCTTTGTTCTAATATTATTATACTTATTATTACTGTAAGATTCTTTTATAGAGATACCGTCTCTCTTGTAAATTTTCTCATAACCTCTTTCGTTTTCTGTTTCCAGGTTTGTGTTTTCTATCATTTTATACATATAAATAACTCCTGATCCCGCACCTGCACCATCAATAATTTCAATTTTAAATTGTTTTTGAATATCGTCAGGGCTTTTAAACTGTAGATTAATTGTGCTAATATTCGCTAGGCCTGCATTACCAATCTTATATTCGGTCCGTTTTAAATCCTTTAAATTTTCTGGCATCCATGCTTTTAAAACCTCATTACTTATGGGCTCTAGGTCTTTTAGTTCTAACATTACATCACCTGCTTTCTCTAGATTATCCAACACTTTTGTGGTATTTTTAACTCCTTCTGAAACCTTTTTTAGTTTATCTAAAGGACCGTCTTTTTTACATGCTATACATATGACTAGGCATAATAGCATGATTGCTGTTTTTTTCATTTTTTAAAAGTTTTAAAATTGTTCTTAATTGAATAGACCAGAAGGGGATATGCCCCAGCGTGTCACTTTATTACTTGCAAAACTATAAGCGTAAACCACATCTTTTTTAAAAAATCTAATCTCGGAAGCGCTTCCTTGTTCATCTCTCGTGGCGGCATCTAGGAAATTTGGCACTCCTTTAAATTTAGACACTATGCTACCCGATGCTACCAATCTATTTTTTGATATATCAAATTTGTAATAATTGATAGGATCGAATAAATAAATAAAGTTTGATTCAGCAATACCAACTGCTGCCGTCACTTGGGACAAACCGAATCCATCTTTAATTTTGGCCGTTTTATCTACTTTCTTTGTTCGAGGATCGTACCTGTAATAAGAATCTCCTATAAAAAAGTAGTATTTCTTATTTTTTGGATGCAAAAACCCAGCATCAATATTTAAACGAACCCCTTTATACCAATCATAACCAAATCGTTTTTTTGTAATTGTTTTGACTTTGCTTTGTTGAGCCCATAAACCAAAACCGTCAGTGCCTTCAAAAGAGATGTAATATCCATAACCTTTTCTAATAAAATGTATAGGTCTAACAGAATTGTAAGTTCCAGTATTTAATTCATTATAAACCACCGCATCTAATTGATGAAACATACGCCACCCATCCCTACCAATGACTGCTTTTTTATCTACCTGCTTGCCAAAAACATATCTATAATAATGATCCCCTTTAAAAGCATAGGCTCTACCGTTTTTGTGCATCACCATAGCACCTATAGATGCTGGAATGCCTTTCCAACCATCTTTTCCAATTGTTCTAACGGGTTCTGTTTTTCTTGTAGAAAAATTATAACGGTAGTATTTATTACCCTTAAAAAAATAGGCTCTATTATTAGTAGGATGCACCATAGCTGCGTCAAAAGGGCCAGTTAAGCCTTTCCAACCATCTTGGCTCACAATACCTCTTTTATCAACTTTCTTCTTTTCAAAATCATAGCGATAATACATATTCCCTTTAAAGATGTAGCCTTTTTTAATTGTAGGGTGCATTAATGCGGCATCTACATTGACAGGCAAACCATACCAACCATCTTTACCTATGAGACCCATTTTCTCTAATCTACCAGTTGTAGTATTATATACATGAAAGTATTTGCCTACAAAAAAGTGAGTCTTGCCGTTTGGATGTAAAATAGCTGCATTGATAACTTGAAGATCATTATTCTCTAATGCAACCAAATCATCAATTATTCTTTCTGAATTTGAACTGCTCGTAAATGCCATAAGCATACTTATAGAACAAATAAGCCCAATCCTTTTTATAATTTTCATAGTCTAGTTTTTTTATATTAATAATCTCCTTCTTTTTTTTGTGCACTTAATTTCATGAATTCATAATCAGCTACAACAATAGTTTTCGCTTCATTCACCAATTCTACACAGGTCATTATGGTATTAAATTTTTTATTTTTCTTATTGATAAAGCTCATTTCCATCATCAAACTATTATCTGCACCCTTTAGCCATTTTGGGTCAAACCCTTTTGGTAGAGCCTTCGAATTTGTACCCCCATATACTTGGTTAAAACTTACCGGTGCCTCAAAAGTGACATACATAATCATCTTTATTTCTTTATTTTCGATTTGAAAACCTTGACAGGTATACCCTAAAATTTCTTTTGTATCAAGCTCTTTGTAATTCATGTCCTTCATGAATTGTTCTTCATCGACCTCATCGGTAATTTCTTCGTTTAATGAGGGAACAATATGGCCAGATTTTTTACCGTTAGAATTCATAAAAACGATCATGGTTTTTAGAGTTTCGTCCATCACCATAAACATCCCGTTCATCATCATTTTTTCTTTAAATTCTGGTTTAGAACCAAAATAAGATGCCCCTGGTTTTAAATAATATGCCATATCAAAAGTACCTCGTTTAGACTTCATTAGAAGTTTATACTTCCATTCAAAATCATAAGTCCCTGGTAATATAGAAGGGTCCATAGTTTTTTTAGAGAAATCGAAATTGAATAGCTTATCCATTCCTTTTTCAGTTTCCATAGCGGCTTTCTCTTCAGCTTTTCTCAGTACTGCTTCTTTCGCTGCGGCTTCAGCTCTTTTCTTTAGCTTTTTAAAAAATTGTGCGCTTGTATGTTGTGAATAACCCATCACCATACATAGTGTGATTACTAATAGTTTTGCTTTTTTCATAGTTTTAATTTTTATTTGACTGATACACCCATTTAATATCATCTGGTAGTTTATCTACTATCGTTACTTTATTTTTAGTAAAATGAACCGCCGCTCCTACTGGTATGCTTTCTATCACTTCGGTTCTTAAAAGATTCCATCCCTTTTTTAGTTGAATAGCTATCATACTTTCGGCTTCAAGCGTATCTTTGTAGGCCCTTCCTTTAGCATCTCGCATCGTGAAATTTTTAATACACTTTAGCTGTATTGAAGCATATCCATCGCTATATACAAACCAATAATATTCACCCTTCTCACCGTTATTTTCTTTGTTCTCGCCTAAATTATAAACTGCTTCTACAGGATTTACCGGGTTCAAGTTCCCAACAAATGATTTATTTTGGCCGACTAAAAGCTTGGCAAACGAAATTTTTACTTGAGTGTTTTCTATGGTAGTGTCTGATTGATGTGTGCACTCTTCGGTAAGTGCATTTACAGGAACAGAAGTTTGTATAGAATCTGGCAGTTTATAGGTAAAGCTACCATCTTCGTTTATGCTTCCTACGACATGCGTTCTTTTAGAAGCGTCGAATTCGGTGACGACATACAGTATAATATCTGAAGCGCCAGGCTTCCATCCATTAAAAACCTGACTGGTATCACTAACTTGTAACTCAACTTTAGGGGTTTTTTTAGAAATTTTCTCTTTTAGTTTCTTAAAAAACTGTGCTTGATTCGTTTGAACATTAGTAACTAAAATAAATATCAAGATTGGTAAGTAAAAATTGTTTTTCTTTTTCATAGCAATACTTTTTCTAAAATTTTACAAACTCTACTCTACGATTGTTCGCTTTGCCTTCGGCCGTAGTATTATTAGTAATAGGCACCGTCTCCCCTTTGCCTACGGTATTTAGGCGAGCTGCTTCTATACCCAATTGTATGAACGCTTCTTTTACCGATATCGCTCTTTTTGCCGACAATTCTTGGTTATATTCAACAGGGCCATCACTGTCAGTATGACCTTCAATATTGAAGTTGAGGTCTTGATGCTCTTTCATCATTTTGACTACTTCATTTATTACGCCAAAAGATTCGGGTTTTATGGATGCCTCGTTTACATCGAATAGAATTCCGCGGGTAACAAATTTGCCATCTGCTAGCACACGATCGTATAATTTTTTGCCTCCTTTGGCAATACGAATGTTTTTTATGGCTAATATATTTCCGTCAGGATTTTGCATATACGTTCCAATGGTAAATAGCTCTGGTTTATGCTTATAATTCGGAATATTTAGAGCACGATATTCATCCACAAAGACCTTAAGCGTGCGTTTATTAAAAGAAATAGCAATGTGTTTCCATGCAGGTAATTGTCCATCGGTAGTTTTATTATTACCATTCAACTTTTTATTAACTCCATTATATCTAACCTGTGTATCTGCTCCATCGCTCTGAATATTTATAGGATAATACACATCTTTATTAGGAAGACTTAAGTGATGTGGGCTATTCCAAAATCGGATTTCATATCGTTGCCAGGTTGTATAGCCATCATTAAAGTAGGCATCAAATTCTATGGTAAAAACTTCTGGCAGGTAATTTTCGGTATCCAGTAATGGTGTAATAATACTTCTGTTTTCTAAACTAATAATATTCTCATCGCCTAAAGATGCGTTTTCAGCATTGCCTTGATTAAGATCCCAGCGTGAAGGGAATTCCCCGTTTTCTTCATTTAATAAATCATCTTCAAAAATTATTTCGTCTCCAGGCACAAAATTGTACTTTGTCCATAACTTTACAATTACAGGCTCATCATTTTCAATTTCAACTGACGTAGACTCGGCCTTCTCTTTAATTGGGTCTATAGGTTGTTTTTGAGATACTTTTTCTTTTGTTACCTGTTTAGCACTTTTCTTTAATTTTTTTAGAAATTGTGCATTTACATTTACGCTTAAAATAAGCAACCCTATTAAGAGCAAGATTCCTTTTTGTTTCATAGTGTTTGTTTTTCTTATCTGAACCGAATTTATACGTAAATAGTTCTTGTTAAGTATGTGAGTTTATATTCTGACATCAATAATTTATAGTGGGGGGTAAATAGTTTATAGTTTGAGTGCAGCACTATAATTATGAAGATGATACCAATTATAAACTTAATCTAGCAGCTCATAAAGCGAATACTACAGCTTATACGAAATGAATACGTTATGATGAATAATAGATTATATTTATAGTATAATACACTAACCATGATCAAAGCAATAATTGTTGACGACGAATTAACCGCTATAAAAAGCCTAAAATGGGAAATAGAAAGGTTTTGTTCAGATATCGAAATCTCCGAAAGTTATACTGACCCCTTCGAGGCAATCTCGGCAATCAACTACTTAAAACCCGACTGTGTATTTTTAGACATTGAAATGCCTGAAATGGATGGTTTTCAATTGTTGAAAAAATTGAATTTCCGCAATTTCGATTTGGTTATTACTACAGCTTTTGATAATTATGCTATAAAAGCTTTTAGAGAAAATGCCATTGACTATTTACTAAAACCTATAGATACGGATGATCTATTAAAATCTGTTGATAAAATTAAAATCAATAAACAGAAAAACACTCTTGGCAGTGAATTAAAAAAGGCATTAGAAAATATTATTCCTAAAAAAACTCAAACAAAAGTAATGCTTCCCTTATCAGGCAAAACACTTTTTGTAAATAGTGATGATATTATTTATTGTAAATCTGACGGTAATTATTCTGAATTATTCTTTAAAGAAGATAAAAAAGAAGTGCTTTCAAAAAAAATCAAAGATATTGAAGAATTGATAGGTAACCGCGATTTTTTTAGAGTACATAATTCTTACTTGGTAAATATTAATTACATAAAAGAGTTTATTAAA
>Ga0316204_10012643_pt1 | contig 10247 bp, 10 predicted proteins | sample 6monrhotite_MG_2_FD_205661 | JGI IMG/M metagenome (GOLD analysis project Ga0316204, IMG submission 205661) | Microbial mat bacterial communities from mineral coupon in-situ incubated in ocean water Damariscotta River, Maine, United States -... | ecosystem: Environmental > Aquatic > Marine >... | reverse complement strand
CCATTAATATGCCACTGGTAAGAACACCAATGATTGCACCGACCAAGATGTATGATAACGTTCCGACAATTTCACCTGAAGAAGCAGCTGACATGGTTAAAGACGCGATCATCCGCCGCCCACAACGTATCGCAACACGTTTAGGCATATTTGCACAAGTCACCCATGCATTGGCACCAAAATCCATGGAAGTTATCATGAATACGGCGTTTAATATGTTTCCTGATTCGGCAGCTTCTCAAGGTAAGAAGTCGACAGGCAGGACTACGTCTCCCGAGCAAGTGGCATTTGCGTCACTCATGCGAGGAGTCCACTGGTAAATTTTGATTGATAATGAATATCTTTTACTCTCTGTCGGCGGTATTTTTGTACTCGAATATTTACGTATGTCCTATACGCGCATATTCTCCGTGCAAAAATCTCACCAACTGAGAGCAAAATCTAAACATTCTAAATCAAAATTGGGAGTTTTAAATCGAAATTAAGGTATCTATGAAAAAAGTAGGTTTGATATTTATTTTCAGTTTTTTGGTAAGTTGTGATTCAGCAAACAATTATTTCGATTCAAAGAATGATTTTAGTAAGCAAGTTAACAAAGTATTATCAGATAAATGTAATGTTAAAGTATATGTGAACTTTAATAGTGGAATGTTTTTAAATGGAGAAATAAAAATACATAACGCAAATATTAACTTTTTTAGTAAGGACCCTCCAAGCTGTTCAATACAAGAAGTTGAAGATGAGTTTTATCTATTTTTAAAAAATAATAATATTAATCTAGATGTGAAACTGGATACAACTCCATGGGAAAACCACAAACATTCATTGATTAGTGTTAAAGAGCGTTAAACCTATAAGCTGAATTAAAAAAATCTAATAAAAAAGTTCATAAGCATTTTATGGTTAATTATCTGTTTTTAATAATTAAATCTTTGTGAATACATTAATAGGTTATTTTCCTAATTTGTTTTACTATGAAAAAAGCATTTCTATCATATTTTCATTTATAGGAGCTAGCGTTGAAATTTTATGGGCAGTAACCATGAAGGCTTTAACTGTTAATACATATATAGTATGATACTAAGCACAACTTAAAAGAATACGGAGATAAAATGAAATCAATTATCAAAATCGTAATGATTAGTTCTTGCTTATTTCTATCCACTATTTCAACTGCGGCGAACCCTACACAAGTTTTTGGATCGTGTTTGGTTGAGAATCTGAATGGAAAAGAAAAAAAGCTTCTAGCCAAATGGATTTTCTTTGCCATAGCAGCACACCCTGAAATCCAGTCTTTTTCTAAAATAACAGCCACTGATGTCACTGAAAATGACAAATATATCGGTGGATTAGTTACTAGGCTTTTAGCAGATGATTGTCCGGTTGAAATGAAAGCAGCTTACCTGATTAATCCTCAAGCCATAGAGCAAGCATTCGAACTTGTTGGCCAGGTAGCCATGCAGGAATTAATGACAAATCAAGCAGTGACATCTAGTATATCAAGTTATATTAATTATACCGATCAAGAGAAAATCAATAATATTTTATCTGTAGAATAGGCAGTATTAAATAATACAATATAGATTAAATGATGAAAATTGAGCTCACAACTTCACCCATTAAAAGTGACCTGGAGGTCATAAGTAAAGGCATTAAATCTTTTAATCAACAACATATTTCTGATGATGTTGTTTTTGAGCCTGACACTAAATTTGCAGCTTTCGCAAAAGATGAAAACGGAAATGTATTTGGTGGTGTCAGAGCAACAGCTTACTGGAATTACTGTTTATTAGAGTTGTTATGGTTATCTTCAGAAGCCAGAGGCAAAAAATTAGGGACTCGATTAATGGATGCTGCAGAAAATTTTGCTAAAAAACAAGGTTTTGAATACATGCGTACTGAAACAGTCAGCTTTCAAGCAAAGCCATTTTATGTAAAGCGTGGTTACAAGGTTTTTGGTGAATTACCCGATTTCCCTAGAGGCCATACCACATATTGCTTAGTCAAAAAGTTATAACAAGTAGCACAAATAGTTGGGGCTTAGAATAAATGGATTGCTGCTCTTGCTTAGGCACGGGTTCCCTGAGAAAATATTTTATGATCTTTGATTTCAAATTCCATAAAAAAGGGCGATAGATTAATATCGCCCTTTTGCTTTTTAAAGGTTGTATTGAGTTATCTTAGGTTTAAAAACCGGGTTCCTTGTGTAAATACAATGTCTACTGGAATCCCTGATAATCTGTCTAAAGCGGTTTTTAATTCTGGCGATATATTGCCAGATTCATTGACCCAGATTTCAACACCTTCATAATCTCCATTGCCTTGTAATGTTAATACTTTATTTGATAGAGATTTAATCGCTGCTGACATTTGATCTGGGTTGACGGAATAAAAGCCTGTGGTCTCATTGAAATTAAAGGCATTGTTTTCTGCGAAATAATTAAAACGTAACATGTTTGCTACGCCATGGGCTGAACTAGATCCAAATCTCACTGAACGGAATATTCCGGCCATAAAGGTCACATAATTGTCCATGATTTCACCTTCCGTGATCTCTCCCATTTCAAAAAGTTTTTCAACCATATATAGGCCAAGAATATCGGCTTTGCCTTCTTCTTGAGCTGAAGCAAACTGTTTGAGTGATTCACGCACTGTGCCTTTGTCATTAATGGTGTTTTTTATGCCCAGTCCATGTGCCACTTCATGAAACATGGTGTTACTAAAAAAAGCATTGAAAGTAATGTGTTTTCTTTGTGCTGGTTCAACCAATACATCACCAATAGGCAATAATATCTTATCAAATTTGGCTTGCATGGCATTCTTTAGCTGTAATCTTCGGCTGCCTTTTTCTAATTGAACAGTTTCATCGTTCGGTAAGTTGATGGCAATTGTTTTACTTCCAGCATTTGAATGGCCAGCATAATAGAGCACATCATAGGCGTTTAAATCAGAATCTGTGCCGGGCGTTTCAGACTTGTACTTTTCATCAACAGGAAGGTCTCTCTGTAATTGTGGTAATAATTTAGCAAATTTTGATAATTTTTCACTCCAAGATTTATCCTTAATTAAGACATAAGCTTCAAATGCTGTTTTTTGTCCAAACAATTGGTCTTCATAATTTTCAATAGGACCAACCACAAAATCTATGTCGTTATCTTTCATGTCCATCCAAGCCATGTCACTGGCTTTGTACTCATCATTGGTGAATGCTTTTGCGCGCAAAGTTAAATACTTCTTAAACCCCTTGTCATCTGCCAATGCAGCTGCTTTTAACATGAGTTCAGATGCTTTTTTCAATTGTTCTGAATATTTTTCATGGTAAAAAACCGATGACAAAAACCCATCTGAATTCCTTTCGAGTATTGTATAAAGACTGCCTTTATTTTCATCTTCAAAAGCTTCGTATTCAACTTTGGTCATGTCACTGGGGTAAAAATTAGCTCCTAATGGTTTATCACTCACTTCTTTCATGAATTTCTTATCACCATTTAATCTATCCCAAGGGCCATAGTTAATATCAACCATTTTTTTCAAATTAGTTTCATTTAAAGAATTGAGCAACTCTTCCTTTGATCCATAAGATTGAAGCCAGAATAATTCATCCATTATCTCGGAGATCTCAATCAATATTGGAATCATGCTTTTTTGATTTGCACTTAAATGGGTTAAATCACTGTTCAATGTGAATTTTGCATAAACATCTGAAACTTTAGGTACATGGATTTTGTCTGGATCAAAAGTGACCACTTCTGGTATTCTTTTATGTTCCATTTCCATTGTAGGAGTTTTGTCTTTTGTTGTGGTATTGGTTTTTTCATCAGTGCTATCATTGGTGCCACAACTAGATAGAACTAATGCACTTAAGGACAAGAGTGTTATTTTCATTTTCATAATTTTCACGCGATATTGTACAAGTGATATTTTACCATAAATCATTTAAAAGTGTAGTGTTGCTGTTGTTTATGAATAGTTAGAATTGAACAATCAAATCTAATAATGGGGCGGTTTTTCATCCTGAACAGCTCCATCGTGTTGCCATTGTTGGCTTTCTTCTCGAACTTTTTTATCCAGTTGAAGTAATTGTCTTTGCAGTTTGTCAATGGCTTTTTGTTGTTGAATGATAACATCATTCAGTTGATCAATGGTCTCTTCTTGAAAGGCCATTTTTGTTTGAATGTCTATAATAAGGTCTTGAATATCTTGCATATTATTTACTGTACGAAGTGGCTTTAAAATTTGCCATAACTTCTTGGTTAAGGGTTAATTGTAATGTATCTAATGAGTGTTTGGTGATTTTTGCGATTAATTGTTGTTTATCATGTGTTATTAATTTTAATATTGAAAGTCCTTTAGCGCTATGAATATTTGTAATTGTAACTGGGATTTGATGAATAATACTGCTATCAGTTTGCCGCTTTAAACTGATGCTAATGTCATCGGCATAGATAACTTGATGTTTTCCATCTAGTATTACTTTACTGGCAATGGGCAAATGGCATTGATTACTGGCCATTGCTGCTTCAATAGAGTCCTGGTATAGTACGGAACCATTATCAATGTATAAAAGCTCATTGGCATAATGATAGAGTTCATTAATATCATGAGTCACGAGAAAAATGAGGTTATTGTTTCTGTATTGATGCAAAATGTTCAATGCTGTTTTTCTCATCTCAATATCTAATGCAGAAAAAGGTTCATCTAATAACATTAATTGCGAGCCACGGCTACAGATTAGGGTACGTATAAATGCGATCCGTTGTTTCTCTCCTCCAGATAATTGGCTTGGGTATTTATTGAGTAACCCAGAGCAGTTTAATCCATGTATTAAATCCGTGGTATCTTTTTTTGATTCAACACTGTGGGCTTCTGCAAAGTCTAAATTTTCTTGTACAGTCCAATGAGGAAACAAAATAGGATTTTGGCTCATATAACTGCATTTTTGAACCTTTAGTGTTATTTTATGTGCAGAATCTAATACTGTGTTGTTATCAGTTTTAATAGAGCCTTTTATTTGGTCTCCGAATCCAGCTATGGCCCTTAATAAACTGGTTTTACCACTGCCAGAAATACCATAAACTCCAATAATACCAGAATCACTTACTGAAAATTGATAATGATAGTTTGGTTTATCCGATTGAATATTTACGATCATGAGATAAGCTGCTTATTATTATTGTTGAAGTTCATCCATAAGATCACGGCAAAGGAAATGGCTACTAAAATCAGTGACAGTTGATTGGCTTGTTGTAATTCGAGGTTTTCAACATGGTTGAAGATCTCAATGGAAACCACGCGAGTCTGATCAGGAATATTACCACCTACCATTAATACAACGCCAAACTCACCCAATGTGTGCACAAAGCCCAAAATACTTGCTGAAATGATGCCTTTTTTAGATAAGGGCATGATTATTTTCCAAAATATTGTTCTTTTACTGGCTCCCATCGATAAGGCTGTATTAACAGTTTCTTTGCCAATATTATTAAATGTTGCTACCATTGGTTGCACCACAAAAGGCAATGAATACACCACTGATGCCACTACTAGTCCACTAAAACTAAAGATCAGTTGTTGTGATGTGAGCTTAATAAAAAGTGATCCAAGCCAAGACTCATTTCGCATGATACTTAATAAATAAAAACCCAAAACTGTGGGAGGCAGAACTAAAGGTAAAACCACCAGTGAACTCACATAAGGCACTGATTTACTGCGAGAAAATGCCAGCCATTTTGCCAGTGGAATACCAATAACTAACAGAATGAGCACAGTTATTGCTGCTAATTTAAAGCTGAGTAAAAGTGCTGTGAAATCGGTTGTTAACATGGGTGAAATTTTTGTAAGGAATTAATCTCAATAAAATTTAATTATAAAGGCAATACCGAACTAATACAATGGTCAGAATGTTGATCTAAGAGTTGGGCAAAAAAAAAGCAGAACTTTAATTCTGCTTTTAATATGCTCTATTTAAGAATGTATTATAAACTCATAAAACCACGAAGTAATTCAGAGCGGCTTGGATGTCTGAGTTTTCTTAGTGCTTTGGCTTCAATCTGACGAATACGTTCACGTGTCACATCAAACTGTTTGCCTACTTCTTCTAGAGTATGATCTGTATTCATATCAATACCAAAACGCATACGCAATACTTTGGCTTCTCTAGGAGTTAATCCTTCTAATAAGTTAGTAACAGTATTGGTTAAACCATTGACTGTTGCTGAATCTAGAGGTGATAAGATATTGCCATCTTCGATAAAATCACCCAAGTGTGAATCTTCATCATCACCAATAGGTGTTTCCATTGAAATAGGTTCTTTGGCAATCTTAATCACTTTGCGCACTTTTTCAACTGGCATTTCTAAAATTTCAGACAACTCATCTGCTGTTGCATCACGGCCTTTTTCTTGTAATAACTGACGTGATACGCGGTTAAGTTTGTTTATTGTTTCTATCATGTGGACAGGAATACGAATGGTACGTGCCTGATCAGCGATAGAACGGGTGATGGCTTGACGAATCCACCATGTGGCATAGGTTGAAAATTTATAACCACGGCGGTATTCAAATTTTTCAACAGCTTTCATTAAACCGATGTTGCCTTCTTGTATCAAATCTAGGAATTGTAACCCACGGTTTGTATATTTTTTAGCAATAGAAATAACCAAACGTAAATTGGCTTCAATCATTTCTTTTTTAGCGCGTCGTGATTTTGCTTCATTTACCGTAATATTACGGTTGATCTCTTTAATTTCTGGAATGGTTAACTTGTAACGGGTTTCCAAAAATTTCATTTTAGTTTGTAACTTGACGATTTCATCTTTATAAACGGATAACAATGTAGAATATTTGTCATCTCTGGCAATAATTCCATCAATCCAATCAACATCGGCTTCTTTGCCAATAAATGAACGAATAAATTTGCCTCTAGGCATGTTACATTGCTCTGTACATATATTCATGATGCGTCTTTCGATGTAACGAATATTTTCTTGAGCAATTTTAACTTGCATATTGTACTTTGAGTTCAAACGAACTGAAAATTTAAATTCTACAAGGATTTCAGATATTTGTAATAAGTATTTTTGTTGAATATCTTGTGCGAGACCTTTTGATTCTACAGACTTTAGAAATTTATTATATATTTTTCTAACCGCTATCAGCCTTGATTTGACTTCAGCTGGATCTAAACCTTGATCTACTTCTTCTTCCTCTTCCTCTTCATCTTCATCCACAACATCAGTTGGCTTCTTAACTTTAGGGATGACAGCTTCTTCATGAGGATTATAAATGTCTAAAACAACATCGTGCATTTTAAACCCTTCTTCATCCATGTCTTCTAATTCTTCAATCATGGTTTCAGCTGTTTTTGGGAATTTTGCAATGGCCTCAATGATGAAATGTGCACTACGTTCAATACGCTTAGCGATGGCAATTTCTTCTTTTCTTGAGAGCAGTTCCACAGAACCCATTTCACGCATGTACATGCGCACAGGATCAGTTGTCCTACCGATATTGGCATCTACGGCTGATAATACTGCCATGGCTTCTTCGGTAGCAGTGTCATCATCTTCTTTGGCTGCATCATCATTTAATAAGATTTCATCTTCGTCAGGAGCTTCATCATATACTTGAATGCCCATGTCATTAATCATTTGGATGATGTCTTCGACCATTTCAGTCTCAACAATATCTTCAGGCAAGTGGTCATTGATTTCTGCGTAAGTTAAATAGCCTTGCTCTTTACCTTTGAGAATCAACAATTTCATTTGTGATTGTGAGTTGAGTTGTACCTGCTGGGTTTCTTGCTGTTGTTCCATAAATATATTATTTCAGTTGTTGTGATAATAACTCAACCAATTCTAATTTTTCTGGTTGAGAAAGACCTTGTTCTGTTTGTTTAAGCCTAAGGCTGTTTATTTTATTCTTTTGTACTGATTTATCAAAGTGTTTTCTGATATCTTCGAGCTCAAGTAACATTTGTTCACGATTCAAGCTCAATGAAACTGTTGCCAGAGCACATAAATGTGAATAAGCGTCGTGTTCCCTAAAGTTTTCAATCAGCACAGCCGTGGTTATATGGGGATTAAGACGGCAAAAAGCAACAATTTCCGTCAATATTTTTATACCATTTTGTTTTATTTGGTTTAAATTCTGATTTTCTGAGAAAACGTGGACCAAATTTGGGGCATTAATTAAGATTGCAATGGCCTTTCTAATAGGTGTCCATTGGTCAATGCTTTGGATTTTATTGACTTTAACTTTCTCTTTAAAATCGACTTTGGTTTTTGTAAGAGAGCTAATTTCTTCCAACAATAATTTTCTAAATTGACCATTGGGCAATTCATTGATAAAAGATCGGCTGTTGTCGATGTATCTGGCTCTTCCATCTATGCTGGTTAAATCAATTTTGTGACTCAATCTTTTTAGCAAAAATTGCGACAATGACATGGCCGAGTTTATTTGTTCAATGAATGCACCTTGACCATGTTGTTTAACATAGGTATCGGGATCGTGTTTTTCGGGCAAAAACAAAAATTTGATATTTTTGTCATCCCGGTAAACTGGTAGTGATGTCTTTAATGCTTTCCACGCGGCTTCTCTGCCAGCTTTATCACCATCAAAAGAGAAAATAATTTCATCATAACTACGTAACAGTGTGACTATGTGGTCTTGACTGGTAGCAGTGCCCAGTGTCGCTACACTGTTTTTTATTCCAGCATTGTGAAGAGCGATAACATCCATATATCCTTCAACAACAATAATTGATTTTTCATTGCTGTGTTTGCGTGCAATATTCAATCCATAAAGTTCTTTACCCTTGTGAAATAGGGGTGTTTCTGGAGAGTTTAAATATTTGGGTTTCTGATCATCACTGATGGCTCGTCCACCAAAGGCAATCACACGCCCCCGTTTGTCTTGAATGGGAAACATAACACGGGCACGAAATTTATCATAAACTTTGCCATTATCATTGTGAACAATAAGGCCAGCTTTCAATAAATCATCTTGTGCTGTGTGTTGTAACCGTTTCATCAATCCATCCCAGGAATCTGGTGCAAAGCCTACTTGAAAAGTTTGACATGTTTGTGCTGAAATGCCACGATTTTGCATATAATTTCTGGCAAAATCAGATTGTGTATAAGCATTAACAAAATAACGGTTTGCTTGTTCTACAATTTCAAAAAGCCCTTTGCTGTGGTTTTGGAATTTTCCATGATTTGGGACTTCTAAACCTGCTGATTGAGCCAATGTTTCAACACAGTCTACAAAATCCATGCCTTCAAATTCCATTAAAAAACCTATGGCAGAACCATGTTTTCCACAGCCGAAACAATGGTAAAATTGTTTACTGTGACTGACTGTAAATGAGGGTGTGTTTTCTGTGTGAAATGGACAAAGCGCTTGGTAGTCTTTACCTGCTTTTTTTAGGTTAACTCTGGGAGATATAACATCAACAATATCAATGCGGTCAATTAACTGATCAATAAATTCTGAAGGAATGCCTGCCATTAACTTGTAAAAGGTATAAAGAGAATGATTTTATCACACATCCTTGTGTAACATAATATTGTATTTATGATTGTAGCAGGGCTTTTATTTTTTGGCTTACAGAACCCATATCAGCTTTACCAGCTAGGTCTGATCGAAGTAGCCCCATAACCTTGCCCATGTCTTGCATGCCGTTGGCACCGACTTTAGCAATGGCTTGTTTTATCAATTCTTCAATTTCAGAATCTGATAATTGCTCTGGAAGGTATTTTTCAATAATTCCAATTTCATAAATTTCTTGGTCAGCTAAGTCATGTCTTTCAGCAGCTTGATACTGTTGTGTCGAATCTTTTCTTTGCTTAACCATTTTAGTGACGATAGTTATCACATCGGTATCTGATAATTCTCTGCGTTCATCTACTTCAATTTGTTTGATGGCTGCAGTCAAGAGTCTTATTGTACCAACTCTTTTCTTATCTTTTGCCCGCATGGCAATTTTCATATCATCTAAAATACTTGATTTTAAAGACATAATAATTACTCGCCTTTAGTACATGCGTCTACGCATTCTTTGTCTGCTTGCTTGACGTTGAGTACGTTTTACAGCAGCGGCGCGTTTTCTTTTACGTTCTTGGGTTGGTTTCTCGTAAAATTGTCTTTTACGTGATTCTGCTAAAGTTCCAGCTCTTTCACAAGAGCGCTTAAAACGTCTAAGAGCTATATCAAACGGCTCGTTATCCCTTACTTTTACGCTAGGCATT
>Ga0316204_10012641_pt1 | contig 10247 bp, 4 predicted proteins | sample 6monrhotite_MG_2_FD_205661 | JGI IMG/M metagenome (GOLD analysis project Ga0316204, IMG submission 205661) | Microbial mat bacterial communities from mineral coupon in-situ incubated in ocean water Damariscotta River, Maine, United States -... | ecosystem: Environmental > Aquatic > Marine >... | reverse complement strand
CAGCGGCATCTCCGGCCCGTCCGGCAACTGGACGCTGACGGTCTACGATTGGGCTGCTGGCGACACCGGCGGATTCACCGGCTGGACGCTTAACGGCAACGGCGGCGGTGGTGGCAACACCGGAGCGGCCTACTGCTTCGGTGACGGCACCGGCGCGGCCTGCCCCTGCGCCGCCTTCGGCGGAATTGGCGAGGGCTGCCTCACGACGAGTGGCACGGGTGCGACCCTGGCCGCTTCGGGCAACGCGGACGTCGCGAACGACACGTTCCAGCTCGACGTCACGGGTGCCCCGGCCAACAAGCCGGGCCTCTTCTTCCAGGGCGACAACCAGCTCGCGACCGTGACCGCTGGCGACGGCGTCCTCTGCTCGAACTCGACCCTTCGCTACGCGGTCAACGGCACCGACGCCGGCGGCAACGCCACCGAGACCGGTCTCGGTGCAAACGCTTCGGCTGGCCTCTCGCTGAACTACCAGTACTGGTTCCGCGACACGGGCAACACCTGCGGCGGCGGCTTCAACTTCTCGAACGGCTGGGCCGTTACGTGGCAGTAGAGCTGAGCTGAGCTGAGCCGGGGGCCCTTCGGGGTTCCTGGCGAGCACACCTGGGGCGGCGATGCGCACAGCGCATCGCCGCCCCTCTTTCGTTGATCGACCGCTCGAGCGGCCTCCTGGGCAGGCTCAGGCGCCCTCGATCCAGCCGCCTCTTGGAACCCCAGCCTTGGGTGGCTCGATAGGAAAGCGCTGTTGGAACGAACGCGAATTCTCGGGCACTTTCATGGATCAAATGAGGCGGCGGATCCGTCGCGATCGACTTGCCGACCGCCCAGTTTGGGGGATACTTCCCTACCGCAATCGGGCTATGAACCGGAGCCCCCAGCTCCATTGGGCCGCGCCCGGGCCCCCTCCGCAGGCATTCAACGGCAGATCCGGACACCTCTCATGAGAACCCTCAAGCTTCTATCGATTCTGGCGGTCGGCACCGCCCTCTCCGCCTCCGCGCACGCTCAATTCTCCGTCACCGGCGGTGGCGCCTCGATTCCCGCCACCGGTGAAGGCGGAGACGGCGTCTGGGGCATGAGCCTCCCGTCGGCCCCCGGCGTTGCGACTGCGACCGTCAACGAGGCGGTCCTCAACATCGACAAGGTCGTCATCAACGGTCTCAACCACAGCTGGGGCGGCGACGTCCACGCGACCCTGGTGGACCCGAACGGCGTGCAGCACAACCTCTTCCTGCGCCCCGGCTACCTCAGCCCGGCCAGCGCGAACTTCGGAACCCCGGGCGACTTCCTCGTGGGCAACTACGAGATCGTTCAGAGCGGCGGCGCGAGCCTGCCGACGGTCAGCGACGGCGCGAACATCTCGCCGGGCGTCTACAACCAGTCGTTCAGCACCGGTGGAGTCACCTGGCCCAACGGGTCGCTCGGCGTCCAGAACACCCAGCTCGGCGCGATCACCGGGCCGGCTGGAGACTGGGAGCTGCGCATCTACGACTGGGGCTTCGGCGACGACGGGAGCTTCCAGAGCTGGCGCCTCGAGGGCAACAGCGGCGGCGGCCCGTCGGACAACAGCGGCAACGCCTATTGCTTCGGTGACGGCACCGGCGCGACGTGCCCCTGCTCCGCATTCGGCGGCGCCGGCGAGGGCTGCCTCACGACGAGCGGCTCCGGTGCGAAGCTGACCGGCTCGGGCAACGCGAACGTCGGCAGCGACACGTTCCAGCTCGATGTCACGGGCGGGCCGGCGAACAAGCCGGGCCTGTTCTTCCAGGGCATCAACCAGATCTCGAACCCGGCGGGCGACGGCGTGCTGTGCGCGGCCGGAGCCACGATCCGCTACGGCGTGAACTCGACGGACGCCCAGGGCGCCGTCACGCAGGGTGGCTTCGCCATCAACGCGTCGGCCGGCACCTCGCTGAACTACCAGTACTGGTTCCGTGACACCGGCAACACCTGCGGTGGCGGCTTCAACTTCTCGAACGGCTGGACCGTCACCTGGCAGTAAGCGGTTCCCGGCCCCGTCCAACGCTGGACTAGGCCGGTCGTACCTCCACGGCAGGGCTCCGGAGTAGACTCCCGGAGCCCTGCTTTCGTCGACGGGCCCCTTTGGAACCGATTTCACACGCGTATGCGCCCTCTCCCCATCCTCCTCCTCGCCGTGGTCGTGGCCGCGATCACTGGCTTCGTTTTCCTGACAGGCGACTCGGACGGAGGCGGCTCGGTCCTCCCGTCGGGCGTCGACCCCGAGGGAGGAGCCGTCGAGGTCGGTGAGCTCCCGGACTCGGGCGCGGTGACCCTGCCGGGAGACGGCAGCCAGCGCACCTCGCTGGAGAACTCGCTCGTCGGCAACGGCACGGAGTCCGCCGACGCGCCGCTCGACCTGACCTCGATCGATGCCAACGCCCTCGTCGGAATCGTCGTGGACGCGGGCGGGGTAGGCATCGCGGAGTGCAGGGTGATGTTCCTCGAGGGTGGGACGGGCGCCTTCAGCTGGAAGGGCAAGGCCACGCTCGGCCTTGACACGGCGCCGCTCACGACCACCGGAAGCGACGGGAGCTTCCGCTTCGAGAACCTGCCGCCCGGAGACTCCCACGCACTCGTCGTGCATCACCCGGAGATCGCGCTCGTGCTCGTGGAGGGCATCCTGGTCGGGGACTACGGCGAGTTCGAGGAGCCGCCGATCGTCTTGCGCTACGGCAAGCGCATCCGCGGGCAGGTCATCAACGAGTTCGGGCTGCCGCTCGAGGGCGTCCAGGTCCACGTCGATGGGCGCTGGGTCCCGAGCGACCCGCAACCGAGCGTGGACCGCCTCTCCACGACCACCGATGCCGCGGGCAAGTACGAGATCTTCGGCGTCCCGGACGGTCGTCGCTGCCTCACCGCGGAGGCTCCGGGGTACTCCCGCATGACTCGGATTCAGAGTCTGATCCTCAACGACAAGACGGGAGACTCCCACATCGTCAACCTGACGCTGCAATCTCAGGCACAGCTGGCGGGCCGTGTCACCGACGTGAGCGGCCAGGGGATCGGCGGGGTAGAGCTGCTGGCCGTGGACCGCGTGGCGTACCGCGACGTCAGCCACGGGCGCGCTGTCTCGGAGCCCGACGGTTCGTTCAGCTTCGAGGGTCTGGGCGGGGCGACCTATCTCGTGACGCTCGACTCCCCGATCTACGGGAAGGTCGAGAAGCGTGACGTTCAGACCCCGATCGACAACCTCAACCTGATCTTGCAGGCGCGCCCCTCCTGGACCGGGAGCGTCGTGGACTCTGCGACTCAGGCTCCCGTGGCCAACTTCGACCTTCGTCTGCGTCACTACGCGACGGGTGAGGACCAGCCGTCGCTCCCGAAGGGTGAGTGGATCGCCGTACGCGGAAGCGATGACGGCGCGTTCGCCGTTCCGTCTCCGACGGTACCCGGCACCTGGGAGGTCGAGGTGCGCAGCGATGGCTACGCTCCGGGCCTGTCGCCGACCTTCGCGTTTCAGCCCGGCTCCGCGGTCGACGGGATTTTCGTCGGTCTGAGTCAAGGAGGCGCGATCACTGGACGGCTCGTGGATCAGGACGGGCAGCCGGTGGTCGGTGGCCGCATCGAGTCGCGTGACGACACGTGGACGGACGACGCCTTCTCCGCGATGGTCGGGGACGAGGAAGGGAAGCTCGCGACGGAACGCAGCAGCAGGAGCGCTACCGATGGATCCTTCGTCCTCGTGAATCTGAGGCCGGCGGCGTACCAGCTCCTGCTCCGATCGTCGCAGCATCACCAGGTCACGCTGCCCTCCCTCGAGGTGGCCGAGGGCGACGTCCTGGACGTCGGCGAGATCGTCCTGCAGCCCGGCGCTGCTCTCACGGGCGCGCTGTTCGACTCGGAGTCCTCCACGGTCACGGGCGGAATGGTCTTCCTCGCTCCCAAGGGGCAGGCGGGTGGTGTGCCTGTGCGCCGCAGCAAGAGCGGGCTGAATGGCACGTTCCGCTTCCAGAACGTCGTGCCTGGAACGTACTTGCTCAGCGCAAAGCCGCCGCAGCCCGCTGGGGGCATGCTCTCGCTCTGGCCCGAAGGGGGAGGCGAAGAGGTCGTCCTCGCCGGAGGGACTGAGGACCAACGAGACGTTCACCTCGAGACCTGGACGAAGCCCAAGCCGCTGCCGCCGAAGCCTCCCACGGGGAACGTCGCCGGAAAGCTGGTCGATGCCGACGGGGCGCCCGTGACCGGCATGCTCCTTCTGCTCCAGCCGACCGATCGCGAGGGTGAGCCGATCCCCGGGAAGTCGATGCGCGAGGGCGAGTTCTCGTTCACGACGCTGCCCCCGGGGGCCTACAGCCTCTACATCGATGGCCACGAGGACACCGCCGTCGACGTCGAGGTCGTCGCGGATCGCTGGACTCGCCACGACCTCACTCTGCCGCAATGAACCGCCTCGTGAGCCTCGACTCGATGTCCCGCGCCCTGGTCGCCTGCGCCTTCGTGCTCTTCGGCCTCGGCTCCTGCGGAGGAGAGGGAACGACGGGTTCCCCGCCCCCCGGCAACCACATTCCCTTCGAGAAGGACGCCGACGCGGTTCGGATCGTGCGCGGTGTACGCGAGTCCCTCGCCTCGCGCACGCGGCCGAGCTCCGATGAGGTGCAGAGCTTCAAGGAGGTCGCGAACCGCTACGCCGATGAGCCCTTCATCCAGGAAGCGGTGATCGCGCTCTTGCCGGCGCTGGAGGACTGGGACGGCATGGCGACGTTCTTCGAGTCGAAGAGTGAGCTGGACGACACGGACCGCAAGCTCATCGCGCGCATCTACATCCGCCAGGCCAACTACGGCGCCGCACGCGAAGCGATCCTACCGCTTGCCGAGAGCCAGCCGCAGGACGTCGAGGCCAACGCCCTCGCCGGACGCGCGCTCTACTACTACGGAGAGAACGAAGCGGCAGCGCGGCACTACGACCGCGTCTGGGAGGGGATCCTCTCCGAGCGCCGCATCGTCGACCTCAGCTTCCGAGCCATGATCCACTTCGACGAGGGGGACACGCAGTCCGCCCGTGCCATGCTGGAAGAGGGCCTGAAGCTCGATCCCAACTCGATCGTGTTGCACAACGCGATGGGCCGCGTTCTGGCCGGCGCGGGCGAGAAGGAACTGGCGGAGTTCCACTCGAATCGCGTGCACGAGCTCCAGCGTGAGCTCTCGCGGAACGAGACGAGCCAGATGCGCGTGGCTGCGCAGGTGTTCGAGATCAACCGAGCCCTGCAGGCAGGCGACGTCGACGGCTGTCGCGAGCGAATCCTTCGGCTGCTCCCCGAGGCGGATGAAGGCATGCGAGAGCAGCTCTACGGCTTCCTGGATGCGCTCTACCGCCGCGCGGGTCGCGAAGCGGAGCTGCCGGCCGTCCTCCAGCAGGCGCGCGCCTCGGCCGCCGGGGGGGCGAAGGATTGAGCCAGCGAATCCCCTCGGTCGTGATCTCGATGACCCTGCTCCTCGGTTGCGGAGCGGAGCCGGGCTCGGGGTCCGGTGAGACGCCCGCGGCGCAGGGCGCGCCGGAGTCCCCGGTGCAGTTCAGCGAGGAGGCGCGGCTGCGCGGCGTGGACTTCCAGCACGAGGCGGGTCGTACGGCGGAGAAGTACATGCCCGAAGTGCTCGGCGCAGGCCTCGCGATCGCGGACTTCGACCGCAACGGCGCGCCGGACCTCTACTTCGTCGGAGGCGGGGACGTTCAGAACACGGTGAGTCGCGACAAGGGACCGGACCGGCTGTACCTCAACGATGGAGCGGGTCAGTTCCGAGATGCGTCCAAGGAGTGGAGCGTCTCCGGAGCCGGGTACGGCATGGGTGTGGCTGTCGGCGACTACGACTCCGACGGTTGGCCCGACTTGCTGACGACGAGCTTCGGAGGCGGAGTTCGCCTCTATCGAAACACGGGCTCCGGGTTCGAGGACGTGACCGAGAGCACTGGCCTCCAGGCCGAACGGGCCTGGTCGACCAGCGCCGGCTTCGCCGACTTCGATCGAGACGGTGACCTCGACCTCTACGTCGTCCACTACGTCGACTACGAGCTCCAGCTGGCCCTCCGCTGCTGGCACAACGGGCGGCACATCTACTGCTCGCCCGGTCTCTACGAGGCCGAGCCGGACTCGGTGTGGCGGAACGAGGGGGATGGGACCTTCGTCGAGGTCGGCGAGCAGGTCGGTGTGCGGGCGCATCCCGGAAAGGGGCTCGCCCTCGCCCTCGGCGATGTCGACTGGGACGGAGATGTCGACGCCTTCGTCGCGAACGACATCACACGCAATCTCCTGTTCTACAACGACGGCGGCGGAGTCTTCGAGGAGCGAGGCCGGACCGCGGGCGTCGCCTACGACGAATCGGGGCGCGCGGCCGCGGGCATGGGCTCGGACTTCTCCGACGTCGACGGCAACGGGCTCGTCGACATCTCGTGCACGAACTTCCAGGACGAGACCTCGAACCTCTACCTGCAGAAGCCCCTCGGGGTCTTCCGGGATCGTTCCTATCCGCTTGGCGTTGGAGCCTCCGCGCAGAACCGGCTCAGCTGGGGGATCGACTTCCTCGACGTCGACAACGACGGGGACGAGGATCTGTTCATCGCGAACGGGCACATCGACGACGGAATTGGTTCGGTGAGCGAGCAGGTCACGTTCGCCCAGGCCAACTCGCTCATGCTCCTGGAGGAATCGGGGCGCTACGACGACATCTCGGACCGCTCGGGAGCCGGCCTTCGGTTGGTCGAGGTGACACGTGGAGCCGCGAGCGGTGACCTCGACGGCGACGGCCTGCTGGACATCGTCGTGTCCAACAACGGCGGCAACGGCCGGATCATGATGAATCGCAGTGACGTCGCTGGCTCGACTTCGGTGATCCTGTGGCTCGAAGGCACGCTCTCGAACCGCAGCGCGATCGGCGCGCGCGTCGAGGCCCAGGTCGGCGACGCGACGCTCCTGCGAGAGGTTCGCGGGGCCTCGAGCTACGCGAGCTTCAACGATCCGCGCATCCACATCGGCCTCGGCGGCGAGGCGGGAGCAGACGTCCTCCTGCTCTGGCCGAGCGGGACGGAGCAGCGCCTCGAGGCGATCGGCCCCGGGCACTACCACGTCATCGAAGGGGAAGCCCCGGTCCCGATCACTCCTGGGGCGGCGGTGATTCCGCCTCGGTGACCTCACTCGACTCGAGCGGAGTCGCGGCTCGCTTGCGCGGGAAGACGAAGCGCTGGTAGAGCAGTGAAACCAGGAGCAGCGAGAGCGCGAGCCCTGCGACCGAGCCGACCTGATAGAGGCCCGTCAGCTCACCGAGGTCTCGAAGGAAGACCTTGGTCAACGTGATCAGGAGCACGACGAGGCTGGCCTGGCGGAGACCAGCGAAGTGCCTCGCCATGCCGAGCGCGAGCAGCAGCAGGGCGTAGCCGATCCACGTGACCGACATCGCCAGATCGCGCCGCTGCAGCGGCTGCAGGTCGAGGTCGATGAAGCTGTCGGTCTCGAAGTGCAGCAGCACCTGAAGATTGAGCCAGACGAAGACGCCGACGAGGCTGGCGAGCCCGAGGCTCACGGACAGCAACGGGCGCACCGGGTTCTTCGGCATGGCCTCGAGCCGCGCAGCACGCCGAACCAGGGCCGTCGCCCCGATGGCGCAGAGCGCGATCGTGCCGCTCATGTAGCTCGTCCAGTTCCAGACGAGGGGTCCGGCGGCGGGGTAGATGTTCGGCCGCGCCACGCCCATCAGCAGGGCGAGGGACGCCAGCAGAGTCAGCGCGCCCCCGAGGGTCTCTGCGACCACGGAACGGTAGTGCAGTCCGACCGCGACGGAGCCGAGGCCGAGGAACGCGACCGAGACGAGGCCGACCTCGTGACCGAAGTGCCGGGCGGCCGTCAGGCCCAGGAAGCCGAGCGCCGCCACGGCGAACGTCGGCCGGGCCGTGCGCGCCGCGGGAGTGCCGGCCTTCAGGGTCGTCGTGGCGAGCCCGAGGAGCGCAGCCGACATCATCGCGAGCAGACCGCTGTTCTCGAGCCTGTCGCTCCTCTGGAAGAAGTCGAAGGCGAAGGCGATCACGGGTAGCAGGAGTCCGGAGGCGAGCCAGGTCACTCGACTGCTCGCAAGTCGCCCACGAGTTGCGAAGGGCCACGCGCCGAGCGCGCCGACACCGACCAGCGTGAGCGTCCGCCAGGCTTCCCCGTGTGGCTTCCACCCCTGGACGTCGTAGAAGCGAACGCTGGCGAACGCGAACGCAGCGCAGGCGATCGCCTGCCACAGTCCGCGGCCAAGCGCCGCGGCGGGGAGCGCTGTGACCAGCGCGAGGGCGGCGATGGCGGACAGCGCGACCCTTGGATCGCCGAGGACCACCGAGCGAGTCGTCGGCAGGGTCAGGAGCAGCGTCAGCGCGAAGGCTCCGATGGCGTGGGCCTCTGGACGGCGCAGAGCGTCTCGCCGCACGCGCCACGCCGTGAAGCCAGCGAACCCGAGCGCGAGCGCGAGGCGCCACCCCGTCCCGACGGCGCCGAAGACGAGGTTGTCGTCCAGGCTCTCGACCATCCCGGGTAGCGCACGCGTTCCAAGAGCGAGGCCGGCGACCACCGCGGTCACCACCCGTAGCCCGAGCGCGAGCCTCCCCGACACGCGGCCCTCCATCGTCAGCATCACCAGCAGGCCGCCGCAGAGCGCGATCCAGACCAAGGGAACTCCGGCGAGGCTGGAGGACGCAGGGAGCTGCCCGGCGATCGCGACGCAGAGGAGCAACGTCCCCAGGCCGTAGATCGCGAAGGGAGACGGCGCGTTGGTCTCCGCTGCAACGAAGCGACGGCGCAGCCAGCCGATGGCCAGGTGCACGGCTGCGAGCACCAGCGCGGACAGGCCTAACTCCAGCTCCGAGACGTTTGCCAGTCCCTGCTGGGCGACCCAGGTCATCAGGAGCGCCACGCTGGCGGTCGCCATGCCTCGCAGGAGCCAGTCGTCTTCCTCGCGCCGGCAAGTCCAGCCCGCGCCCGCCGTCAGGACCCCGGCGAGGGTGGCGAGCGTCCAGAGCTCCATCCCGAAGTGGACCTTCGATGCGAAGTAGATCGCGAAGCCGAACGGCAGCAGGAGCGCGCTGGCCTGCGTCACGAGCCACCGCCCGCGATGCGACTCGCGCGCGGAGCCCGTGCCCAGGGCGAGGACGAGCGCGAGCGTGCCCAGGCTGAAGAGGGCAAACGGTGTGTCCTCGGGCCGAAGCGCACCGAGCACCCAGACGCCTTGCACGACCATCGTCCCCAGCGCGCCGAGGATGCCGAGCAGACTCCAGCGTTGCCGGGAGCCGAGCGCGAGCAGGCCGAGGTCGAGCAGGAGCAGGTATCCGAACAGGCTGGCGGGCGACTGCGCGTGCATCGACAGCAGGATCGGCGTAGCGAAGCCGCCGACGAGTCCCAGGACAGCGACGCCCTGCGAGCGGTGTCGAATCGACAGGGCGGCGCAGGCCGCGGTGATGACGGCCATCAGCGTGAGCGCGACGTAGGACGGCAAGAAGCCGTAGCGGGCGTAGGACGCCCAGGTCGTCGCGAACAGGATCACGATGCCCGCGCCCGCGGTGCCCGCCGGGGCGAAGCGGTAGTCCCGGCGCCGCAGCACCTCGCCGGCGACGATGGCGAGCAGCCCGACGCCGGTGCCGATGGCGACTCGCGCCGGGGGACCGAGCCAGCCCTGCTCGAGGGCGTGCTTGAAGAACAGGAGCCCCGCGAGCGCGAACAGCACGGCGCCGACCGCAGCGGCGCCGCGTACGCCGATCCAACGCTCCCATTCGATCGGGGGGCGCGGCTGCGGTGGGGTGCGCCGTGCGGCGGGCGCAGCCGGTCGCGCTTGGGCGGCGGCCCGTTCCGGGCGCGACTCTCGTCGGAAGGGGAGTTCACTCGCCCCGGCTCCCGCGGGGGGCGGAGTGGCGCCACCCTCGTGCTCCAGCGCCGCCGGAGCGGCCTCCGCCGGGGTCTCCGGAGGCGCGCTGCCGAGGGCTTCGGCTTGCGCCAACGCGCTCGCCGCGTCCGTCGACGGCTCCGCGGTGTCGAGCGTGGACTCGGCTCCTGGGTGGGGCGGGGCGGCCGGGGCCGCAGTACGCGGCAGAGGGCGCTCGATGGCCGGGCCGGAAGGCGCCGCACCGGGCGCGACGCGGCGCGTGACGCGCTGCTCGAGCTCGCGGACCCGCCGCTCCAGCAACGGCAGTCGCTTCGAGCGGCTGAGGGCGATCAGCGCGAGGATCGGCGAGACGATCAGCGAGGTGGCGGTGGCGAGGGCCACTAGGG
>Ga0316204_10012640_pt1 | contig 10249 bp, 8 predicted proteins | sample 6monrhotite_MG_2_FD_205661 | JGI IMG/M metagenome (GOLD analysis project Ga0316204, IMG submission 205661) | Microbial mat bacterial communities from mineral coupon in-situ incubated in ocean water Damariscotta River, Maine, United States -... | ecosystem: Environmental > Aquatic > Marine >... | reverse complement strand
GAAATTAATCGAGGACAATGGTGGGAAAGTTGCTGGTAGTATTTCGGGTAAAACTGGCTTTGTGATTGCTGGGGATAATATGGGACCCAGCAAACGAACCAAAGCCGAAGGATTGGGAGTGCCCATCATTACCGAAGATGATTTTTTAGAAATGATTGGGTAATCCAAGCAGTTAAGGCGAGAACTCGTATTTTTGTGAGGCAAGCTTACTACATCTATGTTCGATAAATTAAAACGCAGGTCATTGCGGAAATTAACCGAAAGGAACTTGGCAAAACGTGATTTGTCAAAGTTGAATAATCCCTTGAAAACCATCGGTTTTTTAGTGAATGAGGCCGTGCTGCAAGATGTTGATGTGTTATATGAAATTGCCAATGAGTTGCCTATTATACCGAAGGATATCAAGGTGTTTTCTTTTATTGAAGTGAAAAAAAAGCTTCCGTCTTTGCGACAAAACCAAGTGCAATGCAAAGATTTTAACTGGAAAGGCATAATGAACAATCAGAATGCTAGTGAATTTTTGGACAAGGAATTTGATGTTTTAGTTGGTTATTATGAAGGGAGCAATGAATTTCTAGATGCCTTAATAGCGCAAAGCTTGGCAAAATTTAAAATAGGCTTTGCTGGAGCGGATGAACGTTTGTTTGACTTGCTCTTAGGGGTTCCACCTTCAAATAGGGAGCTATTTACCTCTGAATTAAAAAAATATTTAGCAATTTTGGATAAAATTTAATCGATCTGTAAATAATGAAAGAACTTATAGGAACTGGCGTCGCATTAATTACACCCTTTACTTCGGAAGGTCAGGTTGATGTGGAAGGATTGCAGCGGGTCGTGAACTATCAAATGGATAACGGTATCGACTATTTGGTTGTGCTGGGTACCACAGGCGAAAGCGTCACGCTCACTGAAACCGAAAAGCAACTGGTAATTGACACCATAGTGGCAACAAATGCTGGGACATTGCCATTAGTGCTTGGCATTGGAGGAAGCAATACGCAGGCTGTGATCCAAGAAATAAGTAGCCGTGATTTGTCTGCTTTTAAGGCAATTCTTTCGGTGTCACCAGCCTATAACAAACCAACACAAGAAGGCATCTATCAACACTTTGCTGCCATAGCCAAAGCAACTTCACTGCCAATAATTTTATACAATGTCCCCGGAAGGACGGCTAGTAATATGTTGCCAGGTACGGTGGTGCGTCTTGCGAACGATTTTAAACAAATCGTGGCTATCAAGGAGGCCGCCGGCGATATCGTACAAGCGATGGAAATGATTGCGACCACTCCGGCAGATTTTATGGTCATTAGCGGAGACGACATGATTGCACTTCCAATGACCTTAGCAGGTGGCTCGGGAGTGATTTCTGTAATAGCGCAAGGTTTCCCCAAACAGTTCTCGGGCTTGATCAGACACGGTTTGGAGCGAAATGTAGACGAGGCCTATCGCATGCAGTATCGGTTGGCGCCCATCATCGATATGATTTTTGCTGAAGGGAATCCAGCAGGTATAAAGGCTGTGATGCATAAAATTGGAATTTGTGGTGACGCAGTTCGACTGCCGTTAGTAGGGGTGAGCTCAGGTTTGAGAGCGAAAATTGACGCTTTTACCCAAGCCCTTTAAATGGGTGCTTTTCAAAACGAGTTAAAGTTTTCAGAATTAGTACGCCAACCGCGCTTAGTTGCAATATTTTAGCTAGATAATAAGTTTTTGTAATCACTTATAATTCACTACTTTTGCACGATGTTTTTTAAATCTATGAGAACAAGCCTTTTACTAGTTTTAACAGCCTTTTTGTTTAACTCCTGTGGGGAGTACCAAAAGTTGTTGAGGTCAGACGATACCACAAAGAAATATGCGGCCATGGATTCGTTGTACGATGCCGGTAAATATAAAAAAGCATTGAAATTAATGGAACAACTAGTGCCAGCCTATCGAGGGAAACCTCAGGCGGAAGCATTAATGTTTAAATATGCCAACACGTTTTATCAATTGGAAGATTTCTATTTGTCAGGCTACCAATTTGACCGTTTTGAAACGTCATACCCAAAGAGTGATAGTATTGAAGTAGCAGCATATAAGTCGGCTAAAAGTTACTACCAGCTATCTCCAAGATTTTCTCTGGATCAAAAAGATACCTACCTTGCCTTGGAAAAACTGCAAGGTTATATTAATAATTATCCAAATTCGAACCGCCGTAATGAAGCCAATACCTTGGTAAGAGAGTTGCGAGAGAAATTGGAAAGAAAAGACATAGAAGTTGCCAATCAATATTTGGACACTGCCGAATCCTTAGGAACCTTTGGACCGGCCATTGGTGCCTACGATAATTTTATCGCGGATCACCCCGGGTCTAAGTATCGCAAAGATGCTTTTTTTGGACGTTTGTTGGCTGAATATAAACTAGCCATTAACAGTGTTCCAACGAAGGTGGGGGATAGATTGTTAGAGGCCAAAAAGTACTATGATAGTTTTTTAAAATATTATAGCGAAAGTGATTTGAGAGCAGATGCCGATGAAATCATGGAAGATATAAATAAGCGGTTATCGGAATCGCAAACAGAAACAGCAATTAATTAAGGATTATGAGTGATATAAAAAATTCTGACGCACCTATCAATACCACAACTATTGATAAAAATTTAATCGATGCGCCTACGAACAACATTTACGAGGCTATTTCAATTATTTCGAAAAGAGCAAATCAAATTAATGGAGACATTAAAAAAGAGCTTTTGGAGAAATTGGATGAGTTCGCAACCTACAACGATAGCTTAGAGGAGATTTTTGAAAACAAGGAGCAAATAGAAGTTTCTAAGTTTTATGAAAAACTCCCTAAGCCACATGCACTTGCAGTGCAAGAATGGTTGGAGAATAAAATCTACTATCGAAATACCAAGGACGAAGAAATCGAAAAATAAGCCATGTCTGTACTAAGCGGTAAAAAAGTACTACTCGGTGTTACCGCAGGTATTGCCGCTTACAAGAGCGCTTTTTTAGTTCGGTTATTGGTTAAAAAAGGAGCGGAAGTGCGAGTCGTGATGACTCCATCTGCCAAAGATTTTGTTACTCCTTTAACACTTTCTACCCTCTCAAAGAACGAAGTTTGGTCTTCTTTTACCAACGAAGACGATGAAAATGCCCAATGGAACAATCACGTAGAATTGGCCCTTTGGGCTGATTTATTTTTGGTAGCTCCGGCTACTGCGAATACCCTTTCCAAAATGGCTAATGGGACCAGCGACAACCTGTTGGTGGCGACTTATCTGTCTGCTAAGTGCCCAGTCTATGTAGCGCCAGCTATGGATTTGGATATGTATAAACATCCTTCTACAGAAGCTACCTTTTCAAAACTCAGATCTTTTCATAATACCATCATACCAGCGGCTCATGGTGAACTGGCCAGTGGACTAGTAGGGCAGGGGAGAATGGCCGAGCCAGAGGCCATAGTTGAATTTCTTGAAAAAGATATTTCAGAAAAATTACCGCTGAAGGGAAAACAATTTTTGATTACGGCAGGCCCAACCTACGAAGCTTTGGATCCAGTACGGTTCATTGGAAATCACTCCAGTGGAAAAATGGGGTTTGCCATTGCAGAAGCGGCAGCGCAACTAGGAGCGAAGGTGGTTTTAGTTTCGGGACCTACGAGCTTGAAGTTATCACATTCGATGATTTCAGTAGTGTCTGTGACCTCTGCCAAGCAGATGTATGAGGCGGCGCATAAAGTTTATGAGGCATGTGATGTGGCTATCTTAAGTGCTGCGGTGGCCGATTACCGACCGGCCTCTATTTCAGATCAAAAAATTAAAAAGAAGGATTCGGAACTGACCATTACGTTCGAAAAAACGGATGATATATTGGCGTCCTTAGGGGCGATAAAAAAGCAACAGTTTTTAGTGGGATTTGCCTTGGAAACTCAAAACGAGTTGGAAAACGCAAAAACAAAACTTCAGAAAAAGAATTTAGATTTAATTGTCTTAAATTCGCTGAATGACAAAGGTGCTGGGTTTGGCACCGACACCAATAAAGTAACTTTTATCACTCGCGACAATAAAGTAGTTCCTTTTGAAGTTAAGAGTAAGCGAGAAGTTGCGATGGATATCGTACAACACATTATAAATCAAATAAATGCGTAGAATATTATTTTTAGTTGCAGTGCTTATTTCTTCGGCAGCCGCGCAGGCGCAGGAGTTAAACGCCACAGTAACTATAGATGCGGAACAAACGGGGCAACCTAATTACCAGGTGTTTCGAACCTTACAAACCGAACTTACTGAGTTTTTAAATAACACGTCTTGGACCAACCAAACATTTAAAAACCAGGAGCGTATTGATTGTAATTTCACATTTATCATTCAGAGTTTCGAATCGACCGCCTTCACAGGATCTCTTCAGGTGCAATCATCAAGGACTGTGTACGGATCTATTTATGATTCGCCTGTATATAATTATAACGATCGTCAGTTTAGTTTTGACTATAGTGAATTCCAACCACTGGTCTTCAACATAAATAACTTCGACTCCAATTTAATGTCGGTAATCGCTTACCATGTGTACACCCTCATTGGATTGGACGCAGATACTTTCGAGCTGAACGGAGGAATGCCTTATTTTGATATCGCGAAGCAAATCGTGAATACCGCAGCTTCAAGTAATTTTGCGGGTTGGAAAGCTACAGACGGGACCCAGTCTCGCTTTAGGTATAACGATGCCATCATTAGTAATGTGTATTCTGAATACCACGCTGCCTTGTATACCTACCATCGCCATGGTTTGGATAAGATGGATGGGGTAAATCAAACGGAAGGCAAAAACAATATTATTCAAGCGATTTCAAGTTTGAAAAAAATTAATGACAGACGCCCAAACTCCTTTTTGTTACGAACGTTCTTTGATGCCAAATCCGATGAAATTGAAGCCATCTTTAGTGGTGGAAGTAGGGTAGACATCAATACCTTGATAGAAAATTTAAATCGAATTGCACCTACCAGACGTGCCAATTGGAGTAAGATAAAATTGTAAGCTGCTTTTTTGCAGAACCCGTAAAACTCCCTTACTTTAGAGGGAGTTTTTTTGTGTCTATAAATACCAAAACCTCCGCCTGTGATTACATCCCTTTCCATAAAAAATTACGCGCTTATCGAAGACATTCGAGTCGATTTTAGCACGGGCCTTACCATCATCACTGGTGAGACAGGAGCCGGAAAATCCATACTGCTAGGTGCCTTAGGACTGGTAATAGGGAAGCGAGCCGACTCCAAAGTGATGAGGAATGCCGCAAAGAAATGTGTCATTGAGGCTGAATTTGCTGTCGCTAATTATCAATTAGAAAAACTATTCGAAGAAAACGATTTGGACTACGAGGCCACTAGTATTTTGCGACGAGAGATCTTACCGAGTGGAAAATCAAGAGCATTTGTCAATGACACTCCGGTAACTCTCAACCAAATGCAAACCTTGGGAGAGCGACTTATTGATATTCATAGTCAGAACGATACCCAGACGCTCACCACCGAAATATATCAAATGCAAGTGATTGATGCCTTGGCTGGTAACGATACGCTATTGCGAACGTATGGAACCAGTCTGGAAAACTACAAAAGTTTGTCGGCAGAATTGGATGCATTGAATGCTGAAAAAGAGCAAGCGGCTAAGGAATTAGACTATCATAATTTTTTATATGAGGAATTAACGCGGGCTAAATTGAAGTCGGTGGATCAAAAAGACCTCGAGGAATCTTACGAAAAGTTGAATAATACTGAAGATATTCAATCTTCATTTGCGCAGGTACTTCAGTTGTTGAGCGGAGACGATACGGGAGCTATAACTCAAGCCGCGGAAGCAAGAGCTGCTATTGGACGTATCAAAGGGTTTTCTTCGGAATATGCTGTGTTGTGGGAACGTTTGAATAGTGTTTTGATTGAAATGGAAGATGTTGCTGAAGAAGTTCAAAATACGGTCGAACAATTGGACGCCGATCCAAAATTGTTGCAAGAAGTTCAGGAAAAATTACAAGTGCTCTACAATTTGCAGCAGAAGCATACTGTTGGATCTGTGGAGGAATTGATACGAGTAGAAGAAGATTTAGCGGCTAAAATTGATCGCTCCAGCCATGTGGAAGATCGGATTGAGTTGCTCGCTTATCAATTAGCGAAAAGCAAAGAAGAGACGTTAGGGTTTGCACAGCAACTCACAAAAAATAGAGAAAAAGCGATTCCCATTTTAAAGACCAAGCTCGAAGACTTTTTAAAGGATTTGGGGCTGCCGAATGCGCAGTTTCAGTTTAAATTAACCGCATTGAATGATTTCAGAAAAAATGGAAACACTGCGCTAGAACTTCTTTTTACGGCCAATAAAGGCATGCCGTTAGGATTGCTTCAGAAAGTAGCTTCAGGAGGAGAAATGAGCAGGATTATGCTGGCAGTAAAGGCGGTTTTAACCCGTTATAAAAAATTACCTACCCTTATTTTTGACGAAATAGATACCGGCGTTTCAGGAGAGATTGCCCATAAAATGGCGGAAATTATGAATGAGATGAGCCGCAATATGCAAGTGCTTAGTATCACGCACCTACCTCAGATTGCGGCAAAAGGAGATTACCATAAACGTGTGTTTAAAAGTGAAGCTAATGGAGTGACGAACACTCAGATTAAAGACCTCACGCCTGAAGAGCGCATTATCGAAATTGCTCAAATGATTGGAGGAAGCTCGGTGAGTGATTCGGCCATTGCACACGCAAAACAATTATTGAATTAATGTATCTTTGTCATTCCATTTTGGATGGAATGGCAAACAATAATAGAGAATTGTAACAACTTACTAAACCAACTTAAACGATGTCATACAATTTATTAAAAGGGAAACGTGGAATCATATTTGGAGCCTTAGATGAGCATTCGATTGCTTGGAAAACGGCAGAACGCATTCATGAAGAAGGAGGAAGTATCGTATTGACGAATGCGCCTATTGCGATGCGAATGGGGCAGATCAATCAATTGGCTGAAAAAATTGGTGCTCAAATAATTCCTGCTGATGCGACTAGCATCGAAGATCTTGAAAATTTGGTGGACCAAGCCGTTGAAATCCTTGGCGGAAAATTGGATTTTGTACTACACTCAATCGGCATGTCAGTGAATGTGCGAAAGGGCAAGGCCTATACCGACCAAAAATATGAATGGACCGAGAAAGGTTGGGATGTTTCCGCCTTATCGTTCCACAAGACCATGCAAGTGTTGTACAAAAAAGATGCAATGAATGAATGGGGAAGCATCGTCGCGCTTACCTATATGGCAGCACAACGTGTGTTCCCAGATTACAACGACATGGCAGATAATAAGGCTTATTTAGAGTCCATTGCCCGTAGTTTTGGTTATTTCTTCGGAAGAGATAAAAACGTGCGCGTTAATACCATTTCACAGTCGCCAACCCCTACTACCGCTGGTCAAGGGGTAAAGGGGTTTGACGGTTTTATCGCCTATGCCGACAAGATGTCCCCACTTGGAAATGCCACGGCCATGGATTGCGCAAATTACACGGTTTCTTTGTTCAGTGATTTGACAAAACGTGTCACACTTCAAAATTTATACAATGATGGAGGCTTCTCCAACATGGGGGTGAGCAATGAAGTGATGGAAGCTTTTATGAAGGAATAAATTCAGCATAAAACATAAAACACCTAGCATTCTGCATAGCTTTGTCTGATGTGCTTAATCGGTAAAATTTGTTTCTTCATCGGTTATTGCATCTAAGGCGATAAAATCCTTGCTTTTAACTTTTTTTTTGGATAAATTAGGTACTTATTAACTAATCTATTCAAATAAATTATGAGAAAAATTACTTTATTAATCGCACTGTTAACTTGTTGGATTGGCTTTGGTCAAACTACAGGTGATATGGAGGCGGATAGATCCTCTGTTGGTCCTCCGCAGAGAACTACTATTCCTCAGCCGCTAACTATTGAGAATACTCAAACTAATGGATCAGCGGCCACTTTTGATGCAACTGCAGCTGCAATTCAGGAACAGAATCAAGTTTTAATTGTGAATTCAGGAACCCCCAACAATTTGCTATCCGGGGTTAGGACATATTCTCAATATGTAAACGAAGGGAATACACTTTCTGTTGCTAGTGATAGACCAACTTTAGTGGTAGATGGAAATAGAAATAGCGGTGTTGTAGATACCTATACGGACTTAGCAACTTTCCAGGCGAATGTTGGAGGTGCTTTGGTAACTGAAGACTTTTCTGGAGGCCCTGCGGGTGTGACTACTTGTGGCGTTTCAATTAGCAGTGCTGGAGATGGATGTTTCCCGGCTGGTGAAATTGAGGAAGGTTTTGATGTAATGGCTTCCAATGGAACTGACACGGTTCTTTTAGATATTGGAATTATTGGAAATACCATATTTATGGTAGGTGCCAATAGCTTTCCTGAATTCGGCATTATAAACTTCACTGGGCCAGACCCAGTTTTTGAAGTAGGCCATGTTATTATTAACAATTTGGATCCCGATACCGATTACCGCATATTCGATACTGGTGGGTTATTGATCCAATCTTTTAATTTAAACAATGCCGTAGGAACTGAGAACTTCTTTGGAATTATTTCTCCTATAGCGATCGGGTCTATTGAGATTGAAGGGTTGAACGCCAGTGGCGAGTTATTCGGCGGATTATCATTCACAGCCCCAGGCGGTGGAGGTGGAGGTGGTACTTGTGCGACTCCATTATTGGAGGTCAACCAAGACGTGACCAATACATGTATGGCTAATATTTCGCAGACTGATTTGGCACAATCCTATATAGCTGTAGAAGCGGTGTCTGCGGGTGCAGGGGTAGAATTTCAGGCTTTGTCAACTGGTTTGGATGTAACTTTATCTTTATGGGATGCACTTCCCAATGCAGGTGGAACGATGCTTGCTAGTGGCACATCTCAAACAGACGGAGTTGATTTATTTACTGATGTATTTTGGGATCCTGTGGTAAATGTAACTCCTGGAGATACTTATTATATTGTCATTGATGGTGATGTAGCTTTACCATGTGTTTCAGGAAACATAGGAGATCCATATCCAGGTGGAAACGTTTTCGCGAATGCTGGCTTTACGCCTTTCCCAGGCTTTGACTATACATTTAGAACGTATAGTTGTGACGGCGGCGGTGGAGGTGGTACTTGTACCCCAGGAAGCTTAGAAACTACTTTCGCTGGCGGTAATGGTAACTTCGGAAATATGTTCGATGTGAATTCATTGACCGATCTTACTATAGATTCTTTTGATATTCATGGAGACACTGGAGCCACCTTCGATGTAGAAGTGTATGCTAAAACGGGTACGTATGTTGGTTTTGAAACTGATCCAGGATCTTGGACTTTGATAGGTACAGCACCAGGTGTGGTGTCTAACGGAGACGGTGTTGCGACACCACTTGGTTTGATGTTAGACTATGCCATGGCAGCCGGTGAGACGCACGCTTTTTATGTAACCCCAACGGATTTCACAACTGGTGGATTTAACTATACCAACGGTACAACCGTAGGTTCGGTATTCGCAAGTGATGCCAATCTTGAATTCTTAGAAGGAGCAGGATCTGGATATCCTTTTGATGGAACATTATTTTCACCAAGAGTATTTAACGGTAATATTGTTTATTGTGTTGATACGGCAGGACCATCTTGTGACATAACTCAATTTGACGCTACAGGTTTACCTGCAGATATCGATCCGGGCGCTACCAGTACAGCAGACTGTGCGAATGCACCTAACGAATATCCTGTTACCGTAGGTGACCCAGGAACAATAGGTGTAGACTCTAACATCGATAATGTAACCATTACCATTACACACACCTTTGATGGTGATTTAGATATTTGGTTAGTATCTCCCGCAGGTACCGAGCTATTCCTTTCCGATTCGAACGGTGGCGGTGGAGATAACTTTATCGATACGGTCTTTATGGACGGAGCAGGGCCTCTTTCTGGTGGTGCGCCACCATTTACTGGAACCTTTGAGCCGGATGGTGGTACATTTGCTGCTGCTTTTGATGGTGAAGGTATCACAGGAGACTGGTTATTGAGAATCTGTGACAACTTTGGAGGAGATACGGGAACAGTAGATTCTTTCTCTCTTTCTATCTGTCGTCCAGAGCCACCTAACAACGACGAGTGCGTAGATGCATTCCCAATTGCTTGTGGTGATGTTGTTGTAGGAGAAACTACTACCGATACAGATTCAGGAGGAAACCCTGCTAATGA
>Ga0316204_10012639_pt1 | contig 10249 bp, 4 predicted proteins | sample 6monrhotite_MG_2_FD_205661 | JGI IMG/M metagenome (GOLD analysis project Ga0316204, IMG submission 205661) | Microbial mat bacterial communities from mineral coupon in-situ incubated in ocean water Damariscotta River, Maine, United States -... | ecosystem: Environmental > Aquatic > Marine >... | reverse complement strand
CAGCCGGAAGAGTCCGGACAGCACGCGCGCGGCCTCCTCCGGGAAGCGGTAGTTCGGTACGCGGGCGTCCGCGAGAGCCTCGAGCGCCGCGGAGGATTCGGGCAGACCCGGCAGGCAGGCGAGCAGCGGCTTCTCGCTCTCACGCGCGTGGCGCGCGAAGACCTCTGCGACGGCCGCGGCGTCGATCATGATCGGCGCGACGAAGATCGCGAGGGCCATGTCGACGCGCTTGTCGGCCAGCACGGCCTTCAGCGCGCGGTCGAAGCTCTCCGCGTCGGCGCTCGCGATCAGGTCGACGGGGTTCGTCGTCGAGGCCTCGGGCGGCAGGAAGCGCTCGAGCTTGCGCTGGGTGGCAGCGGTGAGGTCGCACAGCTCGAGCCCCTCCGCGATGCACGCGTCGGTGGCCAGGATCCCCGGCCCCCCGGCGTTCGTGACGATCGCGACCCGCTTGCCCTTCGGGAGGCGTCCAGTCTGGATCCCGCCAGCCAGCGCGAAGAGGTCCTTCATCGACTCGACGCGTAGCACGCCGCACTGCTCGAGCACCGAGTCGACGGCGACCTCCGAGCCGGCGAGGGACCCCGTGTGTGAGATCGCCGCCCGGGCTCCTCGGTCACTTCGGCCAGACTTGACGACGAGCACCGGCTTCTCGCGCGACACGCGCCGCGCGACGCGCATGAACTCGTTGGGATTGCCGAAGGCCTCGATGTACATCAGGATCTGCTTCGTCGCCGGGTCGCGCTCCCAGTACTCGAGCAAGTCCACGGGCGAAACGTCCGCGCGGTTGCCGAGGCTCGCGAACATGCTCACGCCGAGGCCCAGGGACTGGGCGTCGTTCAGGATGACGGCGCCGAGCGCGCCCGACTGCGAGAGGAAGGCAGCTTCGCCGCGCCGGGGCTCCGCGTTCGCGAACGAGGCGTTCATGCAGACGTCTGCGGCCGTGTTGAGCACGCCCATGCAGTTCGGTCCGATCAGGCGCATGCCGTACTGCGCGCAGACCTCGAGCAGCTCCTCCTGGCGTCGCTCGCCCTCGCCGCCGACCTCCGAGAAGCCCGCGGTGATGCAGACGAGCGCCTTCACGCCCTTCTCGCCGCAGTCGCGCGCGGCCTCGATCACGAGCGGCGCGGGCACGACGATCAGCGCGAGGTCGACCGGGCCAGGGATCGCCGACACCTGCGGGTGACAGTGCATCGAGCGCACGACGGTCGCGCGCGGGTTGACCGGATAGACGGGGCCCGTGAAGCCGCCGCGCACCAGGTTGCGGACGATCTCGTGGCCGATGGTGTTGGGTCGCCTCCCGGCGCCGATCACGGCGACGCTGCGCGGTCGAAAGACCGCGTCGAGCGAGGAGGCTTCGGTCTTCTTGCGCGGCATGTCGCCCAGGGTACGCCTGGGCACCGCGGCCTCGCCAGCGCGGTCGGGAGACCTTCGGGCCGATTCGTGCGCAGGCCCCGAGGGGCCCTCGACCTCAGCGGTGGCGACCGACGAAGGTGTGCCAGCGTCCGCGCTGCAGCGGCTCTTCGATCCGGAGGCCGGCGGCCTCGATCGCGGCGACGGTCGGCTCGCGGTGGTGGTCGGGGCAGCCGCTGAACGCGAACCAGCCGTCCTCGGCGAGCCGCCCGGCGAGCTCGAGAGCGTGGGCCTGGATCACGTCCGAGTAGATGTTGGCGAGCACCACGTCGAACTCCGTCTCGCTGTCCGTCAGGCACTCGAAGCCGCCCGTGCGGAAGCTGCAGGCGGCAGCCACGCCGTTGTCCTCGGCGAGCTCCTCGCCGCAGGGCTTGGAGTTCGGGTCGATGTCGAAGCCGATCGCGCTCTCTGCGCCGAGCATGGTCGCTCCGACCGAGAGGATCCCGCTGCCCGCGCCGGCGTCCAGCACGCGCTCACCGCCTTGGATGCGCCTCGTCAGCACGCGCAGGCAGGTGCGCGTCGTCGCGTGGCGACCGGAGCCGAAGGAGCCGCCCGGCTGGATCGTGAGGCGTTGCTCCCCCGGCCGGACCTCCCGTTGATCCCACGGCGGAAGGAGGCACAGCGGTCCGACGCGGAACGGCTTCCAGCTCTTGCGCCAGGAGGTGGCGTAGTCCTCGGGCGGGAGCTGCTTGAAGCTCGGGGCGAGGCCCTCGAGTTCGGGCGCCTGGGTGAGTTCGGCGAGCGCGGCCAAGCGCTCGGTGAGCTCGGCGCGCAGCGCCGGCGTGTCCTCCGTCTGGGAGAGGAAGACGCGCACGAAGTCGAAGCCGTTCGGGGCCTCCTCCACGCCGAGGTTGGGCCTGCCGAAGGCCGCCGTCGTGCAGGGGCCGAACATCAACCGCTCGGCGACGAGCTCGTGCCAACCATCGGGGACGAGGACTCGGACTTCGGTCCAGGCGGAGGGGGGGCTCAAAAGGGGAGGTCCTCGAGGTCGACGTCGATGGGGTCGGGGGCGTCGCTGCGCTCGTGCGTCGGCTCGAAGCGCTCGATCGTTCGTTCGGGGCCCGGAGTCACGGCGAGCGGCGCGGCTCCGTCCTCCAGACCCATGTGCACGAGCGCCTGGTGGACGCAGCGCTCGGTGTCGCCGCGCACGAGTCGCGCCAGCCCGGGCGTCTCGTCGCCGAGCGGCGCGATCGGCAGCTCCTTCAGGAAGCCGCGGTGACGAGCGTCGACGATGCGGTGATCGAGGACGTAGACGCAGCCGCGATCCTCGACGCGGCGCATCATGCGACCGAAGCCCTGCCGGAACTTCGCGAGCGCGCGCGGCATGTAGATCTGCCGGCGCTGCTCGGCGACTCCGAGGGCGGCGCACTGTGCATGGTGGTAGCGGTCGGGGACGCCGTAGGGCAGCCGCACGATCACGAGGTGCTCGAGCGTCTCGCCAGGGAAGTCGGCGCCGTACCAGAAGGTGTCTACACCGAGCAGGACGGAGTCGACGCGACGGCGGAACAGGTCGCTCAGCTCCTCTTTCGTGACACCGGGCATGTTCTGGTACCAGAAGCCGATGTTGCGCGCGCGGAAGTGTCCCTCGAGCCGTGCGCCGACCCGGCGCACGTCGTCCGAGTTGGTGAACAGCACGAGCATGCGTCCGTCGGTGCGTTCTCCGAGGTCGGCCACGAAGTCGCGCACGTAGCCGAGGAACGCTTCCTTGTCGCGCGAGACGCTCGGCGCGTCGCGTGGCACGGCGACCAACACGCGCGAGTAGTCGAACGCCTCGGGCGCGCGGAACGTGCGGAGCGTGCAGAGTCGGTCGGGGTCGTCCTCGACGCTCTCGACCGCGCGGTCGAGCCCCAGGTAGGCCGTTGAAGCCTCGAACCCGCCCTTGAGCACGGTCGTGGCCGAGAGGAACGCGGCCGTCGCGAGCTGCGGGTAGTAGAAGCGGCCGAGGAACTCGTTCGGGAGCAGGACGCGCGCCGTGAGCTCGAAGTCGCCGCGCTGGCCAACCTCGACGTCGTGGAAGGTCCGCCCGCTGAACGCAGGCTTTCCCTCCTGAAGCGGGAGCCACGCGGTGAGGCCGTCGAGGAACTCCGTCAGGTCCGTGCGCGCGAGGTCGAGCGCGCGCCGCAGGCGGCCGAGCCGGCCCGTGCCGAGCTTCTCCAGGCGACCGGCGAGCTGCGCGAGGCGCTCGTCGAGCTCCGAACCCTTCCGGTAGAACGTGAGGCGCCGCTGGATCAGCCGCGCGCCGCGCTCCCCTTCGACGAACTCGCGCAAGAGGGAGTGGTCTTCACGGTCGTCGCGCTCGCGGCTGCGCTGCTCGCGCCAGGTGTCGAAGGCGATGACCTCCGTCGACAGCTCTGAGTGTGCCTTGCACAGCTCCTCGTGCAGCGAGCGACACTCCGAGAGCGTGACCCAGCTCGGGGTACCTGTGACGATGCGCTTCGCGATGCGCGTGAACAGCGTGCGCTGGCGCGGCTGCTGCGGATCGTAGAGGCGGTCGAGCCAGGTGCCGATCTGCGACACGCCGATCGAGTGGCTCCAGGCGGCGTGGGCCTGATCGTGCAGGTGCTCGCACTCGTCGAAGATCAGGTGGCGGAAGAACTCCTGCCTCGCGAGGACGAAGCTGTGGTTCGTGACGACGAGGTGACTGCGCTCGGCCCGCCAGCGCGCGACCTCGGCAGCGCACGTGCGCTTGTCGCGCTTGTCTCGGCAGCAGGAGGTTCGTGCGCGCACCTGGCGGACGAGCTCACCCAGCGCGGCGCGGTAGGTCTCGTTGTGACCGAACTCGAGCGGCGACCGCCGCGGCAGGCGGTCGAGATCTCCGGAGGGATCGGCGAGGGCGTAGGCGAGCAGCTGGCAGTACGCCAACCAGTGCTCCCCGGAGGCCTCGTAGGCCGGGACGTGCAGCTTCAGCGTGCGCCAGCAGAGGTAGTTCTCCCGACCCTTCAGCAGCGCGACCTTCGCGCCCTCGGGGGCGCCGGCGCGCTTCAGCAGCTCGAGCGCGCGGGGGACCTCCCGATCGTAGGCCTGCTCCTGCAGCGCGCGCGTGTACGTCGCGACGCCGACGCGCACGCCGTGGCGATGCGCCCAGAGCAGCGACGGGATCAGGTAGGCGAGGGTCTTGCCCGTACCGGTCGGCGCGTGCACGAGCAGGAGCTGGGTCTCGGCCTCGCCCGAGTGTCCGAAGTTGCGCGCGACTTCGAGTGCCACGTCGTGCTGGCCCTCGCGGTAGGCCGCGGGCGTCGCTTGCCCACGCTCTTCGGCGAGGATGGCCGGCAGGTGCTCGCGGAAGATGGCGTCGAGGCGCGCCGCGTCCTCCGCGTCCCAGGGCAGCGCGCGCTCCCCCGAGGGAGGCAGCGGCTCACCGGCGTCCCACTCCTTGCCGGCGACGGACCAGCTGGGTCGGGCGTCCTCCAGGACGAGGCCGAGGTAGTCGGCCTCGAAGGCGTCGGTGTGGAAGCGCGGGGGCGTCAGCGGCCCGACGGTCTCGTCGAGCCAGACGTCGGCCCAGTGCAAGAGCTGGAGGATCTGAGCGACGCCGGCGGCCCCGACGGGCTCGGTGACGAAGAGCCGCGACCACGCGGTGGCGAGCCCGGCGGAGAGGGCGTGCAGCGCTTCCTGGGACAGGTCGAGGAAGCGGCGTGTCAGCTCGGAGAGGGCGCGCCGAACGTGGCCGGGCCGGTAGGCGAGAGCGGGCGCCGGGGCATCGTCCCCGAGGAGATCGAGCAGCAGGGCCTCCGGATCCCGCGCGAGGCGCCCGGGGAGAAGGAGAGCGGCGATCTCGACGAGCCCGACGACCCGCGGCGGCCTCGCGCCGGCTCCGAGCGCCGCGTGCCAGGCCCGAAAGGCTCGGGCGTCCGCGCAGACCACCAGGCGGTCACCGAGGTGGTCGAGGAGCGACTCCCAGGCGTCCGAGGGGGGTTCGCCGGACTCCAGGGCCGCCCGCGCGTCAGCCAGCTCCTCCTCGGTTACGAAGTCGCAAAGTGCTTCGAGAGCGGGCTCCGTGGCGGCGGCCGGGGGCTGGCACCAGCCGTCGAACGGCTCGGGCGCGTCCGCGCCGACCGCCTGGGTCCGCAGGCGCAGCAGGGTGTCGGCGGCCGGATCCGAGCCGGTCGCCCAGACGTTCGCGAAGACCACGCCGTCGAGCTCGGACTCCCACGGAGCGGCCTCCTGTCGCGGTTCGACCCGCCCCTGTTCAACGTCCTCCGTCATGGCTCGATCGACCCGCGATCCACCATTAGACCCGAGTGGGCGGCCGAGGCCCAGCGCCGCGCCAGAGGCCTTCATCCGTGCTTCAAGTGCGCTGCAAATGGGCGGAAACACCCACCACCTCAGAAGGGGGCCTCAGACCGGGTTTGAACGCGCCGCGCTTGACAGCCGCCATCGCGGCCCTATCTATGGCGCCGCAGCTCCCCCCTCGGCTCGACCGCTCTCTCCTCCCTGCACCATGGTTTCCGTCCCGGAAAAGGCCCTCGTCATCGTCGAATCCCCGACGAAGGCCCGGACCATCTCCAAGTTCCTGCCCAAGGGCTTCAAAGTCGAAGCCTCGATCGGCCACATTCGCGATCTGCCCACCTCGGCGGCGGAGATCCCGAAGGACGTGAAGGGAGAGCCGTGGTCGCGCCTCGGGATCAACGTCGACTCGGAGTTCGAGCCGATCTACGTCGTCCCTGCAGAGAAGAAGAAGCAGGTCAAGAAGCTTCGCGACCTGCTGAAGGACGTCGACGTCGTCTACCTGGCGACGGATGAAGACCGCGAGGGGGAGGCCATCTCGTGGCACCTGCTCGAGGTCCTGAAGCCCGGTGTCCCGCAGCGCCGCCTCGTCTTCCACGAGATCACGAAGAAGGCGATCCAGGAGGCGCTCGAGAACCCGCGCGAGCTCGACACTCAGATGGTCAAGGCGCAGGAGACGCGCCGGATCCTCGACCGGCTCTACGGCTACGAGATCTCACCGATCCTCTGGCGCAAGGTCGCGCCGCGCCTCTCCGCGGGGCGTGTGCAGTCGGTCACGGTGCGCCTGATCGTCGAGCGCGAGCGCGAGCGACAGCGCTTCATCAAGAGCACCTACTGGGACCTCTCGGCAGCGTTCAAGGCGGCCCAAGGCCCGGAGTTCGGCACCTTCCTGCAGTCGCTCGACGGCAAGCGCATCGCGCGCGGCAAGGACTTCGACAGCTCCACCGGCGCGCTCAAGTCCGAGGACGGCAAGGATGTCTGCCTGATCGACGGCGCGATGGCGACGCAGCTCGTCGACGACTTGCAGAAGTCGGAGTGGAAAGTCGATCGGGTCGAGCGCAAGCCGTACACGGATCGCCCGGCGCCGCCGTTCACGACGTCGACGCTGCAGCAAGAGGCCAACCGCAAGCTGCGCCTCTCGGCGCGCGCGACGATGCAGGCCGCCCAGCGGCTCTATGAGAACGGTCTCATCACCTACATGCGGACCGACTCGACGACGCTCTCGAGCGCGGCGATCAACGCCTCGCGGGACGCGATCGAGCGCCTCTACGGCAAGGAGTTCGTCCCGAAGGAGCCGCGCCTCTACAGGACGAAGGTCAAGAACGCCCAGGAGGCGCACGAGGCGATTCGACCCGCCGAGGGCTTCCAGCGCCCCGAAGACCTGCGCAGCACGCTCGGCGACCGCGAGCACAAGGTCTACGAGCTGATCTGGAAGCGCACGATGGCGTGCCAGATGGAGGACGCCCGCGGTCACCGCATGAGCCTGAAGATCACGGACGGCCGCGCCGTCTTCCAGGCCTCCGGCAAGACGATCGAGTTCCCCGGCTACCTGCGCGCCTACGTCGAGGGCGCCGACGACCCGGACGCGGAGCTGGCGGACAAGGAGCTGGTGCTGCCGAGCGTCAAGGAGGGAGACACGGTCTCCCTCGCGAAGCTCGAACCGAAGGAGCACACGACCCAGCCGCCCGCGCGATACACCGAGGCTTCGCTCGTCAAGGAGCTCGAGGCCCGCGGTGTCGGCCGCCCGAGCACGTACGCCTCGATCATCGACACGATCCTGCATCGCTCCTATGTGGTGAAGCAGGGCACGGCGCTCGTCCCGACGTTCGTCGCCTTCGCCGTGATCAAGTTGATGGAGCAGCACTTCACCAGCCTGATCGACGTCGCCTTCACGGCGCGAATGGAGGACGACCTCGACGAGATCTCCCTCGGGAAGATGGAGGCGTTGCCGTACCTGCGCCGCTTCTACTTCGGCGGCGAAGGTGTGCAAGGTCTCAAGGGCCTGCTCGAGACCGAGATCGACGCCCGGGACGTCTGCACTCTCCCGCTCGGGGAGGATGCAGAAGGGAACATGATCAACGTGAGGGTCGGCCGCTATGGCCCGTACCTGGAGCGCGGTACCGATCGCGCGACGGTCCCCGACGGGATGCCGCCGGACGAGCTGACTGTCGCTGCGGCGGAGGAGATCCTGCGGAAGGGCTCTGGACCGACCGAGCTGGGAACGGACGAAGAGACGGGCAAGGCGGTGTACGCCAAGACCGGCCGCTACGGCGCGTACTTCCAGCTCGGAGAGAACGACGACGAGCCGAAGATGAAGTCGCTCCTGCCCGACATGGACATCGAGCAGGTGACCATCGAGGACGCCTTGAAGATGCTGCGCCTGCCGCGCATCGTCGGTGAGGACCCCGATGGTGAGGAGGTGCGCTGCGACTACGGCCGCTACGGCCCGTACGTGAAGCGCGGGACGGACACGCGGAGCCTCGAGAAGCCGGCGGACATCTGGGACGTCGACCTCGAGAAGGCTCTCGCGAAGCTCGCGGAGCCCGCGGCGCGCGGCGGTCGCAGTCGTCAGTCGAAGGTCCTGCGCGAGCTGGGCGTCGATCCGCGCACGGAGCTGCCGGTCAAGCTGCTCCAGGGGCCCTACGGTCCGTACGTCTCCGACGGCACGATCCACGCGTCGATCGCGAAGGACGCCGATCCGGACAAGGTGACGCTGGACGAAGCCAGCGACCTGATCGCGGTGCGCGAACAGACCGGCAAGAAGAAGCGCAAGAAGGCCACCAAGAAGAAGGCGTCGAAGAAGAAGACGACGAAGAAGGCGGCCAAGAAAGCCACGAAGAAGAAGGCCGCGAAGAAGGCCGCGAAGAAGGCTTCGAAGAAGAAGACCTCCTAGCGCGCGCGCGGCCCAGCGCCCACGGCGCCCGAGTCGTCGTGTCGGCCCGCGTGGGGCAACCCACGCGTTCGGGTTCACGGATCCTCCACGGTCGCGCTACAGCCTTCGGAGGGCCCTCTCGGCGGCTCCTGGGCCCGTGGCACGTGCAGCCCGCGCGGTCGACGCACGACGCGCCGTGCCTCCTCGACGGGGAGCGGGGCGAGCGATATCATGTCCGCCCTTTTGCCGCCTCCGCATTCCCGCACTCAAGGACTCCCCGCGCATGGAAATCACCGAGATCCAGGTCGATGGCTACGAGAAAGTCGTTCGTTGCCGCGATCAAGAGTCCGGGCTCCACGCCCTGATCGCCGTCCACGACACCAGCCTGGGTCCTTCGCTCGGCGGGATGCGCATGTGGCCCTACGCCTCGGAGGACGAAGCCCTCTTCGACGTGCTGCGCCTCTCGAAGGGCATGACCTACAAGTCCGCGGTTGCGGAGACCGGTCTCGGCGGCGGTAAGTCGGTCATCCTCGGTGATCCGAAGACCGACAAGTGCGAGGCGCTCTTCCGCGCGATGGGGAAGTTCATCGATAGCCTCGACGGGATCTACATCACCGCCGAGGACATGAACATCGGCATCCCGGACCTGGAGACCGTTCACAAGGAGACGCGCTGGGTCACCGGACTCTCGCGCTCCGAGGGCAGCTCCGGCAACCCGAGCCCGTTCACTGCCGAGGGCTGCCTGATCGGCCTGCGTGCGGTCGCCGAAGAGCTGGACGGCAGCACGAGCCTCGAGGGCAAGAAGGTCGTGATCCAGGGCGTCGGCGCCGTCGGCGGTGCTCTTGCGATCCTCCTGAAGGAGGAGGGCGCGCACGTCACGATCTGCGACATCAACGAGAAGCGCTGCATCGAGATGAAGGAGCAGTACGGCTTCGACGTGGTCAGCGACGAGGACCACCTCGACGTCGAGTGCGACATCTACTCGCCGTGCGCGCGTGGTGCGGGCATCAACGACGAGACGATCCCGCGTCTGCGCTGCCGCGCGATCGCCGGCTGCGCCAACAACCAGATGCTCGAGACGCGCCACGCCAAGGACGTCCGCGACCGCGGCATCCTCTACGCGCCGGACTACGTCCTGAACGCGGGCGGCATCATCAACGTCTCGGTCGAGCTGCGCGAAGGCGGCTACGACGAGGGCTTTGCCCGCGAGCGGATCGCGCGGATCTATCACAACCTCAAGGAGGTCTTCGAGATCTCCCGCCGCGACGACATCCCGACCAACGAGGCCGCCCTGCGCCTCGCCAACGCCCGCCTCGAGGAGGCCCGGGCGGCGAAGGGCTGAGCTGCGGGGGCCGCTGAGGCTGGACGGAACGGGCCAGGGACGGCCGGAGGACCCAAGGGGACTCCAGCGCCGTGCGTAGCGCCCCAGGCGTTGGATCGGCGGGAGGCTGACCCGAGTGAGCGGCCTCTGGGTTGTGGATCCGGGCCGAGGAGGGCTCCTGGGGCCCCCAGGCCTCGTTCCGGACGAGGAATCGGTCAGCCGCGGCGAAACCTGGCTCGCGGGCGTGGTTCTTGGGCAGACTCGTATCGAACCCCTGCACCTCCGAGCTCCATGATCCGCAACGCTGCCTCCCTCCTGTTGGCCCTCACGGCCATCGCCCTCCCCGCCTCCGCCACGCCCGCCGTCCAGCGAGGGGCCCAGGAGGCACCGGCCGAGGTCACGGAGCGTGGCACCCAGGAGCG
>Ga0316204_10012638_pt1 | contig 10250 bp, 10 predicted proteins | sample 6monrhotite_MG_2_FD_205661 | JGI IMG/M metagenome (GOLD analysis project Ga0316204, IMG submission 205661) | Microbial mat bacterial communities from mineral coupon in-situ incubated in ocean water Damariscotta River, Maine, United States -... | ecosystem: Environmental > Aquatic > Marine >... | reverse complement strand
TATGTTTGCCGCCCTGCGCCGCAGCCGACATCACATCCATATTGGCCTCGGGCACAAGTGCGGTAACGGCGGAAACACGACATGATGGGCGCGCGCGCGCCAACTCGTCCAAGCGCGCCTCCCACTCAGGAATATTGTGCACATCGTCCAAGAAAACAAAAGCGCCTGCACCACCCGCGTCAACACCAGCGGTTGATAAGGCATGGTCGACCAAATCGATTAGCCCCATATTGGCAAAAGCAGGGTTATCAAGGCGGAGGTAAACCAAAAACTGTGGTTCCACCCCTGAATCCAACAACAGCTGAATGACCTGCTTAATGAGAATGGACTTACCAGCCCGGCCCGGCCCGGAAAGAACCGCTGCAACCCCACCACCGGAACGGACATGCCTGAGAAACGGATGCACAAAGGCTCGACGTGCCGCGCGCCTCACAGACGCCTCGACAGTCCCAGTTGTCCACCAGGCGTTGTCGAGTATCATGCGATTTTTTAGTTCGACATCAAACACTTACAGACCTCAAGAGTGAATAAGATTATGGTTATCTTATTAATTGCGCCCCACTCAAGTTAAGGAAATCTATATGATTTTATTTGCTAGGGCAATCGTTAACCCACGATTTGGGTGAAGCTGTGCATAAATTTCCCTCCAAAACATTAACGTGAAACACTCGTACATATCTGGGCACGGCAGCCCTATGCATCATCCACACGTCGAAGTTCCATAACGCTCGCGATTGGTTCATCATAGCCGAACGCTCATCGTACGGATCACGCTAAAGAAGTCATTGCCTCATGGTTCGCCTCCACAAAAAAATTTTGGTCACAAAGCCCATCACGTTGATTCTAATCGTGGCCAGCGGTTGTGCCCTTTTTGCTCTCGTGCTGTTGATTTTTTGGCCGAAACCTAATCTTGAAGCACAGGTGCTTGTGGCCCGCGCCACCCTTCAAAATGCCCGCCAGACGCACACCATCCGCGCCGAACACCGCCAGGCCATTCCCCAAGCACCCGAAGAACCGCAATCTCATGCGCAAAGGCTTCTGTTTCTGGCAACAATGCTCCCGCTGATCGCCATGGAGAATGACCGTATCCGCAATCAACGCGAACTCGTCAAAAGGGCCACACTGCCCGTTCACCTCAGCACATTAGCCCTCGAATACGGGCTGAAGCCCACCAATGTGGGCAAAAGTGAGCTGCTTAAGCGCGTCGATGTACTCCCTGAATCTCTCGTTCTGGCCCAAGCCGCTATTGAATCTGCCTGGGGCACGTCACGGTTCGCACGCGAGGGTAACGCGTTATTTGGCGAACGCACTTACAACCCTGACATACCCGGCATGACACCTAAACGCGCCAGCGGTTTCAAAATCAAAAGCTTTGCTTCTGCGCAATTGTCGATACGCTCCTACATGCTCACCATCAATAACCACCCGGCCTACCAGGCATTTCGCCATCGTCGCGCCACTCTGCGCACATTAGATGAGCCGCTGACTGGGCACGTCCTGGCGCTCCATCTCAAAGCCTACTCGGAATTGGGTTCGGTCTACATTAAGCGCATCACCGACACCATTTCCGCCAATGACCTCAGTGACTTTGACGGCATCAAGATCACTTTGAAATAACGCAGGCTTGATTTCGTCGCCAACGTGGGTTGCCAGCGGATGAACACACCCGGATAATTCGACCTTAATCTCTGTTCATTTCAACCCGGCTCGCTTCAACTAAGCCCCTTTCAAACAGGAAAAGCATCCCATGGTCAGCGTTTTGTTTGTTTGCCTTGGCAACATTTGTCGCTCCCCCACCGCAGAAGGCGTCTTTCGCGATTTGGTCGAACGCGAAGGGCTTGGTGACGAAATCCGCATCGACAGCGCCGGCACCCACGCTTACCACGTCGGTTCGCCCCCGGATGCACGGGCGCAGAGCGAAGCAAAACGCCGCGGCATCGACATCAGCGGTCTACGTGGACGCCAGGCGCGCACAGAAGATTTTAAGCTTTTTGACTACGTGCTGGCGATGGATCGCTCCAACCACCAAAACTTGCTGAGCATTTGTCCGCCGGATGCACAAGACAGACTGGCCATGTTTTTGGATTTTGCACCCGACTTGGGCCGCCGGGAGGTCCCCGACCCGTATTACGACGGCGGTTTTGAACCCGTTTACGATATGATCGTACAAGCGGCACACGGCTTACTTAGTGACATTCGACAAAGCACCTCTAGACCCGAATCAGGGAAAGCAGGGCCATGCAAGATGACGTAAGCAGACGCATCGAGGCAATCACAGGCGAACGCCCAGATCAAATATCCCCACTTTCCGGCGGGTGCGTCGACAGAGTCTATCGCATCCACATGCCCTCCGGTCGTGATTTGGTCGCGAAAGTCGGTGCCCGTGGACAGATTGATGGAGTTGAATCTGGACTTAAGCTGGAAGGCTTCATGCTCAATTACTTGAGTGAGAATACTCAATTGCCTGTACCCGCCGTCATCAGCGCAGAGTCTGACATGCTGTTGATGCCCATGCTGGAAACTGGTGGCGGCATAGGAACCGTGGTGCAGCGTGACGCAGCATGCCACATAGCTGCATTGCACAACCACACAGGCCTTCAGGGTTTTGGTTTTGAACGTGACACCGTCATCGGGGGCCTGCACCAGCCCAACCCATGGACACTTAAGTGGAGCGACTTTTTCCGTGACCAGCGCCTTATGCATATGGGCCAGGAAGCCCTGCGCGTCGGACACTTACCCGCCACTGTGCTGTCACGCTTGACGCACTTTTGCGAGGTCCTTGATCGCTGGATCGAACAGCCTTACCGCGCGTCCCTTATTCACGGCGACATGTGGACGGGCAACGTGCTCAGCGCCCATGAGCGGATCACCGGATTTATCGACCCCGCCATTTATTATGCCGACGCCGAGATTGAATTGGCCTTCACGACCCTTTTCGGTACCTTCGGCGACGCATTTTTCAGCCGCTACCATGAACTACGGCCCATCCGCCCTGGTTTTTTCGAAGAACGCCGCGATATCTACAATCTGTACCCCCTTTTGGTGCACGTCCGACTGTTTGGCGGCTCATACGTGGCATCGGTGGACCACACGCTCAAGAAATTTGGATATTAAACATGCCTCCCCAGTTGGTTATTTTTGATTGCGACGGCGTCTTAGTCGACAGCGAAATGATCGCGTCGCGTGAATTGGCCGCGTACCTCAGCGATCTCGGTCGCCCCACCGACGGGGCCGAATGCCGCGCCGCTTTTACCGGCATGTCGATCAAATCCGTCGCCGACAGGGTTCGCCGGGATTGGGACCTTGATCTGCCCCACGATTTTGTCGAACAGTTGCGCACCCGTGACCGTATCGCGTTCGAGCGAGACTTAAACGTCATTCCCGGTGTGGCCGATGTATTGGGCCGTCTCAGTCACTCACAAACAAACTTCTGTGTCGCATCCAGCGGAACGCCGGAAAAAATCCGTCACTCATTGACCATCACCGGGCTTTTGAATCATTTCGGTGGGCGCCTGTTCAGCGCCACTCAGGTTACCCATGGCAAGCCCGCGCCGGACCTCTTTGAGCTGGCGGCCTATGAGATGAACGTCGCGCCCAAGCATTGCGTCGTTATCGAAGATGCTACCGCGGGCGTGCGTGGTGGCGTCGCCGCAGGCATGGCCGTATTGGGCTTCACCGGCGGCAGTCACACAAACCCGGACACAGCTGGTGCGCTCAGGTCGGCAGGAGCGCAGCGCGTTTTCGCGGACATGAGCGAATTGCCCGAACTGCTCAGTCTTTAAAAATCGTATCCGGCAAAGGGTTCGTAATGCGCTCCTTGGTGACCGAGGTGGCTTTGAAACAGAGTAAAACCCTGCACCTCAAACGGTGGCAAAGCAAACCCTGCGTGAGTCGACAAGTGTTGTGCCAACCGCGCCTGATTCACGGAACGTCTAAAGCGCACCAAGGTCACATGAGGGGTAAATTTTCGCCCTTCCGGGTCTAGGCCCGCACGCACCAACGCGCTTTCAACATTCGTTTGCAGATACTTCAAGGCCCCCGTCGGCTTGTCATCAACCCCCACCCACAGGCTGTGGGGCGGGCTTCCAAAGGTGCCGACGCCTTTCAACGCGATCTCAAACGGTTCCGCCGCCACGTCGTTCAGAGCCGCGGCCAATTCCGCCGCCACGTCTTCATCCACTTCGCCGATAAAACGTAGCGTGACATGCAAATTTTCCGGCGAAATCCAGCGTGCATCCTTGACCCCGTTTTGGATCAAAGCCAAGTCCTCGCGATGAGCTTTGGGTATCGTGAGCCCCGCAAACAGTCGAATCATATTTTATACCTTATCCCGTAAGCCAAAGCCCACATGAGCATATCAGATTGTTAAGGCGCAGGGTTGGGTGTTGCATGGTGAATATCTTCAATCCCTTGCAAAACCTCATCACTCAAAACCAGGTCCAGTGAATTGATATTGGATTCAAGTTGCTCCATGGTCGTCGCGCCAATGATATTGGCGGTCAAAAAAGGCTGGCGATTGACGAAAGCCAGCGCCATTTGCGCCGGATTCAAACCATGATCGCGGGCCAGTTGCACATACTTTTCCGTCGCCTGTTCAGTCAAAGCGCGCACATAACGATCAAAATACGGAAAAAGGCTTAAGCGCGCGCCTTCGGGGCGCGCACCGCCCAGGTACTTGCCGCTCAAAACGCCGAACGCCAGCGGTGAATAGGCCAACAGACCGCACTCTTCACGTAGCGACACTTCCGCGAGGCCAATCTCGTAGGTCCGATTGAGCAATGAATATGGATTCTGCACGCTGGCCACGCGAGGCAGGCCTTTTTGCTCCGCCAATGCCAGGTGCTTCATCACCCCCCACGGCGTATCGTTGGAAAGGCCAATGGCCCGCACCTTGCCTGCCTTGACCATCCCAGCCAAGACCCCCAACGTTTCTTCGAGCGGCGTTGAGGTATCGGCGTCATCGTGCTCGTAACCCAGGCGACCAAAAAAATTTGAGCGCCGCTCCGGAAAGTGCACCTGATAGAGATCGAGGTAATCCGTTTGCAGGCGCTTAAGGCTGGCATCCACCGCAGCCACGATGTTGGCCCGGTCGAGTTTCATATTGCCGTCACGCACATGATCAACAGGCGGATTCTGGCCGTTCACGTTTTTGCAGGCAATCTTGGAGGCTAAAAAGACCTTGTCGCGATTGCCCCTCGCCTTAAACCAATTGCCGATAATGGTTTCGGTTGCACCGTACGTTTCGGCCGATGGCGGAACCGAATACAATTCGGCGGTATCAAAAAAATTGACGCCCCGATCAAGCGCATAATCCATTTGCGCAAAGGCTTCATCTTGCGAATTCTGACGGCCCCACGTCATGGTGCCCAGGCAAATGTGGCTCACCTGCATACCGGTGCGGCCAAGTTCGTTATAAATCATCAGTCGTCCTGTTTTGTTCGTTTTAAGAGGTCTCTAACCTTGGGCAGCATCCGTTTAACGATGATCGCCACACCGTCCGCATTAGGATGAATACCATCGCCTTGATTCAACGCCGGGATTGCCGCTGCACCTTCGAGAAAAAATGGATCGAGCACAACATCGTATTTATGAGCTAAATCTGGATAGATCGTGTTGAACTCAGCACCGTAATCTTCCCCCAAATTAGGCGGCGCCAGCATGCCGCTGAGCAGTGCGGGTATGGCGCGCTCTTTTAACGTGGCCAAAATCCATTCGATATTGTCCCGAGTTTGCCCCGGGTCAAGGCCACGCAGGCCGTCGTTGGCACCCAATTCCACAATCACCGCATCCACCGGCGACAACAAAAGCCATTCCAGCCGAGTCCGCCCCCCTGCGGACGTATCACCCGACACGCCGCCGTTCACGACTGTAACGTTTTCCCCGGCAGAGATCAGCGCCGCCTGTAACTGAACTGGAAAGGCATCCGGTTGCGCCAACCCATAACCCGCCGTAAGACTGTCACCCAACGCCAGCACAATTTTGGGATCCGATGCATGTGCCTGCACGCTGGACAGCATCAAGACCCCGACCAGCGCGTTGACAAGTCGGGCCACAAGGCCATATCCGAAAGAACGCCCTCTGTCGTTGTCGGATTGGGTGTACCATGATCGTTTGGTGAATAACTGCATTCAGGTGCCCTTTATGATCGACCCACAATTTATGACATCGGCCACATCTTCGCCAGCCATTGAGCTTGATGATATCCATCTCAGACTTAACAGCGATGCGGGCGAGGTCAATATCCTTCGTGGTATTAATCTCACTATAAAGCGTGGCGAAGCCGTCGGACTGGTGGGGCCGAGCGGTTCTGGCAAGACCTCAATGCTCATGGTGGTCGCTGGCCTGGAACGTCCGACCGAAGGCAACGTTCGCATTGCCGATAATGACATCACGCATTTGAATGAGGACAAACTGGCACTGTTCCGCCGTGAACATACCGGTATTGTGTTTCAGAACTTTCATCTCGTGCCGACTATGACCGCGCTGGAAAATGTCGCTCTGCCGCTTGAATTCGCCGGACACTCGAACGCCTTCGATGCCGCACGCGATCAGCTTTGCGCTGTTGGTCTAGGCCACCGGCTTGAGCATTACCCTGGCCAGTTGTCCGGTGGCGAGCAACAGCGCGTGGCTTTGGCGCGAGCATTTGTTACGGAGCCGACCATTTTACTGGCCGACGAGCCGACGGGTAATCTTGATGGTCATACTGGTGAGACCGTCATGGACCTGTTGTTCGACCTGCACCAACGTAAAGGTACCACGCTGTTGCTGATCACACACGCACCGGAGTTGGCCAAACGGTGCAGCCGCACACTCACGATGGCCGATGGCAACATCATTGCCGACGCGTATACGAGCTAAGACCGTGGCACCCAGCACCAACACCGGGCTGTTACTGGCGTGGCGCATTGCGCGTCGTGAGATGCGTGCTGGCCTCAAGGGCTTTCGTATATTTATTGCCTGCTTGGCACTGGGCGTTACAGCCATCGCTGCGGTTGGCAGTCTTTCTGCATCTGTGAAATCAGGTCTTTTGGCCGACGCTCGCAATCTGTTGGGTGGCGACGTTGACCTTAGAACCCAGCACCAACCGGTCTCTGATAACCAGCGGCTTTATTTGCAAGCGCACACCACCCACATGTCATCAACCATCGAAATGAAGGCCATGGCGCAAACTGATGACAGCCGGGCACTCGTTGAGCTCAAAGGCGTTGATGCGCTTTATCCGCTCATGGGTTCAGTTGAACTTGACCCACCCTCCGTGCTGCAAGATCAACTTGCCATATCCAATGGCATTTGGGGTGCTGTGGTGGAATCGGGGCTACTCGCCAAACTTGGACTTGCGATCGGTGACACCGTGCGTATCGGAAAAGCAACGTTCCAGTTGCGGGCTGTGATAAAAAAAGAGCCTGATCGCGTCGCCTCAATACTCAACTTCGGACCGCGTTTTATGGTTTCCAGTGCAGCGTTGCCGGATACCGGGCTTATACAGCTGGGCAGCCAAATCCGCTATCATGAACGTCTTGCTCTCGCGCCTGGTAAGCAGCCGGATGCATTTATTGAGCAACTTAAAGCTGACTTTCCACATGCTGGCTGGCGTATCCACGGTCCAGATAATGCGGCACCGGGGCTGCAACGCTTTATCGAAAGATTGACCCTGTTTCTCACCTTCGCCGGTCTCACCGCGCTGTTGGTTGGCGGTATCGGTGTTTTGGGTGCTGTACGCAGTTATCTAGAAACCAAAACCGAAACCATCGCCACACTCAAATGTTTAGGGGCCCCTGCTCATTTAATTTTCCAAATTTACCTCTTGCAGGTTTTTGTTCTAAGCCTGCTTGGCATTTGTATTGGTTTGTTTTTGGGGGCCGTGTTGCCGCTTGTGGGCATCGAACTGGTTCGTGACCTTTTACCCGTTGCGCCCAAGGCCGGTCTCTATCCGCTTGCGCTGGTTAAAGCCGCATCCTTTGGTTTGATGGTGTCGCTGACATTTGCCCTGTGGCCCCTGGCACAGGCCCAAGAAACACCCGCCGCCAATCTGTTTCGCACCAATGTCATGCCTGTCACAACTCGGCCTAAAGCTCGTTATATTCTTGCCGTGTTTGGTGGTGTTATCGCGTTGGGAGTTTTGGTCATTTATTGGGCTGAGGAGCGTAACTTTGCGTACTGGTTTGTTGGCGTCAGCATCTTCACTGTTTTTTTACTTCACCTGTGCGCCCTTGCTGTGATGAAAATCGCCAAGATCGCACCACACCCCAAAAACGCTGTGACCCGCTTGGCACTCACCAACCTGCACCGCCCCGGCACGTCTACTCCCGGTATCATTCAAGCGTTGGGCGTGGGCCTTTCCGTCCTGGTCGGTGTTGCGTTGATTCAAGGCAACATCGCCAAACAAGTTAAAGATACGATCCCCGACCAAGCGCCGGCGCTTTTCTTTATCGATATTCAGCCCGACCAAGTTAGTCTTTTCGATAAAACCGTTAGCGGCGTGTCTGGGGCCTCTGATCTCATGCGCCGCCCGTCTCTCAGGGGCCGCATCGTCAAAATTAATGGTGTTGATGTTGGTGATGTCAATATCGAACCCGGCGTGCGTTGGGCCGTGCGGGGTGACCGCGCCTTATCTTATGCCGTCAGCCCCCCCGACGGCACCGAATTTGTCGGTGGAACGTGGTGGGCTAAAGATTATTCTGGACCGCCACAAATTTCGTTCGATGCCAATGTGGCTCGTGGGTTTGGTGTGGGTTTGGGCGATACTCTGACCCTCAATGTTCTGGGCCGAGACATCACAGCTGAGATTACGTCGCTGCGTAAGATTGATTGGCGCAGTCTTCGTTTCGATTTCGCCATCATTTTTTCGCCCGGCACCCTCGAAGGTGCGCCTCATACTCATATTGCCGCCGTTAAGGCTACACCCAAGGCTGAAGCTGAAATTGAACGTGTTGTTGCACAACGTTTTGCCAATGTTTCGTCCATCCGTGTGCGAGAGGCGCTGGAAGCTGCCAACCGGATCATTGCCGGTATTGGCGCTGCGGTTACGGGCACCGCATCACTGACGGTTCTTGCCGGTATCATCGTGTTGGGCGGAACTGTCGCCGCCGCGCGTACCCGCCGCGTGTTTGATTCCGTCGTCTTCAAGGTGCTTGGCGCAACCCGGCGACAGATCATGAAAGCTTTTCTGTTTGAGTATGGTTTGCTTGGGATGTTCACGGGACTGGTCGGCGCGCTTGTCGGTACGCTCATCTCATGGGCCGTGATTCACTTTATCATGGGCATGACATGGGTTTTCTTGCCGCTTGATGCTTTTATTACGGTGGCAGCGGCCATTGCCTTAACCTTGATGGCGGGGTTTTTCGGTACCTGGCGAGCGCTTGGTGAAAAGGCCAGTCGTCATTTGCGCAATGAATAAAAGCGCACCTTAATTTTCCTTTGCGAATAAACCCTCAGTTGCCCTTGATTCGCCCCAATTTCCTGACATATTAGAGCCATTGAGTTTTTTGTACTTAACCTGAACATATGGAGTGAACGCCAGATGGCCTTCGACCCCCAAAACCAAACCGTTTTGCGCACAGGATCGCGCGCCGAATCGCTTAATATCGATCAAGGCCTGCGCGCTCATATGCTCAAAGTGTACAACTACATGGCTTCCGGCCTTGCGCTGACGGGCATTGTCGCGCTGCTCACCGCAAGTTCTCCGGCCATGGTCAATGTCATCTTCGGCACCCCTCTTTCATGGGTCGTGATGCTTGCTCCGCTTGCGTTTATGCTGGTGCTTTCTTTTGGCATCAACAAGCTCAGCACCACAACGGCTCAGGCTTTGTTCTGGGCCTTTGCCACCGTTATGGGCCTTTCCATGGCGTCTATTTTCCTGATGTATACGGGCACATCCATCGCGCGCGTTTTCTTCATTTCGGCATCCATGTTTGCTGGCATGAGCCTGTATGGCTACACGACCAAACGTGACCTTTCGGGCTTTGGCTCGTTTTTGGTCATGGGCGTAATCGGCCTCATCATCGCGATGGTGGTCAATATTTTCTTACAATCCACAGCGCTTGAATTCGTGATTTCTGCTGCTGGTGTTCTGATCTTTGTGGGCCTCACCGCTTACGACACGCAAAAGATTAAATCCATTTATGACGAAATGGATAGCCATGGGGTGGCCACCAAAAAGGCCATCATGGGTGCGCTGACGCTGTATCTTGACTTCATCAACTTGTTCTTGATGATGCTGCGCTTGTTTGGCGATCGCCGCTAATCCTGCA
>Ga0316204_10012637_pt1 | contig 10250 bp, 9 predicted proteins | sample 6monrhotite_MG_2_FD_205661 | JGI IMG/M metagenome (GOLD analysis project Ga0316204, IMG submission 205661) | Microbial mat bacterial communities from mineral coupon in-situ incubated in ocean water Damariscotta River, Maine, United States -... | ecosystem: Environmental > Aquatic > Marine >... | reverse complement strand
GCGCGCCGATCCCATGCAAGGTCTCACCCCTGGTCGGGATCGTCCTTCAGTGAAAGCGTGCGCTCCCGCAACCAGGCCATGAACTGGCGCGGCTGCTTGATGGCCTCATCCCATTCCGCGGCCAGGATGGGCTTGCCGATAATCGGAGCCTGCGGCTTGTCAAAGGCTTTGACCACCTCGTGCAACAACAACCCCTGCCGGATCGCGGGCGACACTCGGTTGGCCATTTGATAGGCGCGCGAATTCTTGCCCTGAAAATAGCACGGAACGATGGTGGCACCCGATTTGCGGATCATCTTGGCGGTGAATACATTCCACTCCGCCTCGATCACCGGGCCGAACATGGTCTCGGATGCCGCCACCACGCCCGAGGGAAACAGCGCAATCAGCCCGTCATCGGCCAGATGCGCCATGCATTGGCCGCGCATGCGGATCATTTCGGCCTGCGCGTCGGGCTGGTGCGGGAACGGCACCGGGATCATGTAGCTGGCGGCACTTTCATCGATTCCGGTCAGGATCGAGCGGGTCAGAATGCGGTAATCATTGCGCCGCCGCCCGATCAGATCTGCCAGGATCATGCCATCGACCAACCCATGCGCGTGGTTGGCGACAAAAACCACCGGGCCGGTCTCGGGGATGCGATCCAGCTGATGCTGTGGAGTCTGCAGGTCGATGCCCATGATCTTCATCGTGGCGGGCCAAAAGGCCTGGCCCTTGAATGTTCCCAGGTTTTCAAAGGCACGGACACGCCGGATGATGGTCACTTTTCCGGTCATCCATTCAATGGCATTGATGACGAACCGGACAAGGGGCGTGTCGAAACTGTTGGCATAGGTTAGCGAGCGGCGGTCGTAGACGACCGGCACTTCGGGTTCCTGAACCGGGTTTTGCACCCGGTTATTGGGCGTTGTGATGTCGGTCAACGCGCACCCCCAATGCTGTCCCTCGGGACCGCCTTACATGCCTTCGCCGAATTTGTCAGCGACGAGGGCGGCCAAGGCCCCGGCCAGCGCGGTCGCTTCAGGCCCGCTGGTCTCAACCTCAATAGTGGTTCCAACCGAGGCTGCCAACATCAAAAGGCCCATGATCGAGTCTCCGGCGGCACTCAGCCCATCCTTGAACACGTCTGCCGTGGCGTTAAAATCCTCAACCGTTTCGACAAATTTGGCCGAGGCACGGGCATGCAAGCCCTTGATATTGACGATCTCAAGCGTCTGCCGGGTCGAGGCCGTCATTCGGGCGTTCCGTCAAAGCTGTTGATGTAGCGGCGCCCGGCCTCTGCCGCCAAGTTCACGGCATCGCCCACCGGCAGACTGCGCGATTTGGCCAGTTTGATCAGCATCGGCAAGTTCACACCGGTCAGAATCTTGCGATTGGACGGGCGGCAGGCCCTCAGCGACAGATTCGAGGGCGATCCACCATACATGTCGGTCACCACGACCACACCATCGCCGGTATCGACGGCATCGGCGGCATCGCAAATCTCGCGCTGGCGGCGGGTGCGGTCATCATCGGCCCCGATGGAAATGGCCAGCATGCCGGATTGACGCCCGACCACATGTTCCACCGCCCGGTGCAATTCGCGGGCAAGTCCGCCATGTGCCACGATCACGATGCCGATCAATCTGATTGCTTTCCGTTGCTACCGGGGGCGCTGTGCACCCCGGCGTTCGATTTCCCGATGCCGTTTAGACACCTGCCACCCGGCTTGCGCAAGATGCGCCGCCAGTTTTTCGGCCATCGCGACCGACCGGTGTTGCCCTCCGGTACACCCGAAAGCCACCGAAAGATGCGCCTTGCCCTCATCGCGGTAGGCAGGCAGCAGGGTTTCAAGCAGCGCGGTGACCTGGGCCAGGAAGGGCGTGAACCGCGGATCGGCACTGATATGATCGACCACGGCGGGGTCGCGGCCATCGAGATCGCGCAGCTCAGGCTGCCAGTAGGGATTGGCCAGAAACCGGCAATCAAGCACGAGATCGGCCCCGCTTGGCAGGCCGCGTTTATAGGAAAAGGACTGGATCGACAGGGCCAGGCTCTGCTGTCCGCCCGGTGCGAACCAGCGCTGCACCTCGGCGCGCAGATCATGCGGCGTCAGGTCGGATGTGTCGATCAGGATGCCGGCGCGGGCGCGCACCGGGGCCAGCAGGTCGCGCTCCAATTCTATCCCCAGAATGGGGCGGTCCTCGGGGGCCAAAGGGTGGCGGCGGCGGGTTTCGGAATAACGGCGCACCAGAACCTCGGGCGCGCAGTCGAGATAGACCAGATCGGTCAGGTATTCGGGATTCGCGTCCAACCGGTCGACCGCGCCGATCAGGGCCTGCGCGGAATAATCGCGGTTGCGGGTGTCGGTGCCAAGCGCCAGCGGCCGGGCAAGCGGCGGGCCATCCAGAAGCCGCGGCAAGAGCGTCAGCGGCAGATTGTCGATGGCCTCGAACCCGAGATCCTCCAACGCCCGGATCGCGGTGGAGCGCCCGGCACCCGAAGGGCCGGAGACAAAGACGATGCGCATCGCGTCATCATCCTGAATTGGGGTCTCGGTCATGGGTTACTTTGCCCGTCCATAAGCCAGATATTGGCAGAGTGCGGCGGCAAGACAAGGGTGGTCGCGCCCGAGGATCAGGGGAACCGGCCCGCCGGGGGCCGTGGTTTCGCGCCAGGGCGGCAGGCGGTCGGGCTCGACCCGGTCGAGATCGACAACGGCCGAGAGCGGGGCGGTCGCAACCGGGCGGGCATGCAAAAGACCGATACCGCGTGCCTCGATCATGTCAGGCGCGGTATCGGGCCGGATCATGTTGTTCGTGGCGTCAACCCAAAGCCCGTCATCGGATACAAGGCGCGCGCCAAGGGCCATCATCCGGATCGCGACTTCGGATTTACCACTGCCCGAGACACCGATCAAAGCGAGCCCGCGACCGCCAAGGCAAACGCCGGTGGCGCGCAGGAAAAAGCCATCTTTGCTGATGTGGCTGAACGCGTCGAGCCGGGTCAGGTCCGCGCCCGCCACGGGGCTAAAGCGGCAAACCGACCACGAAACGCGCGCCAAGCGGTTCCGAGGTCATATCCGCCTCGGTCGGGCGGATGTTTTCGGCCCAGATCACGCCGCCATGCGCCTCGACAATCTGCTTCGAGATCGCCAGCCCAAGGCCCGAGTGATCGCCGAACTGTTGCACCGGGCGTTCCGAGTAGAACCGGTTGAACACTTTGGTCAGAGCTGTTTCGGGGATGCCGGGGCCGGTATCTTCGACCACGATCAGCACACGATTGTCGCGCTGCCGGGCCCACAGGCGCACCGCATCGCCGGATTCGCAGAAAGAAATCGCGTTGGTGATCAGATTGACAAAGACCTGCGCCAGGCGCCCCTCCAGCCCGTTGATGCGGATCGGTTCGCCGGGCAGGTCCGCGATGAATTCGATCTCATGCGCGCGCGCATCTTCGCCGTTATATTCCGCCAGATTGGACAGCATGTGGACCAGGTCGAACTCTTCTTCCTCTTCCTTGACCAGCTCACTGTCGAGCCGCGAGGCATTGGAGATGTCGGAAACCAGACGATCGAGCCGCCGCACATCATGTTCGATCACTTCCAGCAGGCGGGCGCGCTGATCGTCGGTGCGCGCCACATGCATGGTACCAACCGCCGAGCGCAGCGATGCCAGCGGGTTCTTGATCTCATGCGCGACATCGGCGGCAAATTGTTCATTGCCGTCAATGCGGTCGTAGAGGGCCGCCACCAGGCCACGCAGCGCGCCGGAAAGCCGCCCGATTTCGTCGGGGCGACCGGTCAGATCGGGAATGCGGACACGGGTCGGGCTCATCTTGCGGGCGTTCTTGTCGCGGCCCAATTCGGCGGCGGCAGACAGATCCGAGAGCGGGTTGGCGATGGTTGAGGCCAAAAGCAGGCTGAGCCCGATCGAGACCAGCAGCGCGATGAAGAACATCTGCAACACCTGTTCGCGTTCGGCGCGGACCAGTTGATCAATCTCGCCCGAGGCAGTGGCCAACGCCACGACGCCGACAATGCCATTTCGCCCCTCGATCGGAGAGGCGGCGGTAAAGACGGCCCCCGTCTCGCTGGTGCCGCCACGCAGAACAGTATTGCCGGTCAGCGCCTCAGCCACCATGGCCCGGGCCATGGTCTGGGTCGATTCCGGGATACCCTGCAGCGTGCGCGATGACAGCGCGCCGGCAATCAGATCCCACACCGCGTTGAGGAAATCGGTGATAGGCTGCGTGGTGAAATCAGGCTCGGTCAGCCCTTCGACCACGCGTGTGCCGCCGGCCTCGGTCGTATCGGTCGAGGCCACCAGGCTTTGATCGGGGGCGAACACGAAGACATCCATGCCCTGGGCCATGCTGATGGTGGCCAGAACCACTTCGGCATCGATGCCGTCGCGGGTGATCAGGTTGGCGGGTGCGGTGCGCGGCAGGCTGGCCTCGAACACGTTGGCGACCAGCTGCGCCTCGACCGCCAGGGCGCGTTCGCGTTGCATGACCAGGCTGTCGCGGAACGAATTGAGATAGAGCACGCCGGCGACCAACACCACGAGGGCAACCAGGTTGAACAAGATAATCTTGCGCGCCAGCGGCGAGCCCCTGAGCGACACGAAACCCCGCCGGGCCCGGGCATCCCTTATCTCGGATTCGACCGCCCCTGCGGGACGGTCCCAATCTTCGCCGAGAACGATCTCCGATCCGGCGTCGCTGCGTCTGTTCGGTGTCCCGATATCGGAGGCCAGTGTCATCTACTCTTCGTTATATCTGTAGCCGATGCCGTAAAGTGTTTCGATCGCCGAGAAGTCGTTATCGACCTCGCGCATCTTCTTGCGCAGGCGCTTTATGTGACTGTCGATGGTGCGGTCGTCGACATAGACCTGTTCGTCATAGGCCACATCCATCAGCTGATCGCGTGACTTCACGAACCCGGGACGTTGCGCCAGAGCCTGCAGCAGCAGAAATTCCGTGACCGTCAACGAGACATCGAGGCCCTTCCATTTCACCGCGTGGCGCAGCGGGTCCATCGACAGCTGACCGCGTTCCATGACCTGGCTTTCTTCGGGCGAGTCACCGGCATCGGAGGCGATCGCCTCCTGGCGGCGCAGGATCGAACGGATGCGTTCGACCAGCAGGCGCTGTGAAAACGGTTTGCGCACGTAGTCATCGGCCCCCATGCGCAGGCCCATCAACTCGTCGATCTCATCATCCTTGGAGGTGAGGAAGATCACCGGGACCGCGCTTTTCTGGCGCAGACGCTGCAACAGATCCATGCCGTCCATGCGCGGCATCTTGATATCCAGCACGGCAAGTTCCGGCATCCGGCGCGTGAATGCATCCAACGCCGACTGCCCGTCATTATATGTTTCTACTTCAAATCCCTCGGCTTCCAACGTCATGGAAACAGAGGTCAGGATATTCCTGTCATCATCGACAAGCGCGATCCTCGACATTGTAATGTGTCCTTATTGCTGCCCGAATTATGTTCTTTTTTTGTCATTGTCCTGTTTTCGGGCTTTAGAATCAATCTCTAAGTTGCGAATCACCGTTCGCACCCCGCCCATTTTCTAATCAAACCGGCTTAAAGCAGCGCTAACAGCGTGATTTTGGCCACAGTTGGTTGCGCTAACTGTGCGTTTGCGTCCTGTTCACCGCCGAAATCGCCATGTTATAGGGGGTCAATCGCGGCTGGATTGCTCCGGTTCCGCGCCAGATTAACCTACCAGACGCCGGGCGGACCGGCGCAGGAGCTTGCAGTATGATCTCAGGACGCGTGAACCCGGCACAGACGCTGGACACTCAAGGTATTTCAGACCTCGGTGCCGTTCACTACAACCTGCTGGAGCCCGCGCTGATCGAAGCCGCGCTGAAGGCGGGCGAAGGCACGCTTGGACAGGGCGGCGCATTTCTGTGCAGCACCGGCAAACACACCGGCCGGTCGCCCAACGACAAGTTCGTGGTCCGCACGCCATCGGTCGAGGATACGATCTGGTGGGACAACAACCAGCCGATGGACCCGGCCGCCTTTGACCAGCTGCATGCCGATATGCTGACCCATATGAAGGGCGGCGAGTATTTCGTGCAGGATCTCTATGGCGGGGCCGATCCCGAGCACCGGCTGGATGTGCGCCTGGTGACCGAACTGGCCTGGCACGGTCTCTTTATCCGCCACATGCTGCGCCGCCCGACACTGGACGAGCTGGACGTTTTCACACCAGAATACACCATTATCAATTGCCCCAGTTTCAAGGCCGATCCCGACCGTCATGGCTGCCGCTCTGAAACCGTCATCGCGATGAATTTCGACCAGAAGCTGATCCTGATCGGCGGCACCGCCTATGCCGGTGAGAACAAGAAATCGGTCTTTACGCTGCTGAATTACATCCTGCCCGGCAAGGGTGTGATGGCGATGCATTGTTCGGCCAACCACGCCGTCGGCAACCCCGATGATTCCGCGATATTCTTTGGCCTCAGCGGCACCGGCAAGACCACCCTGTCGGCCGATCCGGCGCGCGTTCTGATCGGCGACGATGAACATGGTTGGTCGGAAAAGGGCATCTTCAATTTCGAAGGCGGATGTTACGCCAAGACCATCAATCTGCGCCAAGACGCCGAGCCCGAGATCTATGCCACCACGACCAAATTCGGCACCGTGATCGAAAACATGGTCTATGACGCGCATACCAAAGCGCTGGATTTCGACGATGACAGCCTGACCGCCAATATGCGCTGCGCCTACCCGCTGCATTATATCTCGAACGCCTCCGAGACCGCGATGGGCGGGCATCCCAGCAATATCATCATGCTGACCTGCGACGCCTTTGGCGTGCTGCCGCCGATTGCCCGGCTGACGCCGGCGCAGGTGATGTATCATTTCCTCAGCGGCTTTACCTCCAAGGTTGCGGGCACCGAGCGCGGCGTGACCGAGCCCGAGCCCACCTTTTCCACCTGTTTCGGCGCGCCCTTCATGCCGCGCCGCCCCGAGGTTTACGGCAAGCTCCTGCAGGACAAGATCGCGCATCACGAGGCGGCCTGCTGGCTGGTCAATACCGGCTGGACCGGCGGGGCCTATGGCACCGGCAGCCGAATGCCAATCCGGGCCACGCGGGCGCTGTTGACGGCGGCGCTTGACGGCACGCTCGGCCAGGGCGATTTCCGCCGCGATCCGAATTTCGGCTTTGACGTGCCCACCGCCTGCCCCGGTGTGGCCGAGGTTCTGCTGGACCCGCGCCGCACCTGGTATGACCACACCGCCTATGACGCCCAAGCCGCGAAACTGGTCGGCATGTTCGCGGAGAATTTTGCCCAGTATGTGCCCTTCATAGACGATGACGTGAAGGCGGCTGCGATCAGCTGACGCATTTTGCGCCCGGTCCCAAGGTCTTTCGAAAGGCCTTGGTTCAAGGGCCTGTCAAGGCCCTTGCCACGCGGTTTTGAAACCGCGTATTCAAGCCGCTTCGAAGCGGCTTTGCGTCAATCGAGCGGCACGTGCAACCGGGTCTGGCCGGCGACATTGCCGCCGAGATTGCCAATCTCAACCGAACCGAAACGCTGCGCGAACACGGGCGGCGGCGCACGCGCGCCCGGCATGGACAGCCACAGACGCAGCAGATGGCGGCGATTATCCGGCTCGGCCAGTCGGTGAACCCGGTGCGGTCATGCAGCTGCGAACGATTGTAGACAAACTGCATGACGCCCGGTTCCAGCTGCATCGCGAAATCGAGGGCCGGATCATTGGCCAGCGCGTCGAACATATCCAGCGCCTCGATATGCGAGGGCGTCACCCGCGTCGCGTCCGCGAAGCGTTGCGCGGTCGATATACTGACGCTGACAGAACTCGGTCAGGTGGCCAACCTGCCCGTTGAGCCGCGCAGAACTTCGCCCCCCACGCCACGCGCCAACTCGGGACGCAGCGCCGCCAGACAGGCACCAAGGCGGCAGCGGGAAGGAGGAGGCAGTTATCTGCCAAACGTGGTGCCCCAGCGACAGGAAATGGGCAGCGGCTTCCAGTTCGGCGATTTCCCCGGAGCGTCAGTTGCACCAGCCAGCGGCCCGGTTCGGCGGCAAGGTCAGGCGGCAGGGTGCTCAGGTCAATATGCCTGAGCCCAGATCACGCGAAAACCGCGCGGCGCACAAGGTTCAACCCCGCAACCAACAGGACCAGAAGCGTTGCGCGCAAAAATTGATCCCGGTCCATGCGGTCCTGCATCCTCTGCCCGACCCACATGCCCGCCAGCGCCGGCAGCACCAGAAGCGCGGAAAACGGCACCGTCCCGGTATTGAGAACCCCGGACCGCAAATGCGACACCAACAACACGATGCTGCCCAGGAAATATACCATACCCTGCACCCGGACATGTTCACGCTTGGCCACATCGAGCGAGGTCAGATAGGCAACTGTCGGCGGCCCCCAGATCGCCGAAAGCCCGCCCAACACGCCGCCAATCGCGCCGAACAAAACCGTCGCCAGTGCGCGGCGATGCGGGGCCACGCGCAATTGCCAACCCATCAGCTGCATGGCCGAAAACAGTGTGATCGGAACCCCGATCGCCGCAAAGAACAGCCATTGCGGCAGAGCGAGCACCACTTGCGCGCTGACCACCATGACACCAAGCCCGATGGCGATGAACGGCCAATGCCCAAGGATCGAGCCGAGAGCGTTGCGCAACCCCTGGCGGAAAGCCTGCCAACAATTGGCAATAACCGCAGGCAGGATCAACCCGGCCAGCGCAATCTCGGGTGGCAGGATCGCCCCAAGCCCCGACATCATGATCAGGGGCAAGGCAAAGCCCACCGCCCCTTTGACGAAACCGCCCAGAAAGGTGATCATCAGTGCCAGCGCAAACAAGGACACCGGAACCAAATCGAAAATCGCGCCCATGCGACCCCCTCATGACATGCACGATCCGAGCCTTATACCACCCTGCCCGACCCTGCATCCCATGATTAAGCTACGATATAAATTGTCTTATTCGGGCCATTTCACGAATTATTCTTGCGCTGCACCTGCGAAAGGAATATTCCGGTCGCGACCCGAATTTCCGGAGATGTCCGATGCCCCATGACGGAGCCGCCATGCCCACGAATACCGCCCGCCCCGCCCTTCTGGATGATCTGCTGACCCTGACCGGTGCCGCTGTGGGGCCGATTGCTGACTTGCTGGCGACCGCCACCGACAAGATGCGCGCCATGGTGAGCGTCGATGGTCGCGTTTCGGCCGCAAAACTTGAGGAAAACCAGGTTGCCGCGCATGGGCTGGCCTGGCTCGCAACTTACGTGGAATCGCTGCGCCAGATGCAGGCCTGGGCCGAGAAACTGTCCGCGGACGGCCAGTTCGGCGAGATCGAGGCGCTGATCCACCAGATCGCGTTTGGCGAATATCTCTGGCAGATCTATGGCGGCATTCCGATGAGCCAGGGTGAGATTCTGCGCCTGCAAGATATCGGCCTGAGCCAAGATGAGCAGCGCACCATGATGACAGATGAAATCGTGACGCTCACGCAGGTCGGCAACAACCAGGCCGCGCGCAGCCGTCTGGTAGCGCTGATGCAGGATCAGGCCGGGGCCGCCACCTATGGCGCGACCGGGCTAGAGGATGAACTTGAGATGATCCGCGACCAGTTCCTGCGCTTTGCCCGCGAAAAGGTGGAGCCGCATGCGCATGATTGGCATCTCAACGATGACCTGATCCCGATGGAAATCATCGAGGAACTGGCCGAGATGGGGGTGTTTGGCCTGACCATCCCGGAAGAATATGGCGGCTTTGGCCTGTCGAAAGCGTCGATGGTCGTGGTCAGCGAGGAACTGAGCCGCGGCTATATCGGTGTCGGCTCACTCGGCACCCGGTCCGAGATCGCAGCCGAGCTGATCCTGTGCGGTGGTACGCAGGCGCAAAAGGACCACTGGCTGCCGAAAATCGCCAGCGCCGAGATCCTGCCGACCGCCGTCTTCACCGAACCCAATACCGGATCGGATCTGGGCAGCCTGCGCACCCGTGCCGTGAAAACCGGCGATGACTGGGAGGTGACCGGCAACAAGACCTGGATCACCCATGCCGCGCGCACCCATGTGATGACGCTGCTGGCGCGCACCGACCCCGACACCACCGACCATCGCGGGCTTTCGATGTTCCTGGCCGAAAAAACCCCCGGCACGGTCGACGATCCGTTCCCCACACCGGGCATGACCGGCGGCGAAATCGAGGTTCTGGGCTATCGCGGCATGAAGGAATACGAGCTGGGTTTCGACGGCTTCAAGGTGGC
>Ga0316204_10012634_pt1 | contig 10252 bp, 3 predicted proteins | sample 6monrhotite_MG_2_FD_205661 | JGI IMG/M metagenome (GOLD analysis project Ga0316204, IMG submission 205661) | Microbial mat bacterial communities from mineral coupon in-situ incubated in ocean water Damariscotta River, Maine, United States -... | ecosystem: Environmental > Aquatic > Marine >... | reverse complement strand
TGCGAAAGCACTGTTTCAGCATAGAACCGCATAACAGAAGGATCTACGAGCAATAACGATAACTGAACGCTGTTTTACTGGTTTTCACTCCTCAATATACGATAGCCTATACTCTGTAATGCAAAAATATGAACACAACTGGAGTCAAAAATGAAAGCACTCTCAACACTGATCCTAACAATAGTTTTGTCAACTGCCGGTATTGGGCTTGCACCCACAGCATATGCCCAACAACACGGCGGCATGGGCCCCATGCATAAAATGCATAAAGGTGCTGGCGGCTGGAAGGCAAGCCTGACGACAGAACAACAAAACCAGCTAGCCAAACTAAAGCTGGACTTTAAAAAGAAAAAATACCCGTTGATGGCTCAGATGAAACAGGTCAAGGTGGAGTTAGCCTTATTGATTACAGCGGACAGCCCTGATCAAAAAGTGATCAATAAAAAAATTGATAACATCGTAGACTTAAAATCACAGAAAATGCGCCTTAAGGCAAAACATAAAATTGCGGTACGCAAACTATTAAATGAAGAACAACGTGTGAAGTTTGATATGAAAATATTGAAAAAGGCATTTCATGGAAAAACAAAAGGGTATCATAGATAAGCTTAGTTGTAGTGTTCAGATATAAGCTGACATGCTCAAGTATAAGTTTAGATAAAATCAGTCAGTGATACAAAAACTTGCCACAGAGGCACAGTGAACACAGAGTTTTTTTAGCGCATATAACACAAAATAATTTTTATATAATAGATTAACTTGAGAAAGTATTTGTGTGACTTGATTTGTGACACTCTAGACTACGCCTGACAGATATACTTTAAGCCGCCCCAATTAACCTGGATTGGGCAAAATACTGGAAATGGATTAATGGCGCCCAGTGCTCGGTCGGCATCTGACAATAACAAGTTCAGGCCACCAGCCATTTTAGTGGGTGGCTGCGAGGCTAGTTGAGTTTCTCTTTAAACTTCAATAATTTAATAAATTATTAAATTATTATAGTGCTTCAGTTAGATAATGTGGCTGGCATAACAGCCCAGCCCAATGACCGTGGCGGTATTATTACTAAATACATTAGACGCCGCCAACCAGCACGACTAATAAAGACCACGGCCTCACCTGCTTGCTTTACTCGGGGACAGGCCGTTGCTTTTTACGCCCTGTCCCCTGTAGTAATACCACCTAAAGTATGACGCAGTCACTAAACCACCCCTCCCATCTCTGTGGTATCAAAACTGGGGACAGAACTAAAGTTCTTTCCCCAGACAAATCACGCCATAAACATGTAGGGTGGGCTGGTTTTTTTGCCCACCAAAGCTGATCCAGATTCCTCATACTCATAAAATGGTGGGCAATAAAAGCGAGCCCACCCTACACAAATCACAGCCCACCCAGACAACTCATTTCATTACTGCTACACTTTAATTTACATATTAAACATAGCCTTACCGAAATGAATATATGCATGACGCCCTCAGTGATACAATAATTTTACTGGCCATTTCTGTTGTGGCTGTTGCTCTGTTCAAGCGCATCAAACTGCCCGCTATTCTGGCATACCTTAGTGTGGGCATCTGCCTTGGCCCGCATGCCGCTAACCTGGTACAAAATTCAGATACGCTGCACTTTCTTGCTGAAGTAGGCATTGCCTTTCTTCTATTTAGTCTTGGACTAGAATTTTCCCTGAATAAATTAATCGCCAATCGTCGCGCGGTGGTGGGTTTAGGCAGCGCACAGGTAACCCTTACTTTATTTATCATAGCCGTTAGTTCATGGCTGCTCGGCGCAAGCAAAGAAAGTGCCTTTGTCATTGGCTGTGCACTCGCCCTGTCCTCTACCGCCATTGTGATTAAACAATTAGGCGAACAACTCGAAACCGACTCCCGTCATGGCCAGGCCTCTATTGCCATTTTATTATTTCAGGACATCGCGGTGGTTCCCATGCTGGTCATTATTGCTGCCATTGCAGGTGATAATGAAACCTCTTTCCTGTTAGAAATTTCCTATAGTTTTGCCATGGGTGTCGGCGTGACTGTTGTGATGCTAGCGATCGGGCGCTGGTTACTGCGCCCGCTTTTTCATGAGATAGCTTCGGCTCATTCAGCCGAGCTGTTTACCCTGGCGGTTTTACTGGTGGCATTACTCTCTGCCTGGGCAACCGAGTTTGCAGGTTTGTCCATGGCACTCGGGACTTTTCTCGCCGGCATGATGTTAAGTGAAACAGAATTCAAACATCAAATTGAAAATGATATTCGCCCGTTTCGCGATATTTTGCTTGGGCTGTTTTTTATTACCATTGGTATGATGCTCGATATAAAAAGCCTGTTCGGCATTCTTCACTGGGCCATATTGCTTGCCTTTAGCGTAATTATTGGAAAGACAATCATCATAATGAGCTTAAGTAAACGCATTATTAAATCACCCACTGGTGTCGCTTTACGTACCGGTGTTGTTTTAAGCCAGGGTGGAGAATTTGGTTTTGCAATTATGGCACTGGCAGTAAGCTTCAATATTCTTCCACCGGCAGAATCACAGTTACTTCTGACAACTGTCGTTCTTACCATGATCGCCACGCCTTTTCTGATTAAATACAATGGACGGCTGGCAAAAAAATTAACCGGCAGTTATCAACAGAGCCGTGAAAAGATAGAAGAAAACATCGCCTTTGATACCGACAAACTCGATGATCATGTGATCATTTGTGGATTCGGGCGCATTGGACAGAACATCGCAAAAATTCTCGATGCAGAAGGTTTCAGCTATTTTGCACTGGACTACAATGTAAAACTTATTCGTAATGCGGTTAAAGCCGGCTATAAAGTTACTTTTGGTGACTCAACCCACCAGGAAATACTTAAAGCGGCGGGTATTGAACGTGCATCTATGCTGGTTATTTGCCACGACAATATTGGTGCTGCAGAGAAAACCTTAAAACAGGCAAAAGCCATTAATCCTGATATCCCAATCCTGGTCAGAACGCAGGATGATACCTACTACAAACAACTCAGTGAAGCCGGTGCAACTGAAGTTATTCCTGAAACCCTCGAATCCAGTTTAATGATGGCCTCCCATGTATTATCACTTCTGGGTATGCCCGTGGCTAAAATCGTGCGCCGCGTTCAGGATATGCGCACGCATAAATATGCGACCATGCGTGAGTTCTTTCACGGCGATGAAGTCGATGACCTGGAAATGCCTGATGATGTGCGTAAACGTTTAAGCTGCATCACCCTTGAGGATGGCGCTTATGCAATCGGCAAAAAACTTGAAGACTTACACCTAAGAGAAAAAGGCATTACATTACATAAAAACAGGCGCGATGATTCAGCGGTTGTCCCGCCAAATTCAGACAGTGAATTAAAAGCTGGCGATGTGCTGGTACTATTTGGCACACCAGAGGACCTTGAACATGCTGAAGGTTTTTTATTAAACGGTTAACTTAATCTTATCTGTATTACACCGTGTTTTTTCAAGCGAAAACCATTTTCCTAAAACATAAAAAATCCCGACCTGTATAAACAGACCGGGATCTTTTTAGCCAATAAAAATTAATTTATTGTGCAACGGCTATAACATCCACAGAACAGTTATTAGTGCCTGTTTCACAGACTTTAAAAGTCGCCTGATTTCTGAAACGGAATACTTTAGAACCATCAGCTGTACCTGTGCGTCTCAGGTTACCGTTTTTATAAACATCAACAGCCGTTCTTGAACCTGACCAGGTCAGTGTTGCGAATTTTCTGAATCCATTACCAGAAACCGCAACCGCTAAATCAATCTGGTCAATCACTACCTGAGTCGTAGCAGAATGAGTACCACCTGCACTATCAGTAATTTGAGCTGTAATGGTATGTGTACCCAATGACAGATTTGTAGTTAATGCAGCACCCGTACCTAAAACACCATCCAGATTTGAAGACCACTGAATCGTTGCACTGATAACGCCATCTTCCGCATCATTTGCCGCAGCGGATAAATTCACAACCTCTTGCAACATATACAACGAGCCACTTGCAGGGCCGTTAAGTGTTACCACTGGCTGTGCATTTACAGTAACAGAAGATGTTTGTGCATTTATTGCACCGGCACTGTCAGTAATGCTTGCTGTAATAACATGAACACCAACACTTAATACTTTTGACACCTGTGCGCCTGTACCAATTAAGCCATCAAGATTTGATGTCCAGGTAATACCTGCGCTCAAAACACCATCTTCAACATCAGTCGCTGTTGCACTTAGCGTAACACTCTCACCTTGCTGTAAAACTTCGCCCGTTAAAGGAAGGCTTATTGCAACTTGAGGTAACCCATTAACCACAACACTAACTGATGTAGTAGAAGCTGCTCCAGTATTATCAGTTATGTTTGCCGAAATAATATGAGCGCCAACACTTAATGTGGGACTGATAACTGAACCTGAACCAATAGCGCCATCAATACTGGAATTCCATTGAATACCCGCACTAACATCCCCCTCTTCTGCATCATTAGCAGCCGCAGTCAATGTTATTACTTCGCCTTCATTATGGTTTATAGCAATCGGATAAATCACTAAATCCGGCACAGTATTGGCAATTACCGTTACATTAATAGACGCAGAGCTAGTATTACTATCTCTATCTGATACAACAGCTGTTACAACATGTTCACCGGCAGTTAAAGAGGTACTAACTGAAGAACCTGTTCCTATTGCACCACTCAAGTTTGAAGACCATTGAATTGAAGAATCCAGAACACCATCCTCAAGATCAGTCGCACTTGCTACCAATGTAATACTGTTTGTTTCATAGCTACTAGAAGCATTCAATGGAGACAGTATCTGCACAGAAGGTGGCGTAGAGACTACACAATTAGCAGGCCTGATCAATTGACCTGGTAAGAGTGAAAATTGCGCTTCTAGCTGATCAAGTTCTGTGCATTGAATATGATTATTTTCACTTAAATCTAGTAAATCTAAATTAACCATACTGCCTAATGGAAGAACAAACAGAATATCGTTATTACTCAGGTCTAATATCTCTAACTGCTGCAAGGAAACAACAGGATTAATATCAGAAATAATATTTCCAGCCGCCTTCAACACACGAAGATTCATCAATGCCGATATACCATTGATATCCATAATTCCAGTATGGCTGACATCTAACTCAACGATTTTCTCACTGATATTAGGCATAAAGATCGATAACTGATTTAGCATGCCAATATACATACCCGCAACCCCTAAATGCGTAAGCCCAGGATTGTTATCAATCACCTGATTAACTGAAAACAGATCAACACCTGGCGAAAATGGATCTGGCAAAATATTATTTGATAAATTTAGTTCACGTAAATTGCGAAGCATATTAAGAGAACCAATTTCAGCTAATCGATTACTGCTCAGATCAAGCACCTCTAAAGACTGCAACTGATCAAATGACCATATTGTCTGGATACTGTTATTAGAAGCTTTTAAGACTTTCAAATTAGTATATTGCGACAGTATGCTGGCATCAGTAATCACACCAGTCGAACTTATATCTAGCTCTTCAAAATTAAACTCTCCTTGATACCCAATAGGTGGCAACCAATTCAAGTCACCCATATTAATACCCGCCACACTAAGATGTGTAAGCTTAGGATTGGCCTGTACGATAAATTGAACGTCAAATGCGTAAATAAAATTATTATTCGACAGGTTTAACTGCTTAAGCTCACCTAACATTTGCAATGAGGAAATATCAAATAATTGATTATCACTCAGATTTAAGACTTCAAGTTGCGTTAGCTGATCCAGAGGGCCAGGATTTTGTAACTTATTTCCTGATGCATTAAGCACACGTAAGTTGGGATATTGCACTAAAGGCATTAAGTCCGTTAGTGTCCCGATATTACTAACATCTAACTCAAGCAGATTATATTCACCCATTAGCCCCATAGGCGGCAACCAGTTTAGATCGCCCATCCATATATCACCCACACCAATATGGGTTAGACCTGGGTTACTGAGTATAATTTGCTGCACTAAAAGTGAGTCCAGTTGATGGTTACCTGTCAAATTTAGCTGCTTAAGTCCGTGCAGCATCTGTAATGAATAGATATCAATTAACTGATTATCACTCAGATCCAGAATTTCAAGTTGCTGCAATTGATCCAGTGGCCCAACATTTTGTAAGTGATTACCTGCCGCTTTAATAACCCGCAAGTTAGGGTATTGCATTAATGGTGATAAATCGACAAACGAGCCTGTATAACTAATATCCAGCTCAAGCAGATTGAATTCTCCCATTGGTCCCATTGGAGGCAACCAGAACAGTTCACCCATTTCAATTCCACCCACCGCTATGTGAGTTAAACCAGGGTTCGCCTGAATGACTTGTTGAACAGTCAACGCATCCAGTTGAAAGTTACCCGTCAATGACAACTGAGTAAGGCCATGCAACATCTGTAATGGATAAACATCAACCAGTATATTATCACTTAAATCTAACACTTCCAGTTTCAGTAACTGATCAAGCGGCCAGGCATTCTGTAATTGATTACCCGAGGCTTTTAGAACCCGTAGATTAGGGTAATTAGTTAGCGGAGCCAGATCAAAATACACACCCGTTGAACTGATATCCAGTTCAATCAGATTGTATTCGCCCTGATACCCCATGGGTGGCAACCAGTAAAGATCATGCATTGCAATTTCAGCGATACCAAGGTGAGTTAAACCTGGGTTTGCCTGAATAATTTGCTGAATCACAAATTGATCCAGTTTGGAATTACCTGATAGATATAACTGCTTAAGCCCATTCAGCATCTGTAGAGAATAAACATCTAACAGCTGATTATCACTCAAGTCTAATACTTCCAGCTTAGGCAACTGATCAATCGGGCCGACATTTTGTAATTGATTACCTGCTACTTTAAGCGCACGCAGGTCTGTATATTGAATTAATGGATACAGGTCTATCAATACTCCGGTATGACTAATATCCAGTTCAATTAGATTAAATTCACCCATGGACCCAACAGGCGGTAACCAGTTCAGGTCACCCATTTTAATTCCACTCACTCCAATGTGCGTTAAACCCGGGTTTGTGTAAATAATTTGCTGAACCGCAAATGGATCCAGGCTGGAGTTACCAGATAGATTTAACTGCTCAAGTCCATTCAGAATCTGCAGAGAATAAACATCAATCAACTGATTATCACTTAGATTTAATTGCTTAAGCCCAAGCGACATCTGCAGTGCAGAAACCTCAGACAGCTGATTATCACTCAAATCTAATATTTTCAGCTTCTGCAACTGATCCATAGGCCCGAGATTTTGTATTTGATTGCCCGCTGCTTTAAGCACACTTAAGTTCGTATATTGAGCTAATGGAGACAAATCCATCAATACTCCGGTATAACTAATATCCAGCTCGTTTAGATTAAATTCACCCATTGGACCAGCGGGTGGTAACCAGTTCAGGTCACCCAGTGCAATTCCACTCACTCCAATGTGCGTTAAACCCGGGTTTGCATGAATAATTTGCTGAACCGCAAATGGATCAAGTTTGGAATTACCTGACAGATATAACTGCTTAAGACCATTCAGCATCTGCAGTGGATATGGATATACATCGACCAACTGGTTATCACTCAGATCCAGTACTTCCAGATTGATTAATTGATCCAGAAACCTGGTATTTTGAATTTGGTTATCTGCCGCTTTAAGCACACGTAGGTTTGGATATTGAGCTAATGGAGACAAGTCCGTCAATAAACCCGTATGAGTAATGTCCAGTTCTAGCAGATCAAACTCACCCATTGGGCCTGCACCTGGCAACCAGTACAGCTCACCCATACCAATATCGCCCACACCTATGTGTGTTAAACCCGGATTAGATTGAATCACCTGTTGCACTATCCATGGCTCTAACTGATGATTACCCGTCAGGTTTAACTGCGTCAGACCAAACGTCATCTGCAGTGAATTTATATCACGTAGAATGTTATTGCTCAGATCCAATACTTCCAGTTCCGTTAACTGATCAAGAAACATGGTATTAAATATTTTATTGCCAGCTGCTTTTATGACTCGCAAGTTTGGATATTGCAAGAGCAAACTTAAGTCAGGAAAAGTACCTGTATTACTGATATCCAGCTCAATTAAATTAAATTCACCCATTGGGCCAGCCGGGGGTAACCAGCCCAGATCACCCATAGCAATATCAGCAACACCAATATGTGTTAAACCAGGGTTGGAATGAATAATCTGCAGAACACTGAAAGCGTCCAGTTGAGAATTGCCTGACAAGTTTATTTCAGTCAAGCCATTTAACATTTGTAATGGGAATATATCTATCAAACTATTATCACTTAGATCCAGCACTTCTAACTTTAGCAATTGATCAAGTGGCCCAACATTCTGCAATTGATTTCCGGCAGCTTTCAGAACACGTAAGTTCGTGTATTGCATTAAAGGAAATAAATCAGGAAATGAACCGGTGCGACTTAAATCCAGTTCTATAAAATTAAATTCTCCCATAGGTCCTGAAGGTGGCAACCAGCTCAGGTCACCCATCCCAATACCCGCGACTCCTACATGTGTCAGATTTAGGTTTGTCTGAATAATTTGCTGAACATGCATTGGATCTAACTGTGGATTATCGGACAGGTTTAACTGCTTTAATCCATTCAGCATCTGCAACTGAAATGCATACATCAATTTATTATCACTCAGGTCTAACACTTCAAGAGACATTAACTGATCAAGTGGACCTGGATCTAGCATGTGATTACTTGCGGCCTTGAGTACACGCAGATTTGTATATTGTGCAATTTGTGGCCCGAGATACATAATCTTACCAATACTACTAATATCCAGCTCTAGCAAATTAAATTCACCCATTGGCCCCATCGGTGGCAACCAGTTGAGATCATTCATCGCTATACCACCAACACCAATATGCGTTAAGCCTGGATTGGATTGAATAATCTGTTGGACTAACCAGGGCGCTAATTTGCGATTACCGGTTAAATTTAATTGCGTAAGGCCATTCAACATCAGTAATGAACTGACATCCATTAGCTGGTTGTCACTTAGATCAATCACTTCTAATTGAGTCAAAAACTCAAGCTGTCCCGCGTGCTGCAGTTTATTGCCCGCAGCTTTTAAAACACGCAAGTTTGAATATTGCCCAATTTGAGGAGCCAGGTCAGGAAATGAGCCAGTATGACTAATATCCAGCTCAATCAGATTATGTTCACCCATTGGCCCCATCGGAGGTAACCAGCTTAGATCACCCATATCAATTCCTGCGACACCAATGTGAGTTAAGCCTGGATTAAACTGAATTAAGTTTTGTACATCAATACTCATCAAGCGTGAGTTACCACTTAGATTAAGCTGTGTCAGATTTGTTAACGGCTGAAGCGGGAAAATATCCAGTAAGGCGTTATTACTTAAATTTATTATATTTAATTGAGGTATAAGATCTATTGGCGCTACATTTGAAATCTGGTTATCACTTAAATCAAGTTCAAGCAGACTGGTTAAATTTTCAACACCTGCGAGGATCTGTATATTGCGATCAGAACATTTCAGGGATGTAACTTCTTCTGTCAACGTCCAGCCATTCGCCAGAGCAGACTCATCCAGACATGCCTGAAACTGTGGATCCATCAGCATACCCGGCGCTAACGGAACAGCGGATACATTAAGACCAGTAAGTGATAGTGCGGTAAGAGCAAACAGACGCGCAGTCATACTACGCATTGAGCGAATAAGGTTCATGGCTTGAATCCCTGAATTTATTTTTTATTATTTCCAAATTTGCGAAACGCTTTACGCTTCAGCAAAACCAGCGGTTTCAAAATGTACGCTTATTAATTCGCACAAACCAGTATATCGGGTTAAAAATTTTGAAATCGCATGGAGTCTAACTCAGTTTAAAAGTAAAAAACCACAATTATTTATAAATTCAGCATTAAAAAGGGAAAAAGTATGACTGAGTCTGGATTTTTAAAAACCAAATCATTAGTGGTTAAACTTTAATCATCAATAAATATCATTCTATTTATTTTATATATTATTATTTTTTTCTAATAAACATACATAAATTTAAAAACGCTTTCTAACAAGCGATATAGCGTTTTAAAAAATCATAAATCACTAATATAAAACATGACGCTTACCTGTTCCTAAAAGCCAATCATACCGCTGTTACTTTGCTTCAAATTCCAGCACTTCTTTAGTCATTTCAATCACACTGTCCGGGTTTAAAGAAATAGATGA
>Ga0316204_10012633_pt1 | contig 10254 bp, 4 predicted proteins | sample 6monrhotite_MG_2_FD_205661 | JGI IMG/M metagenome (GOLD analysis project Ga0316204, IMG submission 205661) | Microbial mat bacterial communities from mineral coupon in-situ incubated in ocean water Damariscotta River, Maine, United States -... | ecosystem: Environmental > Aquatic > Marine >... | reverse complement strand
GCCTGCTGCTGTTGCTGATCTTGATCGGCGCCGCCGCTGCGTTTGCGCTGGGCTGGCGCTTAGGCAGGCGCAGTGCCAGTGAAGCGCTGCGGCCAGAAATTGACGGTGCACGCCGCGATGGCGAGCGCTGGGAGAATGAGGCCGAGGTGCAAAAGCAGGCACGCATGGCCCAGGAGCGGCGTGCTGAGCAGTATGCGGAGGCCCTGGCTAGCGCGCGCAGCGAAAACGCAGCGCTGCAGGGTCGGCTAGAGCTAGTGCCCCGCCTAGAAGCCAATATGGAGGAGCTACAGAGTCGATTAACCAGGGCCGAGCAAAGGCATGCAGAGGCACAGCACGCGCGCGGACAGCTCGAAGCACGGCTGGTCGAACAACAGCGATCAGGCGCCGAGAAGCTCGCTCTATTGGAGCGTGCGCGTGAAGAGCTACGGCAGTCATTTGCCGGACTGGCGAACGACATCTTGGAAGAGAAGAGCAAGCGCTTCGGGCAACAAAACGTCGACCAGATCGGTCAATTGCTCACCCCTATGCGCGAGCAGCTGAAGAACTTTGAGGAAATCGTGCGCGCCGGCCACGGCGAAGAAAAGACTCAGCGAAGCCTGCTACTGAAGGAATTGGACAATCTGCGCACGCTAAACTCGCAGCTCAGCACAGAGGCCACTCACCTTACCCGTGTGCTGCGCGGCGACAACAAGATGCAGGGCAACTGGGGCGAGGTGATACTCGAACGCCTGCTGGAGATGGCCGGGCTGACCGAGGGCCGAGAGTACGAGCGTCAGGAAGTCCTTAAGAGTGAAGCCGGCGGCGCCGCCCGACCTGATGTGGTCATCCACCTGCCCGAAGACCGCGCGCTGGTGATCGACTCCAAGGTGTCCCTCACCGCCTACGATCGCGCGGTCGGCAGCGAAGATGAGGACGAGCGCAAGAAACACCTCAATACTCACGTAATTTCGCTGCGGCGGCATGTACAAGGCTTGTCCGAGCGCAACTACGATCAGCTGCTGGGCAGCAAGTCGCTGGATATGGTGCTGATGTTTGTACCGATCGAAGGCGCCTTCATCGACGCCGTTCGGGTCGCACCGGACCTCTATGAGCATGCGCTGGAGAGGCGCGTAGTGGTGGTCTCGCCAACGACGCTGCTGGCCACGCTGAAGGCGGTGCATCACGTCTGGCGCCAGGAACAGCGCAATGCGCACGCCGAGGAAATCGCCCGCCGCGCGGCCAAGCTCTACGACAAGCTGGTCGGCTTTGTTGGCGATCTGGAACTCGCCCGCGGTGCCGTTCGCAAAGCCGATGGCCAACTGGACGAGGCCTTCAAGAAACTCAGCCAGGGCCGAAACAACCTGATCCGGCAGGCTGAACGTTTGCGCAGCCTGGGCGTGGAGCCGAGCAAGAAGCTACCGCCGCAGTTGATCGACGCCCAACATGATGATGACGACGAGGACGATGACGACGACGCCAGCCAGGGCCTGCTGCCGGTCTGATCCTGCGCGCCCCTAGCTTGACCCGCATCAAGGTTCACGCTGTTCAGCACCCCTAAGATTTGTTTTCGATCAGCCGTTGGCTTTTGGGAGGACCCGCGATGCGCTTCGCTACTCGACACCCCATATCCAAAGATCTCGCCCAGCGCGTTTTCCAATCGCTTAGCGCGACCGACTCCTTCGTCATGGTCAACGTCGACCCATCCGGGCTGGAAATGGAAGTTTACGGCGCGCTAACGCTGCAACAGGCTCAGGCCAGCATCGAGGCGGCCGGATGCGAGGCCTGCCCGGTTGACTTGCCGCTGGCTAGCTAGCCAGCACTTCGGCGCTAGGCGTCGCGGGCGCACCCAAGGTGGCCATCACCCCGGATTGATTCCAGCTATCGGCCCCTTCGACGATTTGGCCGTTAGCGAAGCGCAACCAGGTCATCCCCCGAAAGCGCACTTTCAATCCACTCCCAGGAATGCCAAAGCCATCTCCTTGATGGATACCGGTTGCCTCCCAGCGCACGACCGCCTCGTCGTTGCCTTCAACGACACCGACAATCTCGATGCTTAGATCGGGCAGCGCATTCAGGAATGGTCGATAGATCTGATCACGCCATTGCTCCGGACCAACGATTGGCCCCGCCTCAGTTTGGCCCGTGCAGTTGGGCGCCATTAAGTCGAAGATCAACTCCTCACGCCGTTGACCCCACATGTCAGCAAACCAGCGGCGCGCCAGGGAACCACACTGAGATTCAGTCATCACACTGCAACCTATCGTAACTAGTTGGGGTGGCAAAATAGCCCGTACACAACGTCTTAGGCAATGATCGGCCTGGAGTGGCCCACCCAGTGCCGTCAACCGCTTGCCAATCCAACTCAATCGGCGTAGTCCGTATCACATCGTCTGCACCAGTGAAGTGACATGAGTCTGATAGTAGCTACGCCCTTATGTGCCAAGTTTGGGCGACTCGCGGTTCTAATGGCGATGTGTTTCGCAGCGAGCGTGGCTACTGCGCAGGTCCTGACTGGTGGACCCGAGCATTCAAGCCCGGCGGAGCAGCCAACCTCCACACCGATCTCTCAGTTCCTGGATTCGCAGGGCCAGCTGAGCATTCCCGAAGGCTACACTGGGTCATTGGACCCAAGCGGCATGCGGCTGATTTCTAAGCCAGGTGAACCGCCTCGATTCGCCAAGAACACGGTGGATGACCCGGACCGCTGGGACGATCAGTTTGGGCTAGCGATCGGCTGTGATGAGCGAGTAAACACAATCGCCGTGACCACCGACAGCAAACTGCTGATTGGCGGAAAATTTTCGGTTTGTGGAAACGTTGAAGTCAATCGGGTGGCCCTTTGGGATCCACAAGCGGGTACATTTAGCCCGCTCGGGCTCGGCATTGGCCGCATCGACGCAGATGAGGATCCAGACAACGATGACAAGGTTTACGCGGCCGTAGTCACCAGCCGCGGATACTACGTGGGTGGTGAGTTCAGCGTGGCCGGCGGCGTTTCCACATTTGGTGTTGCCTATTACGACGGTAGCGATTGGTCGGCACTCGGTACCGGCGTGGCGGATACGGTTTTCACCTTGGCGGTGTCTGCTTCGGAAGACGACATATACGTCGGCGGCGAATTCTCCGAAGCCGGTGGGGTCTCAGCCGCTAATGTGGCCCGTTTCAATGTGAGTTCACAAACGTGGTTTCAACTCGGCGGTGCGATGGGTACCGACGGGGTCAATGGCAGTGTCCGAGCCCTGGCGGTCACGGGCTCAGAGATCTACGTTGGCGGAAAGTTTGGCCAAGCCGGAAATGTTTCTGCCAATAACGTCGCCCGATACAACGGGACCGATTGGTCCAGTCTGGGTTCGGGGGTGCAAGACTCTGGCGGCGGCGCGAATAATCGTTTAGTCAGCGCCCTGTTGACAACCTCCACGGGAGTCTATGTCGGCGGGAAATTCGACTCCGCTGGTGGCGCACCGGTCTCCAATGTGGCTCATTTCAACACGGATACCCAAGTCTGGTCGGCACTCGGCGGCGGTGTGAACAATGAAGTACGTGCTTTTGCGGTCTTGGGCTCAGACCTCTACGTCGGAGGGGACTTCGATCAGGCAGACGGCACCAGCGCCAACAGTGTCGCTCGATTTGACGGCGCCAGTTGGTCCACGTTGGGTAGCGGCGCGGCGAATGGCGTCAATCAGAAGGTCAGAGTGCTCGCGACCATCGGAACGGACATTTATGCTGGCGGTGTGTTCTACCAGGCAGGCGGGTCGGTCGCCTTCAATCTGGCGCGCTTTAACAGCGCCCAAGTCTGGACTACCGTAGGTAGCGGCCCCGGCAACGGATTGGGTGGATCCTTGGTATTTGCACTCGCTGTGTCCGGTGCCAATGTTTATATCTGCGGTCTTTTTGATCAAGCCGGGGGGATCAAAGCCAACAACGTCGCTGGCTTCGATACCCAAACGCAAACTTGGTTTTCGCTGGGCACCGACCCTGAAGTCGGGGTACCTGTGCCCGGCACTGGCAACGGTGTGGATAGGCCTGCCTTCGCAATTGCTGTAGCGGGAAGCGTCGTCTATGTGGGAGGAAGCTTCACCGAGGCCGGCGGCTTAGACGCAAATCGTGTCGCTGCTTTTGACACCTTGACTCAGACTTGGAATTCCCTTGGCGTGGGCGCCGCCAACGGCGTGAACAACCAAGTCCGCACACTCGCCGCGGCGGGCTCGGATCTCTATGTAGGTGGCGTTTTTAGTCGGGCCGGCGGAGCGCCAGCGGCACGGGTGGCACGTTTTGACGGTGCCTCCTGGCGGCCCCTGGGAGGTGGGGTTAGTGGCATTGTTCGCGCGATCACGATCGATGGTAGCCGAGTCTATGTCGGTGGCGATTTCAGTTTCGTCGGTGCACCCGGGGGCGGTATCGCCAACGGCGTGGCGGTCTGGAATGGCAGCGCCTGGGCGGGCTTGGGGGGAGGCGTCGATGCAACTGGAGCGCCTCCAGTCACGGGTGAAAATGGCCTGATTTATGACATAGCGATCCTCGGGACGGACGTTTATGTAGGGGGTAACTTTACTGCAGCCGGACTCGGTGCGGGCAGGGTTAGTGCCAATAGCGTTGCGGTCTGGAATGGCAGCGCGTGGGCTAGTTTAGGACAGTCCCCGGCGGGCGGCGGCGTCAATAGCAGAGTCCGTGGGCTGGAGCCTATCGGCACGGACCTCTACGTTCTAGGGGACTTCACCGAAGCGGGCGGAATTGTGGCTAACCGTGTCGCACGCTTCGACACGCTGCAGCAGAATTGGTCTGAACTCGGCGGCGGACTGAACGAGCCCGCATTCCAATCCGCAACGCTCGGAATGGAGATCTACTTTGGCGGGCCTTTTACCAGTGCAGACGGCAACCGCAGCCTCCGAATCGCTCGCTACGACGCGCGCCGGGAGTCGACCATTGGGCTAACAGCTACCCCACTGAACGGTTCGAACCAGGCGACTGCTAATACCAGCCTCACCTTCACCGCAAACGTTAGCAGCAACGGTTTTCCATCGCAGTTGGGCACGGTCAGCTTCTTCAACACCGACCTCAATGCACCGATTCCAGGCTGCAGCAGCGTCGCCTTGATCGGCGGCGTGGATACTCGCACCGCTACCTGCGAAATCGGCACGCTCCGGGTGGGCAGCTATCTCATCGGTGCGCGCTACTCGGGGGATGCGGTTAACTTCCCTGGCACCACCGGGCCCGGCGAACTAGCGCCGCTGGAGGTCATCTCGCCGGCCCTGGAGATCGCCCCTGCCACACTTCCCACCGCCACTGCGGGGGTGAGTTTCAACCAAGTCATAGCGCTAGTCGCTGGCAGCGGCGCCTCCGCGCCGATCAGCTACGCCATCACCGCCGGCGGTCTACCTAGCGGACTCAACTTCATTTCGGCGACTGGCCAAATTACCGGCAGCCCGATTTTCGCTGGCGAATTTGGCTTCACCGTTACGGCAACTGACACATCGACCACGTCTGCTAGCGGCGGGCCATTTAGTGTCTCTCAAGGCTATGTGCTCAGCGTCGCCAGGCAGCTGACGCAAATATCCATTGACTCCATCAGTCCTACCCCGAGCATGGTGAATGAGGAGTATTCCGTGGCGGTCACGGTCAGCGGGCAGACGGCGAATCTACCCACCGGCCTGATTAGCTGCAGCGATGGCGACGTGTCCTCGTCCCCGGTGGCGCTCGTTTCGGGCAGTGCGACGTGCCAGCTGACCTCCGTGAGCGCGGGGACCAAAACAATTACCGTGACCTACACCGATGTGCAAAACATCTATCAACCCAGCATGCAAACACAGGCACATGAGGTGTTGCCGGCAGTCGCGAACGGCATTATCAAGGTAGGTAAGCGAATTGCCGTCCCTGGTGAGACCACCGTCATTCCTATCAGCTTTGCTGGCGATGGGGACACGCGGGTAATCGACGCACTGATCGACTTCAATCCCGGCAATCTGGACCAGTTGGCACTGCTCTCAGTCCAAGGCGCGAGCGGCGGTACTTGCACCGAAGCGAGCGGCATCGTTCGCATGGTACGCAGCGCTGTATCAGCCTTGCCGAACGCCGACACCCGCTACTGCGAAGTCACCGCCACGGTATTGCCAACGGTGACTACGGGATCAGCCATTAACTTGGACTTCGCCGAGGACGCATCCTGCGTGGATCTCAGCGGAATCGCTAGGCAGTGCATGACGATTCCCGGCCAAGTCGCCGTGGCCGCGTTGGACCCCTTCCCGGAAGACGGCAACACCATTGTCATCGCCGGCTACGCCGATATGGTGGAACAGAGCCGCACTGTGCGCGTGGAGAATCGCGGCAACCTGACGCACACGGCGGACTGCAGCATCATCCAATCGGGCACGAGTCTTAGCATCGAGCCCAGTGGCGTATTTCCGATCGAAGTAGGTGCCACTGGCACCGCGGTGCTGTCATGCACTTTACCTGCGGCCGGCAACGACATCATTGCCACGCTTGAGTGCGACACTAACGACCCAATACGGCCGCTTTTACGCTACCCCGTGGTATGCACCACAGTCCCGGACGGCACACCGTTGCCGAACGAACAGTTGCTCGACATCGAACGCCGTGCCGGCGAACTGATTGGCAGTTCGGTCGACCGACAGCCCTCCTTGAACACGGTCGTGACCGCCCTGGGCGCACCACTGGGCGGCGCTGACGGCAACGGCCGCGTGCTGCTATTTGCAGACGCAGATTCACCGCAATCTCGCGGATTGTCCAAGGCCGTCGCCATCCTCCGCACGCCCCCGCGCGTCGGCAAGGGAATGGCACTAAGCCAGCGGCTGGGTGCAGCGGTCGCCCTGCGAACAGACGGCAGCCAAATCGCCGTGGGCGCACCTGGCGCCGGACCCGAGGGACTCGGAGCCGGTCAGGTATGGGTATTCGATCGACCGGCCAACGGATGGGGTGAGTTCGACTCGCACCTCGCCACCCCAACAGTTTTTGACGCTCCAACCTTACCAGGCGGATCGACCCTGGAATTTGGCGCTGCGCTCGCCTACACCGCCCATGGCGATCTCATCGTGGGTGCGCCGGGCTCGGCCACCACCGTTTCTGGCGCCGGTGCCGTTTTTGTCTACCCCTGGGACGGCACTGCGTTGGGCTTGCCGTCATCGTTAACCACCGGCGGCAATGCCTTTGCTAACGGCAACTTTGGCAGCGCTGTAGCTGCGCTCGACGAACTCATTGTGGTTGGCGCGCCTGGTGAATTCACCGACGGGGTCAAGTCCGGCGCTGCCTACACGATCGCCTTTCTCGCCGGCAAGCCCGGCGCGCCCGTTCGGATTGCGCTCGCCGAACCGCTAGCGGCTAACGCCCGATTTGGGTCAGCGGTGGCGATGACCGCTGATCTGCTGGCCATCGGTGCGCCTGGCGCCGACCTAGCCATCGCATTTCGCACGCAATCGCCAGGCGCTGCCTGGACCGAAACCGAAAGACTAATCCCTGATGCGTCTGGGGGCGGCGACCAGCTAATGGGCTCGGCAATTGCGATCAACTCGTCCATCGCCATCAACGGTGAAATCAGGCCGCCACCGGACCCGAACAACGAGGCCAAAGGCTCCATAGCCATCAACGGCGACGTACTCGTCGTCGGCGCACCATCGGCCAATACGCCAGTGCTCAGCGATGTTGGTCGCGTCTACGTCTATAGCGTTGGCTCGGTCCCATCTGATCAAGGGAACCTGCTGCCCATCGCGACCTTGGAAAACGCTGGCGGCAAGCTTGGCGATGAGTTTGGTCGTGCAGTGACGGTCAATGTCGGTGCTGCCGTCGTTGGTGTGCCGCGGGCAGATCTAGAACTAATCGATCCGGATGCAACCACCTCCACGATCATTCTGGACGATGTCGGCCGGGGCGCCACCTTTAGGGGAAGCGCTTTTGTATTCGACCCGGTGTTTGCGGACGACTTTGAGTAAGCTACGGTCTTAGCGCACGCAGCCGGTATGGCCTGTGTGCTCGGCCAGCGTATGAGGATCTCCCTTGATCGAAGACCTTGAGCCATTCTGGGACGAACTCCTAGCGTTCGTCGAAGCCAAGAGCGTCATCCCCATAATCGGGCCAGAACTGGCCGTAGTTGAGTACGAGGGCCGGCGCGAGCCCTACCACCGTCTGCTGGCCAGACACTTGGCGGTACGACTCAAGCTCACCGGCATGGAAGAATCCCCAGCGCTGCATGAGGTGGTCTCCGCCTACCTGTCCAGACCCGGCGCCAAGCGGCAGAGCATCTATCGCGAACTGGGCTATATCTCCTCGAAGCTGCAGGTGGATATTCCGCAGGCTTACCTGCAGCTGGCAGGAATCAGCGACTTCACCCTGTACGCCAGTTTTTGCACCGACGACATGTTGGTCGGTGCGCTGAACCAGGTGCGCTTCGATGGGCGTAAGGAAACCTTGGAACACACCTTCACCCCGAATGAAGCGAGCGATCTGAACGGTGATGCTGGCAGCTCGCCGTCGGTCTACGGACTATTTGGACGGATGTCCGTGCTGCCCAAGTACGTCGCGGCGGAAGAGGACATGATCGAGTGGCTCTCGGCGCTGCAGGATCCCGGCAAGCGTCCAGCACACTTGTTCGACGAATTTGGGAATAATCACCTACTGTTCCTCGGCTGCCGATTCCCGGACTGGCTAACCCGATTTATATTGCGCACCACCAAGAACAACAAACTGTCGCTGGAACGCGGGTTTTCTGAGTACTTCGTCGACTCCCATGCAAGCACAGCCGAGGACGCACCACTGGTCAGCTTCCTCAGCAGTTTTAGCCGTGAAACCGAAGTCATCCAGCTAGACCCGGTGGATTTTGTCGCCGAGTTCGCGCGCCGCTGGCAGGAGCGGCAGGCGCCAGCCGAGCCGGCAACGACGGTGACGGCGAGCATGCCGGCACCCAGCGCCATGCCCGATACGATGCCACCGGGCAGTCTGTTCATTAGCTACGCCAGCGAGGACCGTCCGGCGGCTATGCGGCTGGCCAACACCTTGCAAGCGGCCGGTCTGCCGGTTTGGCTGGACCGCCAGCAGTTGGACTGGGGCAGCGACTACACCGCGCGGATACGCGTAGCCATTGAGCAATGCGGTTTGTTCTTGCCGATTCTTTCCCACACCGCTGAGCAGCGGCTGGGCTTTTATCGCAAGGAATGGGCGTGGGCCGTAGAGCGGGACCTGGAATTCACCGGGGCCACCGTGAGCTTTCTATTCCCGCTAGTGATTGACGATACCGCCGTCTTCACCAGCGGCGAGATCCCGCCGGCGTTTAAGTCGCGACATATCGAGCAGGCACCGGACGGGCAGCTAAGCGCCGCGCAAGCTGAGTCCATCGCGGCCGCGTTCCATGCGATGCGCGAGCGGATCGGTCGTCACGCATGAACTCGGCAGGGTCTAGCGCGCTCCTGAATACGATTGACGCTGAACATCCCTGGCCAGGTCTGTTGCCCTTCACCGAGTCGGCAAGCGCATATTTTCATGGTCGTGAAGCTGAAACCAATGAACTCTCTCGGCTGATCGAGCGAGAAATACTCACCGTCATGTTCGGCCAGTCCGGCTTGGGCAAGTCCTCCCTGCTCAATGCAGGCGTTTTTCCTCGACTACGGCGCGCCGGCTTTCTACCGCTGTATGTACGTCTGGATCTGAACCGCGATGATGCCCCGCTAATCGAGCAGCTTTGGCAAGTTCTGGTCGACGAATGTGAACGCCAGGAGGTGGTCGCCTCTGCGGCTCGCGCAGGCGATAGCTTTTGGCAGTACCTGCACCGGCCGCAGACACAGTTTCTCAACCCGCACGGCCGCCCCGTCACACCAGTCATTGCGATTGACCAGTTCGAGGAGATATTCACCTTAGGCAGGCAATCCACGCACGACCGAGAACGCTGTCAGCAGCTGCTAGCGGAACTGGGTGAACTGATAGAGAACCGCGTGCCGGCGGACTTGGAGCAGCATCTGACCGAGCACCCGGAGGGCATGGATGACTACGACCTGCTTAGTCAGAATCTGAAAGTCGTATTCGTATTCCGCGAAGACTATCTGGCCGATTTCGAGAGTTTGAAGAAGCAAATTCGGCCAATCATGCAAAACCGCATGCGGCTGGCGCCGATGAACGGGCACAACGCAGCCGCAGCCACCGTCAAAGCCGGAGCAGGCAAGGTCAGCGCGGCAGTCGCTGAGGAGATTGTTCGCTTCGTCGGCGATAGCAACACCGATCAGCACTTGCCCTTAGAGCGGCTCCAGGTCGAACCGGCGCTGCTATCGCTGGTGTGCC
>Ga0316204_10012631_pt1 | contig 10254 bp, 10 predicted proteins | sample 6monrhotite_MG_2_FD_205661 | JGI IMG/M metagenome (GOLD analysis project Ga0316204, IMG submission 205661) | Microbial mat bacterial communities from mineral coupon in-situ incubated in ocean water Damariscotta River, Maine, United States -... | ecosystem: Environmental > Aquatic > Marine >... | reverse complement strand
TCTGCCTCAGCAATATATTGATGATCATCGGTCACGCGCACTTCAGCATCACCGGCAACGTGTTCAATTGCCTTGGAAACAGAGCGCAGGTTGCCCATGCCGTAATCAATCACGGCAATCTTCTGAGTCATTATCGAGTTCCTACAGGCTGCCCTTGGTCGACGGAATAACGTCGCTCATGCGCTCATCGGCTTCCAGCGCCATACGCAATGCACGACCGAAGGCCTTGAATACAGTCTCTGCCTGATGGTGCGCATTGCTGCCACGCAGGTTATCGACATGCAGGGTCACAAGCGCATGATTAACAAATCCCTGAAAGAATTCATGAAACAAATCGACATCAAACGCACCAATGGTGCCGCGGACAAAGTCCACGTTAAATTCGATACCCGGACGACCGGAAAGATCAAGTACCACACGTGACAAGGCCTCATCCAAAGGTACATAAGCGTGCCCGTAACGACGAATACCTTTCTTGTCACCGACAGCCTTAGCAAAAGCCTGACCGATAGTGATGCCAATATCTTCCACAGTGTGGTGCGCATCAATATGCAAATCACCCTTGGCAACAATACTCAGATCAATCAGCCCATGACGCGCGATTTGATCCAGCATATGATCCAAAAATGGCACGCCGGTTTCAAAACTGGCCTGGCCTGAACCATCCAAATTTAGCTCGACGGTAATCTGCGTTTCGAGGGTATTGCGCTCGACGCGGGCGGTACGCTCCACGGCTTTCTCCGTTAGGTACTATTTAAAGCACCGTATTCTACGGGAAATAGTGATTAAAGGGGACTGCTAATAATTCTGTATTGTGCAGATAATATGCTCGAGCTGAGTCACCCCGAAATATAGGCAAGGTGGCCTACAGTCAGGTCTGCAGCCAAAAGGTGACCGGGCCATCATTTAGCAGAGACACCTGCATGTCTGCACCAAACTGGCCACTGGAAACTTCAGCGTGCTTCTGCCTGGCCTGCGAGAGGAGATAATCAAACAGGCGCTGCCCCTCATCAGGAGGTGCTGCAGAGGAAAAACTGGGTCGAGCACCCTTCTTTGTGTCCGCCGCCAAGGTGAATTGCGAAACCAGCAACAAGCCACCCAGCGTATCGCTCAGGCTCAGGTTCATTTTGTCATCCTCATCGGCAAATACACGATAACCCAGCAGACGCTGCAGCAAGCGATCAGCCCTGGCCTCGTTATCGCCTTTCTCCACGCCAACGAACACCAGTAAACCCGCACCTATCTCGCCTACAACCTGGTCATTCACACTCACACTGGCGTTTCGTACCCGCTGCAACAAACCAATCAAGACAAATCGGCCTCAAGCTCATCAGCGAAAAAGTCGGTAGCACGTACCAGTGCTGCAGCAGTCTCAGGCTCACCAGCAGAATGCCCACTGTTTGGCTGAATGCTCAACTCACTGCCACGCCAGGCGTGATGCAGTTCCCAGGCATTTTCTACAGGGCAAATCACATCGTAACGACCGTGCACAATGACCCCGGGAATATCCTGCAGACGGTGCGCATCTTCCAGTAACTGATTGTCACGCAAAAAAGCATTGTTCATAAAGTAATGGCACTCAATACGCGCCATACTCAATGCAATGTGGGGATTACGGAAATGCGAGACCACTTCAGGATTCGGCTTTAAGGTTGCACAATGCCCTTCCCATACCGACCACGCCTTGGCGGCAGCCAAACGGCGCAGCTCATCGCTACCCGTTAACAAATCATGATAGGCACCCAGCATATCGTCACGCCTATCAGGTGCTATCTGCGCAACGAAGTCTTGCCAATAATCAGGAAAGATACGGCTGGCGCCTTGCTGATAAAACCAATTAATTTCATGGGGGCGACAGAGAAAAATACCACGCAGAATCATTGCACTGACGCGTTGAGGATAGGTTTCCGCATAGGCAAGCGCCAGTGTAGAGCCCCAGGAGCCACCAAAAACCAACCACTTGTCGATCGAAAAATGCTCACGAATACGCTCAAGATCATCAACCAGATGCCAGGTCGTATTATCAGTAATATCAGCATGCGGCGTGGAATGCCCAGCCCCTCGCTGATCAACGAGAATCAGACGATAACGGTCAGGATCAAAAAAACGTCGATGATAGGGCTCGCAGCCCGCTCCTGGACCGCCGTGTAAAAATAACGCCGGTATACCTTCGGGATTACCAACTTCTTCGATCGATAAGGTATGACGGTCGTCTACCGCAAACTGGTGTTTCGCGTATGGGCGAATATCGGGATATAAAGGACTCATAGTCACTGCAGTCTAGCAGCGATCAAGGCATTTGTTGAATTTGCCGATATCGATAATCCAGAAATAACTCTGCTCCAGGAAATCGCTTTGCACAATTTACCCACCAACAAACAGACTGGGCTCCTGTCTTTATTTCCGCCACCAAGAGCAAAGCTCTTGGTGGGACGCTTACCTGAGTAAAAACTACGCGCGGCTGGCGCGCTTACGCTCAGTCTCTTTGAGTAATTTTTTACGCAGGCGAATTTCATCTGGCGTCACTTCTACCAGCTCATCTGATTCGATAAACTCAAGCGCTTGCTCAAGCGTCATCTTGATAGGCGTGACCAGTGCGATGGCATCATCTTTCCCCGAGGCACGTACGTTGGTCAGCTGCTTGGCCTTCAGCGGGTTAACCACCAGATCATTTGAACGTGAGTGAATACCAACCAGCTGCCCTTCATAAACCTGATCACCCGGTGAAGAAAACATCTTGCCACGCTCCTGCAGACTGAACAGAGCAAACCCCAGCACCTTGCCCTGACCATTGGCAATCATTACACCGTTTTTACGCGGTGCGATACCGCCTGACTGTGCAGCACCATAATGATCGAATACGTGATACATCAGGCCAGAACCTGATGTCATGGTCATGAAGTCAGTCTGAAAACCAATCAAGCCACGTGATGGCACGATGTAGTCCAAACGCACCCGACCTTTACCGTCTGGCACCATATCTTTCAGCTCGCCTTTACGCTCACCGATAGCTTCCATCAAAGAGCCCTGATGCTGATCTTCAACGTCAATAGTTACCGCTTCGTAGGGCTCACAAACTTCACCATCAATCTCTCTGAAGATAACTTCAGGACGTGACACCGCCAGTTCAAAGCCTTCACGGCGCATATTTTCAATCAGTACAGAAAGATGCAATTCACCACGACCGGAGACCTTAAACTTTTCAGGATCTGTACCCTCTTCAACACGCAGTGCCACATTGTGGATCAATTCACGTTCGAGACGATCCTTGAGCTGGCGTGAAGTCAGATACTTACCTGACTTACCTGCAAAAGGTGAGGCGTTGACCTGAAAGGTCATGGATACCGTTGGCTCGTCAACGGAAAGTGGAGACATCGCCTCAACACATTCTGGATCACAGATAGTGTCAGAAACATTTGGCGCTTCAATACCGGTGATGGCAATAATGTCACCCGCGGCGGCCTCTGCCACTTCTAGACGATCCAGACCATGGTAACCATAAACCAGGCCAATCTTGGCCTTATGTACTTCAGTCTCGTCACCCTTGCTGACCAAAACCTGCTGGCCCGGCTTGATTTTGCCACGTGTTACACGGCCAACCGCGATAGCGCCAACGTAACTATTGTAATCAAGGTTTGAGATCTGCATCTGCAAAGGCCCATCAGGATCAACGTCAGGTACAGGACAATGATCTACGATAGCCTTAAAAATAGGTTCCATATCGCCTTCACGAACGCTGTCATCTTCAGAGGCATAGCCATTGATCGACGAAGCATAAATGATCGGGAAATCGAGTTGCTCGTCATTCGCACCGAGGTTATCAAATAATTCAAAAACCTGATCAACAACCCAATCAGGACGCGCACCCGGCTTATCAATTTTATTGACGATAACGATAGGACGCAGGCCATGCTTAAACGCCTTTTGCGTTACAAAGCGGGTTTGCGGCATAGGACCTTCCTGTGCATCAACCAATAGCAACACAGAGTCGACCATTGAAAGTACACGCTCTACCTCACCACCAAAATCAGCGTGCCCTGGAGTGTCTACGATATTAATACGGTAGTCATTCCAGCGAATCGCAGTATTCTTGGAGAGGATGGTAATACCACGCTCTTTCTCCTGATCGTTGGAGTCCATTACACGTTCGACTTCGCCGAAGCGTTCACCCAAGGTGCCTGACTGCTTTAACAGCTCATCAACAAGAGTAGTTTTGCCGTGGTCTACGTGCGCGATAATCGCCACATTACGAAGATCATTGATCACTGGAATTTACCGGGTGAGGAATTGAGGCGCGAGATTATACCCTTGTATAACGCTCAGGTATATAAGAATAAACTAAACTAATTAAGCGTCTTTAAGTGCTCGGCCGCATCTTTATTTCCGCCATCGACCGCCTTATGTAGCCAAAATCTTGCTGCACCAAGGTCCACGGCCCCACCAAGACCATCAGCCAACATCACTCCAAGGAGATACTGCGCATCTGCCATGCCCTGCTGCGCAGCTAAAAGCATCCAATGCCGTGACCCCACTAAATCCTGGGCCGTGCCGTATCCTGTACCAAGACAGTGCGCCAAATTAAATTGCGCTTTGACGACACCCTGCTCGGCAGAGCGTCGATACCATTTCACCGCAACTACCGGGTCTTTCGCTGCACCAGCAAAGCCATTATCGTAGGCCGCCGCTAAATTTAACTGTGCCCAGGGATCACCCTCATTTGCCGCACGCTGTAACTCCAGCAATGTAGGCTGCGCCAGCAACAGGGGAGAAAAACTCACGAGAAAAATAAAGACTATCCTGACCATCAGCACATAATGCGTGTTCAATTTTCTCACGTCAAAGACCGCCGATTTTTTGACATTTTTTGGCCTTTTCTGTGGATAACTCTGTTAGTAAAATTCAAGTAGACGAGGGGGCATCCTCTATTGAGAAGGTTTAAAATCATCCAACACTTACAAAAAAAGACAACTTACATATTAAAAACAATGAGTTAACATAAAATTCAAAGAAAACCCCTATCCCTTACCTGCAAGACAAAGCAATTCACCCAATAGATCATGTGTGTATAACTCATGCTGCCTGTGATGAAATAACCACCCATACCACACCAAAATCAGGAAGATCTCTTGCCAATTCAAACAATTACACCATGGCTGCAAAGCTTCGCACAAACAGCTGTTGAGCAAAATTTAACGGCGCATATGGCGCATATTTCTAAAGAGGTGGGGGTTTTTGGTGTTCCTGGTTTTGACGTTCTTGGCTATGACGATTGGTTTAAACAGTGCGAACACGAATTTCCCCAAGGCCTGATTAAGGCATTAAGCTACCCAAACCCAAAGATACGCACCAGTACCGACGAGCAAATCCTGTTTGTTGTACTCGAGACCATGAGCATGGCCAATGGCGGAAGCAGCTCCCAGGCACTGGAGATGCTGCTACAAAAAGAGGGCGATAAATGGCTGCTCAAACAACTTCGCATGCTGCCAGAAGATGAAGCCCGTCATCATGGCCTTATCAACTAAACGCTCAACATATCATTCAGCGAAGCTCTTCCTCCCCTGGAGTGTTTCTTTCCATTCGGGATTGGGCTCATCTTTGCCCAGGGAAATATAACGCCCAACCTCGTTCTCGTACCAATAATCCCAGCCCTGCAGGGGCTCAACCGAAAACCCCCACCAAGCGCCACTGGCATCTTGAGCTATCCAGTTCACCCAGCTAGGCATAGATCTTAATCGCATGAATAAGCACCCCAAAAAAAAAGGCGCCCAGCATACACTGAACGCCTTTTTCTCAGTCCTGATTCTTTAGACTTTAAATGACCCGACCAAGGCCTGCAGCTGATCGGCAACTGTTTTAATAGACTGCGTCGAAGTTTCCAGTTGAGCAGCACCCTGATTAGTCTGGTCCGCCACATCACTAATAGTGACAATATTGCGATTAATTTCATCAACCGCGTGCGTCTGCTCATCCGCAGCGGCCGCAATACGTACCGTTACATCGGCAATGGTGCCTACCTCAGATACGATCTTATGCAGGGTCTCCTGTGCCTCTTCTGCATTTTTCAAGGTCTCTTTCGCTTGCTCTCGCCCTTGTCCCATGACACCTACCGCCTGACGAGAGGCCGTCTGCAGACTCTCGATCATGCTTTGAATCTCTTCTGTTGATTCCTGGGTTCGACTGGCTAGCGTACGTACCTCGTCGGCCACTACGGCAAAACCTCTTCCTTGCTCGCCCGCTCTTGCAGCTTCAATCGCGGCGTTCAAAGCCAGCAGATTAGTCTGCTCTGCAATACCCCGGATAACATCCAGCACTCCACCAATGCGCTCACTATCGTTTTCCAACACATTGATAACACCTGACGCCTTCTCAACATCACCCGCCAATTTATCCAACGACACCTGAGTGGCATTCAAGACCTTCTGTCCCTGATTTGCAGCACTCTGGGCTGATTGAGCGGCATCTTTGCCGGATTCGGTCATATGCTGAACTTCCTGTTGTGAAGCCATCATTTCCGTTGTCGAAGAAGCGACCTGCTGGGTTTGCTGCTGTTGCTGCAATGTGCCCTGACCCGCTTCATTAGCCACAATTGCCATTTCATCTGCAGAGGTTGAAAGCAAGTGAACCGTATTGGATACCTCTCGCATGGTATGACGAATTTTTCTCAGGAAGCTATTAAAGGCAGTAGCCACCTCGGCCATCTCATCTTTGCCACCACCAAGCTCTAACTCTTTGGTCAGGTCACCTTCACCTTCCGCAATATCCTGCATAGCTGCTACCGTTGTACGCAGCTTGCATGCGATAGAACGTGCCACGAAAAATGCAATCAAACTGCTTAACAAGCCACCGACAATAGCAATGGTCACCATCAAACCTTTAGTGGTAGCAACCTCCTCTTCCAGTGCCTGGCTTTGCATAAAGATTCGAGCGCGCAAGGTCCCAACCATGCCACGCAAGTCACGTGACAGCGACTCCATCAAAGGCCCTATCTCTGTACGCAGTAGATAGACATCCTCATAAGCACGCTCACCACTATGCGCCTCCGTCATTCTGCCTAGAGAGCCAATATAGGCATCTCGCGCCACCTGCAAACGCTCTATGGCATCTGCCTGTTCAAAGGTAAATTTATCCTCTGCCTCCAGGGCCTTGGCCAGGGCCGCGCCATTCGACTCTATATTAAGTAATGTATTCTGCTTAAAGGCATCATCTCTATAAGCGAGAAAGCCCCGCATGCCATTAACCACCTGTCCCCAGCTATAGCGCATATCCTGAATATGGCCCAGCATCGCTACTCGACCACGTAAGCTCTCAATCGGCGAATCTTCCCAAACAGGCTCCAGCATGCCTTCATCATTCACCGCCATTTCAGGACGAAAATCCGCGATATCTGCAAACAGTTCTTCCTGCGCATCCTTTTCAGAACCAAGCATTTCACCCAGGGTTTGCAGGATAACCAGGTTTTGCGGATTCATTTCCTCATTGGCAATTTGCGTGGCTGGACTATTCGCAATAGCCACTTCGATCAGAGGAAACAGTTTTGCCTGGTAAGCAGAAAATTTCTGCGCCATACCTGCAATTCCCTCAAAAGCTTCAGACATCTTCGCATCATCCAGCTCACCCAGTGCGGTTTCCAGGGTAACCAGCTTGGCATCAAGGCCCGCGGTGTCGGCAACATAGGCTGATTTGTGAACGGCTTCCTTGGTTTTCAGATAAAAGCCCATGGAGGCTCCCGCACGATTGACCTGATTTTCCAGATCCATCGCCGCCAGAACGACTGGCTGTATACGGTTCACTACTTCTGAAATATTTCTCTGGGTATTATTGGCCCCTTGCAAACCGACCAATGCCACAACGACAAGAACTGTCAGAGAAAGCCCAAAAGCGATATAAAGCTTTTGTGTTATCGATAGAGAAAGTAGTTTTTTCATTGTTCACCCACATGACATAAATAAGGCCTTTACGGCTCTGTGAGTAAACTATCGCCAGACTCGTCAGAATCTTTAGGGTTATAGGCATATAAATCGTAAGTTTATGAGACCCGCGTGAGAGGCAACCTTGTAACTTAGGAACTTTCCGACTAATACCCCGTACTCTTGGAACCCGTTAGATCCCACGAAAAAGTGCAATCCAGTTCAGACAGCACAGCAACCAGACCGCCTTCACCATCGTTAAGAATGATCGATAGAGGCGTGCGGCGACCAAAGCGGCGGTGTGCCTGCTTGATCCAGCGGCCTGACATTTGAGGGTTTCTAGGGTAAGTCGTACGTAGAGCCTCTGCAATGCGCAGCAAATACTGCGCACGACGCAGCGTATCCGGTTCATCAGGGAATGCCGTATTGCCTTCACGGAACTTATTAAAAGCACGCGCACGCACATTCTCAGGCAGACAGAGAATAGCCTGCATTTCTTTGGTGTTGAGCTCCCAGGAATCCAGGAGCCTCATCACCGACTGGGTAACCTGCATCATGGCCTGTTCTTTCTCGTCACTCATCGCCGCATCCCATGTCAGTCGTCAACTGATCACACATAAGCTATCCATACTACCGGACGGCAGCACGCATCGCAGTATATCGGCTTGCCTGCAGCAAATTCACCCCGATAAAACAAGGCTTAAGAAAATAGGCGCTTCCACCAACGCTGACGATTTTTGGGCAACACCTGCTGTGAAGGCAGGTCAACCGGCTCGGTACGGCTGAGCACCCAACCCGGTAAGGGCGGGTTATCACTGTACCCACACGAAACGCCAAGGTTATTAGGATCGTAGATTTTTACAATTTTAGGATTGGAAAGGTTGTCGGCATAGACAATACCGCAATAATCTTCTTCGTGTTCAGCACGCAGCAAAGCATCTACCTCATTAATAAAGGTCAGGAGTTGCTCGGCGCTCACAACCTCCCGCGGAGGCTGCTCTCCCACTGCATAAACAAACCAGCCTTCGGCATCGCCTCTTAACGTAGCCCAAAGCTCATCAAGGTGATTCCAGCGCAGGGCCGAAGTAAAGCCTCCGCGGAACTGCAAAAGGTATTCTGAATTTTGCTCTGTCATATCGTCACACTGGATTATAGCGATGCTCAATAATACGTATTAGGATGCCAGCTTCCTCAACAGAACGCTATAATCCCCCTTCATCTATAGTTTGGAACGCCCCATGTCTGCCGTACACGATACCGATTTGCCTCACCTCAAGCTGCTACACCGTGGCAAAGTACGTGATATTTATGATATCGATGAACAGCACATGCTAATCGTCACCAGTGACCGCCTCTCAGCCTTTGATGTGATCCTGCCGCAGGCAATCCCAGGCAAGGGCGAGGTACTGACACGTGTCGCCAACTTCTGGTTTCAACGTACTCAATCACTGATTCCAAATCACCTCAGTGACATACCCCTGAGTGATGTCGTGCCAGATCCCAGTCAACGTGCAATGCTCGGCGACCGCGCGCTGGTTGTAAAAAAACTCAAGCCCCTGCCTATCGAAGCCATCGTACGCGGTTACATCATTGGCTCTGGCTGGAAGGATTACCAACAAAATGGCGCCATCTGTGGCATCACCCTGCCAGAGGGATTGCAGCTTGCTGAAAAACTGGCAGAGCCAATCTACACCCCTTCCAGCAAGGCAGCAGTGGGGGAACATGATGAGAATATCGACTTTGAGAGTACCGTAGCCCTGGTCGGCCAGGATCTGGCTGAACAGATACGTGATACCACCTTGCAAATTTACACTGAGTGCGCAGCCTATGCCCTTGAGCGGGGCATTATCATCGCCGATACCAAGCTTGAATTTGGAGTAGACGATAATGGCACTCTGCACCTCATAGATGAGGTACTAACCCCTGACTCATCACGCTTTTGGCCTGCCGACCAGTACCAGGTAGGCATAAGCCCGCCGAGTTATGACAAGCAGTTCGTGCGTGACTACCTTGAGACACTCGATTGGAATAAAACACCTCCCGGCCCCGAGTTGCCCGAAGAAATTATTCGAAATACAGCAGCAAAATATGCTGAAGCCGAACAGCGACTAACTCGCAAGTAAATCAGTCATGGCCACAAAAGCCCCTAGAATTACGCTCTACAGCACCAGCCGCTGTGCACACTGCAAACAGGCCAGGCAATGGCTAAAGCAACGCGGCTTGCGCTTTCAGGAATTTGATATTGAGCGCAACCAGCGTGCCTTTAAAGACTATCAGCGTCTCGGCGCCCGTGGCGTACCTGTATTACTCATAAATCAACAACGTATAGATGGCTTTGACCCTAAAC
>Ga0316204_10012630_pt1 | contig 10255 bp, 11 predicted proteins | sample 6monrhotite_MG_2_FD_205661 | JGI IMG/M metagenome (GOLD analysis project Ga0316204, IMG submission 205661) | Microbial mat bacterial communities from mineral coupon in-situ incubated in ocean water Damariscotta River, Maine, United States -... | ecosystem: Environmental > Aquatic > Marine >... | reverse complement strand
CGAGTAATGGTGTCTATATCTGAAAAGCCAATTTCAAACAGGTTGCGCATAACCACCTGTGATAAAGATAGAATAAGTAGAGCTAACAGGCTAAGGCCTGCAATTGATTTCTCTATAGTAATTAATGTTTCTTTTATTTTAAAAAGAAACTTAATAGTTGATGATGGCATGTTATTTGTTAGATGTGCCGAGGCGATATTCGGCTAGAAGGTGTTTAACCTGAGTGAAATATTTTTCAGGTATGTATCCTGACTTGTTAAGAGTGTCCGCTGCCTGATCTCGAATATCTAGCATCTGAGTTTTTTCCTGCTCTGACCAGTCCCAGCCAAATTCGATGCCACTCTGTTTTAAAAGTTCGATACTCTTTTTGTTGTCCCGCCGAGCATCCTGGTTTATTTCATCGGCTACATTTTTCCCGCTTTCGCGTAATAAGGTTTGTAAGTCGGCGGGAAGCTTTTTAAAAAATCTTTGACTAATTACCAGACCGCCAATTGCATTTGTCATGGGTACATTAGTCGCATATTGTAATTTGGTGTGCCATTGCATTGCTAATGCACCAAAGGGCGAGTTATATACCGTGTTAATGCTGCCATGTTGTGCGGATAGTTGAGTGTAAACATCCATAATAGAAAGTGGCACAGGTGAAATATTAGCAGCTGCAGCAAAAGCTTCGCCCATAGGGTCACCTTGCCATAACCAAATTCGGCTGGTGCGTAAGTCATGCAAAGAGTTGATAGGGTTCTTGGAAAAAAAGTGCAGGAAACCAACTTCAGGCCAGCCAACTAATTCATAGCCTTTTTTTCTAAAGCCTTCTTCTATGCCAGGCATTATTTTCTGACGGACATAATCGGATTCATCTGTGTCTGTGAAAAGAAAGGGCATTTCTAAGACGCGTGCTGGCGGATAAATTCGTCCGATGCCATAACCTGTAAAAAAAGCGCCGTGTAACTGTTGGCTACGCATTTTGCGTAGAACATCTGGTTCGTCACCCATTACGCCACCAGAGTAAATTTTTAGTTGTAGTCGATTGTTGCTTTTAGCTTTTAATTCATCGGACCATTTTTGTATGCTGTTCACCCATGCAGTATCGGGCGGAATTAATGTGGCGAATTTTAGAGTATAAGTTTTTTCAGCATATGCGTTAGAAAAAATAAAAAAGATGAAGAATAACTTACTAATAAAAGAGCTGGTCTTTAAAACCATGTTGATTCCTTTGTCAGTAGACGCCTGGCCTTCCTTTTTGCGATATTGTTAATAAGGGTCATGTCATCGTTCAGACTGTTGTCGCTAATAATAAGTTCATTTAGGCGACGATGGAAAGCCTGCTGATCAAATTTTTGGCGGTCCAGATATTCAGCCTGCAATAAGTCGACCATCAGTAGTTGGTTGTTATTTAGCTTTCGTGCTGTATTAAAGTGTTGTTCAGATAATGCGAAATTCCCGCCGAGCATAGGTGAACGGCTGCCATAATATACGCCGAAAAATATATGAGGCCCTGCCATAAAAAATGTTTCGTCTAATTCGATGGCGCGTTGCATTAACATTACAGCTTTAGGTAAGTCGGCTATGGCTACTGTGTTGCTTCTATTGTGATCGATCCACTTTGCCCAATTGGAGGCGGCCCAGAAAATTGCTGCAACATCATTCGTATCAAGATCGTTTAATTTGCTTTGGAGGGTGCTTAGTTTTCCGTTCAGAATTTGTTGGGTGATGCCTTCATTGTGTAGGTTGTGTAGTGCGTGCTTAAGACCGCGTTGGTAAAAAGCAGCAGCGCGATTTTTGTCTTTATCTTCCACAAATCCATAGGCGTAGCCATAGTATGCCTGCGCTGCATAATTTCTGAGCCTGATGTTATTGGGTGCATTAATTAGCATGCCTTCCATTAATTCGATATTGGCGGGCATGGCGTCTTCGGCAAGTTGTAAATCAGGTTCTCGATTGATTGCCAGCATTCCACCGTCAATCATCGGCATTGAGGCCTTCACTGTTAGCTCTGCCATTGAGCAAGCACCCAATTGAGAAATAAGGCAGATGAAACAGAGGCGTTGAATGAACTTGCTCATGTCTTTACTAATGTTAGCTAGGATTTGGCAAAGCTTAACATAGCGCCACAAATGCTGTCAGCGTTGTTGTAGTGGTTTAAAAGGAGATCCAAATGGCTCTAGGCTGGATTTGGCTTTTGCCGCCAGTTAACAAGAATGTTGTTAAAACGGCCATCCATTACTTTAAACGGTTTTAGTGCGGTACCGTTCCACAGGCGAGGGAAAATAGTACGATGTGTTGGGAAGACCAGACCATCGAAAATTTTGTAGTCACCGCAAAACTGACTACCTATAGAGAGGGGGCTATTGGCTTCGGTGGTGTAATCGTTACGGCACAATAAACCCTGTTGGTTAAAGTAAAACACCTGCTTTTTACTGTGTGTTGGGATATGGCTGGGATAGTGAACATGCAATGTGTTCAGTACGTTGCCATTGAGGTTTCTTATATCTTTGCCCTGTTGAACATCAAAGCTCTGGTCGGTAAGCATATAGGGACTACAGCTGTAGCCCCATAGAGCATGACCAAGAAAGTATATAAGATCCATGTGATCCCAATGCAGGCGTGGCTTTATTTTTAATTGCTCGGGGTTGCTGTAATTTCGCTCGCAGTAAATTTTGTCATTATCGTTATATATATAAACCTGAAAACCATCAAAAATACCGGTGTGCCCTTCTTCCGGGAAGTTGTGAATACTCACATATGGTTTATCGGTAAAAACATTGGCGGTAATATTTGAAAGCCAGGGCGACTTGAATTTGGTGATAAGTATAGGGCCAAAAATATCCAGTTGTAGCTCAATCGACTCAACAAGCTTCCAGCGTTCTAGTCCGCCGTGGGCCTCGCATATGCGTTGGATAAGGTCGTTGGTCATTGTCTCTACCTCCCAGGTAGGTGTTAGCTAGGGATACTGGATTTAGTGTATGACGCCATATGTGGACATTGCCCACATGAGGTAATTTAATGATAGACTGGTGACTTGTCAAATAGAGTGTTGAGGCCTTTCGTTATGCAGCAAGCCAGTTATCATCACGGTGATCTGCGAAATTCACTGGTTAGCATTGGTGCGGAGATGCTGGATACCAGGGGCGTGGCAGGCATTAGCCTGAGAGAGATAGCACGCACGATAGGGGTTGGTCATAATGCGCCCTATCGGCACTTTCGCAATAAGCATGAGTTACTAGAGGCAATTGCTGAAGAGGGTTTCCGTGCACTCACGGCAAAAAACACGCGGTTAGAACTCGAATTTTCACATGACCCTGAAACCCAGTTATTTGAAAGTACCATGCATATTGTATTGGTGGCAGCGGAACAACCCAATTTGTTTCAGTTGATGTTTGGCGGTTTTTTACAGCCAACTGAGAGCGGGAGAGCGCTAAAGCAGGCTGCCGATGATGCCATGCAAAGTCTGGTGCGTATTATCAAGAGTGGTCAACAACAGCAGGTGTTTGTGCAGGGAGATGAAGTGAAGCTGTCGTTTAGCGCGATGTCGATGATTCAGGGTATAGCGATGATGGTTTCTACGGGTAAGCTCAAACCTTTGCCTAATACCAAGGGCTGGTCTGAAAGCCCTGTTGTGTTAAAAGGTATGGTATTGCAGTTGTTTGATGTCTTTTTGAATGGGCTGAAGCTTGATAAATAGGAGCTTAAGGATATAGTGTGCGGTCACTCAATATATTAAATTAAACATGTTAAAAAAATTTATTTATTTAATCTTGATGCTCATTGGGGCGGCTCTTTTTGCTTACATTGTCGGTGTCTATCTGAATAACCGTGATCTGCCGCATCCAGATCCTGAAATTATGCAACAGCGATTAGAGCGCTCTGTTCAATGGCTGGTAAATAATGAAGCTGATTTATTACAGCAGGCAAATCCTATGCTCTGGTGGATGCTGTATGAAACAGAGAAGATAAGCCATGATGAGCGGATTAGTGAATTACTGAGCAAGTACAGGCAGAAGTACCCCAGAGTTCAGCAAAGTGGTTGGGGGCCACTGTTTGGTAAGTCGCCTAGAAGTTATCTATCAGCATATTCAGTGGAAGGTCTGCCATATTACAATCAACACTTTATATATGCCTTAAATTGCGCGGCAGGTATTGCTGAGGATGTATTGGTCGTTGAGCAGCAGAATCAGGCAAATTTTTGTCATCAGACCAATTATATTTATCGTCCTGCCTGTATAACGCATCAGCTAATGGGGATTAATTTCTTATTAACTAAGAATTGTGGTTTGTTACCTGATATTGACGAGGTAATAAAGTCTCTGCAAAGCGATATCAAGCTGCAGTTAAGCCTTGATATTCGTGTGGTAGATGTGTATTTGCAGCGTGTTCTAATGCTGCTGATCACAGGTGCTGAAGAAGAGGTAAAACCTGTATGGATTCAGCAAGTTATTGATCATCAGCTAGCCGATGGCGGTTGGGGGGATTTTGTCTCTTTATTGCCAATATCAGGTGAAAAATCACTCGGATTCTCCTCAAGAGTATTATCGATGGGAGAGGAGAGAAGTTCCTTTCACGCGACAGCGCAGGGCGTGTTGATTCTTAGCTCATTGTTAAAAAATGAAGTGAAACAATAAATAGCCGGATTTTATCTCGAATACCTGAGTAAACTAGTATGGTATAATCGCCGCCGATTTAATATTTTTGGGTTGTTTGTGTCAGTGTCACCTCTTTTACTCTCCATCGTTGAATTGGGCGGTTACCCCAACTTTTCTGAGCTATATCAGCAAAAAAACTTTGCAATAGAACGGGCAGAGAGCATGCGTAAAGCCACTAAGTTGCTGAAGAAAATTAAGCCGGCGGTCGTGGTGGCGGAGTTCAATTTCCAGTCAGATTTCCGAGATCGTACGAGCAGCCTCGAGACCCTAATGGCTACGGTGCAACGCATACCCAATTGTAAAGTCATTGTTTTTTATGAAAAAGAGCAGCGCAGGCAACTAGAGCGCTTGCTCGCTGTATTTGATGTGTTTGCTACAATTGCATTCCCTATTAATGAGGATGACCTAAGCCAGGCCCTCGATCAAGCGCTGGAGCATTTAGCATGAGTATTGATACTTTATTTTCCGCAAAGGCGGGCCGTGCAGAGCGCATGCTTAAACGCCAATACAATAATCCATTATTTGGTGAAGTGCAGATTGAGTCGTTTGATATTCAGGATGCGCGTAAGAAGGATACGCAGGAAGTTGAGCAATTTGTAGAATACTTCCGTGGGCTAGTGCAGAAAGTGATGGATCTTAAGCCGAGTGCAGACTCAGATGATGTGCTCAAACTTAAAGAATCGTTAGATAAGGCCTATGAGATGAGCTCTGGGCTGGCGGGTGATCAGGAAGAAATTCGTGAGATGATTAAACGACTGGTTGGTCTGATGATGCAAAGCATGTGGAAGGCTGTAGGTAATGATGCTCAGGGGATCGCGAAATTAGAGATGGAAGAAGAGGCCAGGCAAGCGCACTTTGCCTTGCTGGAATTTCCATTTATTGCCGATATGCTGGCACCAGAAAGCCCGGTGACCGAGGCGTTGCTTGTACCCTGTCTGTTAAGTGAAAAGTCAGAGGTAGTCGCACTGGCGTTTCAGCTTTTCGACCCAGCTCAGCAACAGCTTTTGCTCACACAGGCATCGGCCTTGCTGGCAGGGCTAGAGAGTGAGCATTCGACTCATCAGCGAGTGCAGGAGGCGCAGCAGCGCTTGCAGGAAATATCCGCATTAGTTTCACCCGTCGCACAGCAAATAAGTTGAGTAATTAATGAGTCGTTAAGGGTGGAAATAGCGCGAATAACCCCCACCTTACCGACTAAGTTATAAATTAAAGCCGGAACTGAAGGTTTGGCGTAGATTTGGCCTGAATTTGGCCCAGGAAAAAAGCATGAATAAAGATCCAGGATTAAGACCAGAACAAGGTGTGTTAGAGGCATCTACAGATGCCGAAGCAACGGCCTTTTTGGAAGAGCAGCTAAAAAATTCGAAATATGAGTTAACCATGTTTTCACGCGATGCGAATCCTGCGGATGTGGCTAAGGTAAAGCTGGATATTGCTAATGCATTGCTGGGTCTGGAGAAAAAGGAAGAGGCATGGAATGAAGCTAGGCAGGCATTCGATGTGTTTGTTAGCGAAGAAGACTGGGCCAGTGCAATTGAAGCCTGCGATATTATGTATCAAACAGAGCAGCCTGCTTCAATATTAGCGCTGGCGCACGGCGTGTGGTTATCGGTTACCTATCCTGTATCGCCAGAATATACGATAAATATGATGAACTGCATTGTTGATGAGACACCAAGTGATTCGGACGGTGCTGCGGTTGCAGCAGCAACTGCGCACTATATCGTCGGTGTGCGTGCAGACGATGATAAGCATGATAGTCTGGCATTCTTAACAACTAATATGATCGCAAAAGTGGCTCAGCGTCATTCCAATGTAAACAGTCAGGATAAATTAGAGTTCTGGTTAGAAAAAATGGAATTAACTGACCCGGCAAAATTTTTGCCTCGTATGGGTACAGTCGTGGATGCGATTGCAAATGACCGTTGGTGGTTTGATCGTGATGAGTTACGTAGTAAGTTACCGATGAATTAAATTGTCAGCAATCCCGCTTAGTACGTGATCGCAAAAAGGCCGATTAATTTTATTTAATCGGCCTTTTTGCGGCGAAGTGTAAATGTTAGTTAGTGAAATAAAATGCCATATATCATGCTGCGGATACTTGCGTGTGGAGTATGGTTATTATTTTTTGAATTGAAAAACCAGTGACTGTAAATGATCGGAAAGCGCCTGTAACCGTTGAACAGCTGATTGTGTTTGTTGTGAGTTAACAGAATTTTTCTGTGCTTCGTCATTAATATTTACAACATTACGGTTGATTTCTTCGCTAACAGAACTCTGTTCTTCAGTTGCGCTGGCAATTTGAATATTCATATTAGAAATGGTTCGAACTAATTCTGCTATTTGCTCCAGTGTCTGGCCTGTTTTATTGGCTTGTTCGACACTGCCTTGAACACCCTGAGAACCGGTTTGCATCGCTTCAACAGCATTGTGTGTTCCCGCTTGCATGCTTTCAATCATTGATTGAATTTCCTGAGTAGAGTCCTGGGTGCGTTTCGCGAGTGAGCGTACTTCATCCGCCACTACAGCAAAACCGCGGCCCTGTTCACCAGCGCGCGCAGCTTCAATGGCTGCGTTTAATGCCAGCAGATTGGTCTGATCTGCAATGCTTTTTATTACATCTAATACTGTACCGATACTCTCACTTTTTTCCTGCAGTTCCATGACAACATCTGAAGCCTGTTGTACATCTTGTGCAACCTGAGAAATCGACTCAACGGTATTGCTCATATCCTGTTTGCCAGTATCAACAAGTTGTTCTGCTGCCTGTGCGGATTGTGCTGCGTCACTGGTATTGCTAGCCACTTCCTGCACCGTGGCGGTGACCTGATTCATTGCTGTTGCGAGTTGTTCGATTTCAGATAACTGCACGGCTACACCCCGGTTGGTATCTTCTGACAATTGCGAAACCTGTTGAATAATGTCGGTTAACTGGTCAGAGCTGTCATCAAGTCTGGCGACTACGCTATTAGATTCCAGATTTTTCATATGAAGAGCAAGTCGCAACTGTGCTATTTCATTTTGTGAACCACCATAAACCTGCCGAGCGATATCATTATCAATTGATTCTCGGCTTTCGTTAGCTAAATTAATAAATGGTGCAGCTATGAGTTTTGATAGTCCAAATGAAATTACAAGACCAGTAACTAACGCTATGCTGAATTCAATAATTGACAGTTGTGCGACACTGGCACTGAATATTAGTAGGGTGGTTAGTAAGGTGGTAAAGCCTAACATCAGGTGTGATGTGATTCCCAGACGGTGCCAGAATTGAATGGGTGTTTTGTTTTTTCTAATGCGGTTATAGAGCTCTTCGGCTCGGTCGATAAAAGTTTTATCAGGTGAGATTCTCACAGACTGATATTCAGTGACCTGTCCGTGGCTACTAATAGGAGTTACATACGCATCAACATAATAATGGTCACCGTTCTTGGCTCTGTTTTTAACGATACCCATCCAGGATTTATTTGATTGTAACGTTGTCCACAGATCTTTAAATGCCTCAGTTGGCATATCAGGGTGGCGTACTAAATTATGATTTTGATCTATAAGCTCGTCATCGTCAAAGCCACTTATTTTATGAAAGCTCTTGTTGAAATAGGTGATAGCACCTTTGGTGTTTGTGGTTGTGATCAGGTTTTCCGTCTGGTCAAATGCGACCGCATTCCCAGTTGTTGGTCCATTGTTCTTCATTCTTGTCCTGTCCTTATTAATGTAGATACAAAAAAGTTTTTTGATATTTTAATGTCCTACATTGTTCGGGTAGGTAATATAGTTGCGTGCTGGCAAAACTTATATGTACAGTGTTTATATAGGAGGATTTGATTTATTGCAAATTTGAATGATAGATAGTTTAGTGTAGAAACAGTACATGAAATTGTTACGAAATTAAGTATTAATAGTGCGCACCAAATAGGTGCGTCAAAATGTGTCCGGTCATGTCCGTTTGGTGGGTGAAAAAATGTTTAATTAGAAAGTCTTCTTAATTCACTATCAGGTCATCTTAGTCTCTCGCTGATGCCTCATCTGGGTCGAAAGATAATTTGATGGTAGTTACGGAATTTGTTTGTCTGAGATTTTTGAAAATCTATTCCACTTAATAGTGATAGCTCTATATTATTAATGGTTTCTGTGTCTGTTGTTTTAGGTCTGTGTTTTTAAAAAATTAATTTCATTAAAAAATATTTGGCTCAATTTCCATGGTAGTTTGTCGAAACATTCTTATGATCGTTTAATCTAATTGTTGCACGCTCACCATATCTAAAATAATCAGTACTGATTTAATAAATCTGGCGTTAGGATCTGCGAGATTTTATCGATAGCTCCAAAAAAATAAATAGCTTTTTAATTCGTAAATAAAAACATTGTCTGCATGTTCATCAAAAATCTTCTTGCGCCCATTCTTAATGGAGAGTATTGAGTAATGGTTTCTGTAATGTACAATCGATAACATTATATATGTGTGGATAAACTGTAATATAGTCAGGATTATGGCAATGCCAGCAGTAGTCATTAGGTCTTAAGCAATCGTTATAAAATTGTGACAAGCAAATTAGTGAGTGCAGCAAGACGGATGTGAGAAATTTTTTGCCAACTTAAACTGTCTTTTAAGCATGCCAGCTATAGCGATAATAGCAGGAGCGAGATTGTTAGGTGCCAATAAGGCAATACTGGGTGCGGAGATTTATGGAAGCTTGACGGTAGAGGTGGATAGGCCTTCTAAAGTTTCGCTTTGAGTAAAGTGAGTTAGTAAAGCGTGTCCTGTTTTAAGCTTGAGTATAAACTGATTGTAGACATAAGCCGGTTGATTGGACGTCTTAAATACCTTAGAGATGAGTTATTGGGGGAAGTGGGATGGCCTGAGGTAGGCGACCCCACCATATATTTTACTCGTCATCGTCTTTTGAAGTCTTCAAACCATGCAGCTTTACGACATTGGTTTTAGGTGTGTCGCCTTTATACTGTGGGCGGTGCAGGCTGGGTTTGCCCATTGCCTCAGTAATTTCTTTTTCACGGGCGGCAATCAGGATGAAGCCCTGTCTAACGTCCTCCATTGTTTTATCACTAAGAGGGTGTCGCATACCAGGGTCGGGCGTTATCTCACGAACCATACCAGATATTACTTTACGTAGAGCGACTAAAACATCGAGTTCTTTTTTTAAATCATCGTCCATAGGGGTACCATAACTAATTGCCTAAAATTGGTGAAGCTGGGTGCATAAGCTTCGATGGAGCAATTATACCCTGTTACATTGAGTAATTTACCCGAATATTAGTATTTGTTATAATACCCGACCAAACTACTAAGTTATTGTGAGTTGTTATGCCTTATTTTGTATTTCGAATGGAAACTGCCGAATTAGCTATCCTGAAACAGTTGGAGCTAATTAAGGTGTTTGATAAGTTTAAAGAAGCCAAGCTTTTGGCTCGCGATACCCGTGCAGCGCAGGCTGAGGGTGATACAGCAGAAATAAAAGTTATTTTTGCAGATAATCAGTTGGCCGCAGAAGAGATGTTGCTGGAAGCGCGTGAAAAGCCAATTGTTATGGAACATGAAAAATAATCTGAATGGATGAAGATAGCTACAGACAGGCCTATGAGCGGATTAATACAGC
>Ga0316204_10012629_pt1 | contig 10255 bp, 7 predicted proteins | sample 6monrhotite_MG_2_FD_205661 | JGI IMG/M metagenome (GOLD analysis project Ga0316204, IMG submission 205661) | Microbial mat bacterial communities from mineral coupon in-situ incubated in ocean water Damariscotta River, Maine, United States -... | ecosystem: Environmental > Aquatic > Marine >... | reverse complement strand
AAAAAAAACTGTCATAACAAACTTTTTCCTAAATAGTTCCAGTAACAATTGGTTCAAAAACTGTCAAACTATCAAGCATAGAATCACTCAAGCCTTTATTGTCGAACACCGATGAAAAGTTACCCTGTTCACCATGCAGAGCCATGTAATTTAGGGCCACCGTTTCAACCAGTAGATTGACATTATTGGCCGCTGGGCTGGAGGCTGTTTCTACCGAGGCATCCGCACGAAAATAACCGATCTGATGACCGGCACCACCATCCATCAAGGCGGGCTTACCACCCGGATTATAAACCAGAAAGAACGAAGCGGCGGTAGACGAGTTATCCCCCGTCCAGACACCCTTACCCCGGCCTTCGACCGAATCATCGATCATACCGTTACTCGCCACAGAGCCATCACTAAAGACATAAATCATCAACGGCATACCAACCCGAGCAGCATATTCAAGACAGGCACCGATGCATCGTCCTGCACGTAGATCACGAACCTCGCCCGCTGAACGATTACCGGTATGGTAATCATAACCACCCATGGTGATAGTGCCGGCCCCGGCAAAACCATTAACCACCATCTTCATCACCGAGGCCGTCTTGCGGAACTCGGCATCACCATCCAGTTCAGCCTGCGAAAAAATAGGCCCGACAATGTTGGGATCGATCTCCGGATTCAGCGCAGTTGGATCACCATAACGATCAACCAGATCGGCTGCTTTGACATAACCACAGCTGATCATATCTTTTAGTACAGCATCTGCAGTGACCCTATCCAGTTTTTTCGAACTGATGCGCTGGATTGATTCGAGCACTGCCACAGCATCATCCTGACTCAACAGCCCAACCAGCTTGCCAGTATCTACCAAGCCTGTCACATCACTGGGACGATCTATTTTAGTCGGCCTCACCGCACTATTAATCATGGCCGCAGGTGCGACTGAATTACCACCTGAATCAGAGCTACGCGAACCGATCAGGGTCAGCAGTTCGCCATCAGCTCCGGCCTTGTTAATGGCATACATAGGGTTATGTGGATTATTGCCGGTATCATTATCTGAACGGGCCGGGATCACAGCCCCATTAATCCCTGCATGGGTAGACGCTGCTGTCCTTTCCAAGATGCCGCGCAGGAAAGCACTATCGGAGTGAAATGCCAGACCAAGATCCGTATTGATAAAATCACGCGTACCGCTATCAGGATTGGCGATGAATGGTGCCATATCACCTGGTAGACCAAGTTTGCTATATCCCGCTGTTGAAAGAAAATCGAGCTGCCCGCCCTGCTGACCAACCAATACATTTGAACCGCTGATATTGGCGCCACCGGCCAGATCAAAACAGATGAATGGGATCTTGCCTGCCCCTTGTGCGGCAATACCACAACTTGATTTCAGTGCCTCAAGGTCGGCAGACAAGGCCGCCTGAGCTATGCGTGGGCTGGCAAACAGACTAAAAATAGACGGCCCCATGGCGAGCCCCAGCCCAGCCGTCAGACCTTGGGCAAGAAAATCACGCCGAGTAACAGGCCGTTTATGATTACGGTGCAATAGTGGCGCATCGGGTGAAAGCATTCTGGATTTTCTAGACATACTTATTTCAGCCTTTATTGAATCAACATCACAGCACTGCCCAACATAGCTGCACAACTTGCCTTCACCACCACCTCAGTGCGATCTGCGGCACAATTACCACCACATGCGGTTAGTTTGGTGATCAAGGCATCTAGTTCAGTAGTCATATCTGCAACCAATGGCTGGCTGTTTAACCCCGTACCGGCAATATTATTCACCAGTGACATAATGATCTGGTTCCTACCAGTAGCATCAAAGGCCGTATTGGCCGCTGCGCTGAAATCAAAGCCGGGAAAATAACTGGCACGCAGACCGGCATCATTGACCAGGGCATTACAGTATTCAATTGCCAATTGGGAAATAGCCACCTGATGTGCCGACAGAAAACCGTCAATCGATTCAACCGTCGGCAACTGCTGTTTGACTGTTTCATAGGTAGCCTGAACATCGGCTTGTGTCGACGCAACACCAGTCACCTCAGACATGGTGGCATTGATCTCTGCAAAGATACGCAGGCCGATATCTGCTTTAGGTTCACTGCTTGCCGATGCTGCAGATGTTAAAGGTTGTGCCTCAACATAGACATTGCTTTGACCTGCCAGTGTTTCAAAACTGAGAAAGAACTCGTCTGCATCAACACCTTTTTCCAGTGGAATAATCGTCCCTAGTTCAGACAACAGCTGAGACTTAGCATTAAACTGACTACTTTGAACAAATGAGCTGCTGCTAATCGTAGTATTCAGATTGGCATAGGCTTGACCAACTGCCGACTCTTTACCGTTTATGCCAATACGCATCCCGGCGATATTAAAGCTATCAGGTTCAACCTCAAGATCCAGACTGATAAACATGGGACTGCTAAACAGATAGCTATAACTATCGAATTGACTGACCTCAAACAGGATATAACTTTCAGGCAGATCGACAATATGTCCAACACTGAACAAGAGGAAAAACTTCTCACCCACCCCAGCCTTAAAATTTTTCTGAATCTGAGACAAATTCAAAGCACGATTATGAACAGCCACCATTAGTAACTTGCCCTGCCACGACCGATCATTTGTGACTTCATTACCCAAGACAAAGGCAAAGGTCTCATCCCAGTCATTCAGATTACCCGGTTGCTGGTCATCCAGGTCATCAGTAAAAACACCATTAACAAAGATGCTGCGACCATTGACCGGATCATAGGTGATCACTACATGCTGCTCGGTGGCCTGCAAGTCCTCATCGTCATCGGCGCTAGACAGGGCCGGTTCGCCATTGGCATCGGTAGTGCTGCTACGGTTTAAAAAATCATAGTTATACAAGGTCTGACCCAGAGTGAGGTTTCGGTCATTGACGCCTGCAGAATAACTAATGATACGCGCCGGCCCTTCCTGATTGACATTAGCTGGAACCACCCATGCCTCTATCGAATATTCACCCGAGGCCTTGATAAAGTCACTCAGTTTTTTACTGTCACTGGTCGTACCCTGGGCCTTGCTGTTTAGAAATTCCACACCCCAACCACCGACCCATTTGTAATCGACATCTTCTGTGCCAGACAATTGCAAATGCAAGGAAGGTGAGATACCACTGACATCATAGATGGTGCTGCCACTGCCTTGCTTAAATTCATACAAGGCGATGACATTCTCTTCATGGCGACTGCCGCCGCTGGCAATATTTCCATCGGCAAGCGTCAGCGCCTTACTCAACACTAGCTGCGGATTAATCTGAGTCAGGGCGATGCCATTAGAAAAATCGCTTATCGCCTGTTCGATCTCGCTAGCATTGCTTTGACAATCATCCCAGCAGTTATGAAACTCGTTACGCAATCGAACCACCAGCCTGGAATTGGCAGGTGTATCCAGGTCGAGTTTGTAACTGGTTTTAAGTGCATCATATGCAGCATTAACATCACTACTGGAGAAATAAGGCGACTGAGGAATCTGCGCAGACTCGGAGTGACAATCGGCACAGTACTGGGTTAACAGAGGATAGACCGTTGTCGCAAACAGCTCACTATCAGCTGGAAATATTTTACTATCACCGGCATCTTTAACTTCTGGTGCCACAAGCGCTATCTGTTTGCCGACACTATCACTCGAACCACCTAACCAGTTTTCAATATAGGCCGTCATAATCACAGCACAGGCATTGCTGCTTGCCTCCCAGCAGTTATGCCCTGTCGCCACCTTGCTCACCAACCTTGAATCCGCAGGCGTGCCTAAATCAACAACAGAAACGGCATCATTATAGGCCAGGTTAATATCATCACTGCGGACAAAGGTCGGCGACTGACCATTGCCGCCATGACAGTTGCCACACTTTCCGACCAGGTTATCCCACAGGTTGATCTTGAAACTCTGCACATCAGTAGTGGCCGGTTCCGGGCCGTTATAATTTCTGAGGCTGTTATTTTCTGCCACAACACCTTGCTGCAAAGGGACATTGTCACAAGCCGCCAGTAACAGAGCCAACAAAACCACCAGCAAATAGCGAATTGGTAAATTCATTTTAATCGCCCTTACAGTAGTCTGCGGTTTCAGCAAACACCTGTTTCAGATTGTAGTTACTGGCTTTAAACGAACTGACGGTGCTATCGAACTGAGTCATATCTGTATCGATAGGATCACGCAGGCAAACTGTCTTGAATACTTTTTTAACCTGGCAATTGGCAAAGGCTTCGGAATTGGCCAACTCAATGCCCATCGACTTGGCACCAAAACCACTGGCAGGCAGCCCCTGAGATTGAGCATCCCAACCAAGCAAGGCGTTGGGGCCATTGCGCCAGTAGTTATTCCAACGATCATCAGGCGTTACATAACCGTATTTAAAATTGCTGGCATTGATGTGATATTTCTTTTTTACCCGTGTGCCGGTTTCAGGGTCGGTTATACCAGCATCGTTATAGACAAGACTGCCGTTCTCAGCATCGGGATCAGTCACGCTATCGTATTCGTAATCATAATAGGCATAGGCCTGGGCCAACGGGTCCATGCCTGCATGACAGCCAAGACAGGCATTGTTAAAGATGCGGCTATCACCACCGGGGCTGCGAGAAACATCCTGACGAATCCGGTCAGCGGGTCGGGTTGCATCCTTGATTTGCTCAAGATCATTGCAAAGGTGGTTCAACATGGTGAAGCGAAACATGGCGCGATTAGTGCCATCGATAAAAAACGCTTTGGCCGCAGCACGTGAGGTAACCACCCCCGCCGTTGCATCTGCTGCCAAACCGGTGACCGATGATTGCGTCTGCTGCACCAGCCCACTAAGCAGGTTGACACCATTTTTTTCCATGGCCTCGTAATGGCCATTATCAGTATTTGAATAGGCAGGCAGCCCCAGACTGTTATCACCGATATAAACCATATTCGCGGAAAGTATCTGACGAAAATCTATATCATCGCGCACCATGCCAATGACAGTGGCGCTGTAATCATTTAAAGGGGCAAAGACGGTTTGCTCTTCGTTGGTCCAGGGGGTGATAAGATTTTTTAGAGTGACGCTATAAAAGTCAGAATGTTGCATGGCAGTGTAGGCTGCAGCAATGGCATCACCCGCTGCAATATCTGCCGCCATACTATCTAGAGTGGCGGCATCGGCTGGCACACCAGCAATGCGATCGTGTATCCGTTTGGCCTGCTCGCGGCTGCCGGCATGTGCCGACAAACTAATCGCAAAAAAAGTAATCAGGATAATTTTTAAATACGACAGCATCATTCACAACAACTAATTTTGAAAAAAATATCTACATTCATGGGACATATTCTATACCAAAGCTCATAGCCCATGTGTTATCCAGGTCACACAAAAAATCATTTGTTGTTAATAATTTGTCGTTGTTTGGCGACAAAATAATTTAATGTGAAACCGTTCAAACATTACTGCCGTCATAACATATAATATCGATATTTATGAGCAGCACAGTTTGTTAGCAGCAGGTCAGCCAATGGGTTATGGATTTATCAACAAGTTAAAGCAGTCGGTAGTTTTAATACTGCTTTGCTTAAGCACCCTGCTCTATGGCTGCCTTGAGCAGGCGCAACAAGATGATGATCCAATACCTGTATTACTCGACTATCCAATTGCTTACGTCAAACGCCCCATACCAGTAGACAACCAGGGCAATCCAACACGCATCGACCTGCTTGACCTGGAAGACTTTAACCCTGGCGCAGATCTCTATCTGCGTGACCGTGCCTCACCAAGTGCGCCGGAACAAAACATCACCTTTCGTTTTACTGGCGGCCTCGGTGATGTAAAAGACCTTGAAAGCAGCGCTGATGGTAGTCAATTGCTATTCTCCATGCGTGCCCCAGAAATCGAAAACGCCGATGAAGATGAACAACCCACCTGGAACATCTGGCAATATGAAATAGCCACCGACACGCTGACACGTATCATTGACTCGGACATTACCGCCGAGGCCGGCCAGGACATTTCACCCGATTATCTGCCTGATGGCCGAATCGTATTTACATCGACACGCCAACGTGATGCCGGTGCTATTTTGCTTGATGAAGGCAAACCGCGTTTCACTGCAGAAACAGAAAGCCGTAACGGCCCTGCCTTTGTATTGCATGTCATGGATAGTGACGGCGCCAACATCAAACAGATTTCATTTAACCAGAGCCACGACATCGACCCTACAGTGTCGTCAAATGGCGACATCATATTTAGCCGTTGGGACAACATGGGCAGCCGCAACAGTATCAGTCTTTATAAAACCAATGCCGATGGCACTGGACTGGAAGTTTTATATGGTGCTCATAGCCATAACAGCGGCAGCAATAATTCAACCATTCAATTTACACAAGCGCGTGAGATGACAGACGGCAGAATTGCCGCCCGCCTGATTCCGTTTAGCGGCAGCAATGGCAGCGGCAGCTTTGTTGCCATCGATGCTGGCAACCATCTCGATGATGAGTTTGCCAAACAGAACAACACCGCCACCTCAACCGGCAGCGGACAAACAAAATTGACCGAGCTAAATCTTAATAGCGACAACAGCATCAGCATCGATGGCTATGTCAGCGGCTTTTATCCTCTCTGGGACAACAGCAATCGCGCCCTGATAAGCTGGAGTCCATGTCGCCTGCTTGAGACAAAAATAAATCAAACAGAAACCATTGTTCCGTGCACCAATGAACGTCTGACCGCTGCCGATCCTGTCGCCGCACCGCCCTTATATGGCATCTATATCTATGACCTAAACGACAACACCCAACTGCCTATTGTCACGCCGGAAGAAGGTTTCATCATTCATGACGTGGTCGCCACCTATGAACGACTGAGTTATTCCTTGCCCAGTGCAAACCAGCTCAATAGCAGCTTTGCTGATGAGGGTGTCGGTGTGCTGGATATTCGTAGCGTCTATGATGTCGATGGTTTTGATACGACAACAGCAGGTATTGCCACCCTAGCCGATCCGGCACAAACCACTGCCGCACAACGCCCGGCTCGTTTTCTACGTATCGTCAAGGCCGTGCCCCTGCCTGACCGCGACACTCTCGACTTTGATAACAGCGCCTTTGGTCGAAGCAACCAATTAATGCGTGAAATTATTGGTTATGCGCCGATCGAACCTGATGGCTCAGTCAAGACAAAAGTTCCTGCCAATGTTCCTCTGGCCATCAGTGTGCTGGATGAGAATGGTCGCCGCATCAGCGCCCGGCATCAAAACTGGATTCAGCTTCGCCCCGGTGAAAGCAAGCAATGCAATGGCTGCCATGACCATAACAGCGGCATTCCCCACGGCAGTAGCGAAGGACCAATCAGTGTTTATACAGGGGCGGCACAAACCGGCAGCGCCTTTGCAAATACAGATGACACTATAAGAGCTGAAGTCAATGAGACCATGGCCCAGACCTTGGCACGCATTAGCTGTGACTCAGACTGTGCCTATCTAGCACCCAGTCTCAATCCCAGCTTTGTCGACACATGGACCGACACCAACATCCGCGCCAAAGATGCCTCGTTTTCATATCTCTATTCCGACCTGAACACGACTGCACCCACCACAGCCGCCTGCCAAACCAGCTGGACACCCTTGTGCCGCATCATCATCAATTACCAGACACATATTCATCCACTCTGGTCTGAACCACGCAACATCCTCAACACTGACTCCATGCTCAATGAAGACCGCAGCTGCACCAACTGCCACACCAACCAGGATATTGATGGCAACCCAATAGTACCTGCCGCTCAGCTGGATTTAAGCGATGGTCCGTCAACTGATGAACCAGAGCACTTCAAGTCATACCGCGAATTATTATTTGCCGATAATGAGCAAGAACTGGTCAACAACAGTCTGCAGGACATTATGATTCAAGACACCGACAATCAGGGCAATCTATTATTTGAAACCGATGCCGACGGCAATCTAATTCTGGGGCCGGATAACAATCCTGTGCCGGTGATGGTGCCAGTGCCTGCAGTTGGCCCCTCCATGTCGACCAATGGCGCCAATAGCAGCTATTTTTTCGAAAAGTTTGATACGGGAGGCAGTCACGCAGACTGGCTCAGTCCGGCCGAGCTACGCCTGCTGGCAGAATGGCTGGATATTGGCGGCCAGTATTACAACAATCCATTCGACATACTGTTGCCCTGATCATGCCGTTTATCTACCTCATCATACTGCTTTCACTCTGCACGGGGTTTGCCCAGGCAGAGGACAGTTATCGCAAAGTGCAAATAGCCGAACCCTATATTGAACTGCACACCGGTCCTGGCCGTGGTTATCCGGTATTTCACGTTATCGACCGTGGCGAATGGATTGAAATCCACAAACGCAGAACCGACTGGTTCAAGCTTGTCTCCGCTAATGGCACCACTGGTTGGACCCATCAAGAAGAGCTGGAACAGACTCTCAATCCAGAAGGAAAACAAACCCGCTTTGAGGCAATCGACCAGGATCAGTTCAGCCAACGGAAAACTGAAGTCGGTGTGCTCAGCGGAGATATGGATGGCGCCCAAACCATGACCTTGTATGGCGCTTATCGATTTACTCGCAACCTATCGACAGAGCTTTCTTTTATGCAGGCGGTGGGCAACTATTCCGACAATCTGATCACCAATTTTAATCTGCTAAACCAGCCCTTCCCTGACTGGCGCATTTCGCCGTATCTTGCTTTGGGTATGGGTAATATCAAGACCACACCACGGGCAACACTGGTGTTGTCCAAAGACCGTAGCGACCTGCTGGCCCACGTCGGCATTGGTGCATATGGCTACATCTCCAGCCGCTTTGCCCTACGGGCCGAATATAATCGCTACGTGGTCTTTTCCAGCGATGATGACAATGAGGACATTAAAGAATGGAAACTCGGACTGGTCACCTTTTTCTAGGCCTGATGTTGTTCATCATTGCCTCTTTGATGCTCGGCACGGCCAGGGCCGAATCAGACACGCCTATGCAAGTTATAAAACCCAGCCTCAAGCGTGACCCCGTCAAACAGGCCCGCATCGACACGGAAAATTTTGAACTCGGCGTCTATGTCGGCAAACTCAGCATTGAGGATTTTGGCAGCAGCAGCGTCACCGGTGCACGACTGGCCTATCACTTTAGTGAAGACTTCTTTGCCGAGGCCAGTTATGGTCAGGCCACAGCCGGCAGCACCAGCTTCGAACGCCTTAGCGGCTCGGTACAATTGCTAACCGATGCAGAGCGTGAGCTAAGCTATTACAATATATCGTTTGGTTTTAATGTTTTGCCTGGTGAAGCCTTTGTCGGTAGTGGCCGCGCCTTTCACACTGCACTCTATCTGATTGCGGGTACCGGCAGCACCGAGTTTGCCGGCGATGACCGTCACACTCTCAACTTGGGGTTTGGCTATCGTTTCATCTTTAATGACTGGCTTGCCGGACATTTGGATGCCCGTGACCACATCTTTGACATCGACCTGCTGGGCAGCAACAAGACCAGCCACAACCTTGAAGTCAGCACTGGTCTGACACTGTTTTTCTAATTCTGGAGTTAGACATGAAAATCATGCGTGCCTTTGGCATCACACTATTATCACTTACCCTTAGCTTGGCAGCGTTGAACAGCCATGCCGAAGATAAGATGCCCGCCCCGGACTTCACCCTGAAAAGCCATAGCGGCAAAAACATCAAACTCAGTGAGTTACGCGGAGACGTGGTGATGATCAACTTCTGGGCTTCATGGTGTGGTCCCTGCTTGCAGGAAATGCCGGCCCTGGAACAACTTCATCAACGCTATAAAGACCTGGGGTTTACCCTATTGGGTGTCAATGTTGAACAAGACCTTAGAGAGGCAAAAGCCTACCTGAAAAAGGTCAATGTCAGCTTCCCTATCCTGTTTGATGTCACCAACCAGGTCAGTAGCGAATATGAAATCAGTGGAATGCCAACCACCTACCTGGTTGACCGTGACGGCAATCTGCGCAAACTTTATATCGGCTATCAACCTGGCACCTCAGAAGATACTTATCAAAGAGAAATCAAGGCGCTGCTAAAAGAATAAGATGACTAGATTCTTCATCACCGCTTGTGTATTGCTAATGCTAACGGGCTGTTCAATGCAGCCCTGGGTCAAACCCTATGAACGAGCCAAACTGGCTGACCCCATCATGAGTTTTGACCGTGACCCCGTTTCATCAAGTTATATCAATCATGTCTATCAGGCCCGTGAGGGTGCACGCGGTGCAGAAGGCGGACAAGGTGGCGGCTGTG
>Ga0316204_10012628_pt1 | contig 10255 bp, 9 predicted proteins | sample 6monrhotite_MG_2_FD_205661 | JGI IMG/M metagenome (GOLD analysis project Ga0316204, IMG submission 205661) | Microbial mat bacterial communities from mineral coupon in-situ incubated in ocean water Damariscotta River, Maine, United States -... | ecosystem: Environmental > Aquatic > Marine >... | reverse complement strand
CCCCGTCTCAAGCGGAGATGCGTTTGCGCGTCGCGGATTTTGAGCAGGCGCGAGTCGAAGACGTGATGATCCCGAGGGCCGAGATCATCGGCGTTGAGCTGACGACCAGCCTCGAAGATCTGATCCAACTCTATGCTGACGAAGCGCATTCGCGCCTGCCCGTCTATCGGGAAACCCTGGATGATCCGGTTGGTGTGGTGCATATTCGCGATGTCATCACTGAAATTGCCCGGGCCAATGGCGATGAACCGCGCGCCGATGATGTTCCGCTGGAACGCCTGCGCCGTGACATTCTGTTTGTCCCGCCATCAATGCCGCTGACGGATCTATTGGTCAAAATGCAGGCCTCGCGGACGCATCTGGCTTTGGTGGTCGACGAATATGGCGGAACGGATGGACTGGTCAGTCTTGAAGATCTGGTCGAGGAAATTGTCGGCGATATTGAAGACGAACATGACGAAGAAGTGGCCATGCTGGTACGTCGCGGACGGCTGGCCTGGGAAGTCGATGCCCGCATGGAAACCGAGGATTTTGCCAAGGAAACCGGGCTCGAGCTTGAGCTTGAAGACCATGATGTCGACACGCTTGGCGGGGTTGCTTTTGCATTGGCCGGCCGCGTGCCTATTCGCGGCGAAGTGCTGCCGCACCCAAAAGGCGTCGACCTTGAAATACTGGAATCAGATGTACGCCGGATTCACCGTCTGGTCGTGCGCCAACCGGCTTCGGAGCAAAGCTCATGATTGAACAACAAACGCCGCGCAGCCATGGCTTGCGCGTGCTGACCGCTGTGCACGAAGCTGTGGCGCGCACGCGCGGCATGACAGCGATGCTGTTCGCGATTTTGCTCGGCGCGTTCTGCGCGCTGGGATTTGCGCCATTCCATTTGTCGCCCGCGCTGGTCATCGCCTTTGTTGGCCTGATCTGGATGCTGGACGGGGCCCGCAGCCAACGCCAATGGGGGCGCGCGATGTTTGCCCGTGCCTGGGGATTCGGCTTTGGCTATTTCCTGGTCGGGATGTACTGGACCGCGCTGCCTTTCCTGGTCGAGCCTGAAAAGCACGCGATTTTCCTATGGATGCCTTTGATCGCCCTGCCCGGCGGCATGGCGCTGATCTGGGGCGCTGCCTGCGCGCTGGGCGGCGCGTTCTGGTCAGCTTCTCCGTCTCGTGTGTTTATTTTCGCGATCTTCATGGGCGGCGCTGAACTGATCCGCGGGACTTTATTTGGCGGTTTTCCTTGGAATCTTCCTGGCACGACATGGGCACCTGGCGGGGCTCTGTCGCAAGTCGCTTCAATTGGCGGCATTTATTGGCTGACACTGGTCACGCTGTTTGTTGCTGGCGCAGCAGCGGCACTGGTGGATACGCGTGAAGATAACGGCGTTCTCGGCCGCGCGATCCCCGTCATGATGGCGGTCGCGCTGGTTGGATTTTCCTGGGCCTGGGGCTCTCAGCGGCTGAGCAATGATACGATCATGACCGAGCGCACAGTCTTGCTGATGGATGCCGGTGTGCCTCAAGCTGAAAAATTTGAGGATCGCGGCGAGCCTGTCGTCGCCCGCTATATTGAGCTGTTGCGCGATGTTCCAACCGAAGATGGCGACATCATCATCTGGCCAGAAGGCGCGCTGCCTTATGGGATTCTGGAGGATAATAATTCTCTCGATCTGGTCACGGCCTTTCTCGGTCGGCGCGCTTTGATCGCTGGCTCTGCCCGGTTCACACGCGAGGATGACGAGATCACCGCGTATAACAGCCTGGTCATGTTCACCGCCGGCACAACAAATACTGCTGGTATTGCAGCGCTTTATGACAAGCACCGCCTGGTGCCGTTTGGCGAATTGCCCGCGGCGAAGATTGTTCCCTTCGGCGAGAGCATTGCGGGAATATTGCCATCAGCGATACAGCGCATGGCCAAAGATGGGTTCGAACCTGGCCCGGAAGCGACTGTTTTGCTGCCGCAAATAGTTGCACCGCCGTTTATTCCAATGATTTGTTATGAGGGCCTGTTCCCGGAAATCGTTCGCAAAGCGGCCCCGCAACGCGAAGCGGCCGAGTGGATTGTCGTGATATCAAATGATGCCTGGTTTGGTGGCGGCTTGGGCCCGGCCCAGCATTATGCGCAAAATCGCTATCGCGCGATTGAGAGCGGCCTGCCAATGGCACGCGTGGCAACGCGCGGGGTCACGGCCATGGTGGACGGCTATGGCCGTGAGTTTGGAAGGGGCAATCCTTATCCGGGTGACCCAGCGGGCTGGCGCTCTGCCGTCTTGCGCTCGCCCCTCCCGGCCCGGTTGAGCAATACGCCTTATCAACGCTTTGGCGAAACGTTTTACTGGTTGACATTAGTGCTGTTTACTGGACTAGCCTTTGTGACTTGGCGACGCTAAAAGAATTGGTGTTGCAGATCAAAGTAGGGCGGTGGATGTCAGAGAATAAAGCACCAAGTGGAATAGATCGAATAGTTGGACAAAGACTACGATGGCGGCGTCGAGAACTTAAATTGACGCAGGAACAGTTAGGCGAACGCCTCGGACTTACGTTTCAGCAAGTTCAAAAATACGAAAAAGGCGTCAACCGAATTTCAGCCGGGCGCCTGTTTGAAATGGCACAAGTGCTCGGGATTACGATCACGTATTTCTATGAAGGCGTCGATGACTTGATCCATACGCCGCACAGAATAGCCGTTCAGGAAGATGACCATCCGCCGACTTTGCCCATCCTTGATGGCGAAGCGATGGAGCTGGTCACGGCCTTCCAGAAGATTGCTGATAAATCCCTGCGCCGTTCGCTGCTCGAAACCATTCGAGCTGCAGGCGCCAGCTATGAGACGGCCAAGTCTGCTTGAATGCTGCCTGTGGCCGTGAAGCGACAGCCAGAAGTGTTTCGCAACTGCGAAAGAAATGCGCAGTTGCTTTGCCGCACTGCACAAGCAAGCTATAGCTGTTAGCGTATTCTTTTCGGACGGGAGACGAAAGTGTCGGAAATCAAGACCATAGGCGTCGTCGGCGCCGGACAGATGGGCAATGGCATCACGCATGTTTGCGCCCTCGCAGGCTATGATGTCATTTTGAATGACATCTCTCAGGACGCGTTGGATGCAGGCCTCGTAACAATTGAAAAGAATCTCAGCCGTCAATTGTCACGTGAGCTGATCTCGATCGATGAGATGAAAGCTGCGCAAGCCCGGATCACCACTTCGGTCGCGCTCGACCCGCTCGGAAACGCCGATCTGGCGATTGAAGCCGCCACTGAAAACCGCGAAGTCAAAGAGAAGATCTTCGCCGGTCTTTGCGAAGTCGTGCCAAAGCGCGCTTTTCTGGCAACCAATACGTCGTCTATTTCAGTCACCCGGCTGGCATCAACGACAGACCGGCCTGAGCGATTCATCGGTCTGCACTTCATGAACCCTGTGCCACTGATGAAGCTGATGGAGATTATTCGCGGCCTGGCCACGGATCAGGAAACTTATGAAATGGCCGTTGGGCTTGCAGACCGGCTCGGCAAGACCACAACCAATGCCGAAGATTACCCGGCCTTTATCGTCAATCGCATTCTGGTGCCGATGATCAATGAAGCCGTCTATGCACTGTATGAAGGCGTCGGCACTGTCGAAAGCATTGATACCGCCATGCGGCTCGGCGCCAACCACCCGATGGGCCCGCTAACGCTGGCCGACTTCATTGGCCTGGATACGTGTCTCTCGATCATGCAAGTCCTGCATGACGGCCTCGCCGACACCAAATATCGCCCCTGCCCTCTGCTGGTAAAATACGTCGAAGCCGGCTGGGTCGGCCGCAAAGCCGGCCGCGGGTTCTACGACTATTCAGGCGATGCACCGGTCCCGACACGATAGCGAGGGTTGAGAGCGGATTACGCACTTCCATTTTGAGTTACAAAGTGGGCATGGTGAGTAGCTTAAATCGCCCCCAAACGGCCACTTAGCAACTTCGGCCAATCTCCGAAAACGAGCGCACAGGGATTGTTTGTACTGAACAGCCTGCGCGTCATTTGCGCCTACGAACGTGTCTACGTGACTGTCGTCAAATACCTTTCCGCATCTTGGTCAGTCCGGCCTGATAGCAAGTATGTCGTCCATGCCTGCATCTCATGATTCACCACTGCCAGTTCCCATACACAAAACGTATCCTTGTGTTGTGTATCCTGCGGGTGGGGCGCAAAATCTTCCATCGAGTTCGCTTTTAAGAAGTAGATGGTTTTCCAGAGTTCATTGTTTCCGCGCCACGTGCAGAGCCCCAAAAAGTAGAAGCTCTCACCGCATCGATGCAAAAAAACGAAACCCAATTCCTGGGCCGAGGGGCCGTCATCAGATGCCAGTTTGCGTGACACAAAACGTCGCGCGAGATCGCTGATCGCTTGTTCAAAGGGTTTGTCACTACGGTTGATATCATACCATTTCAGGCGACCCATTTCCGGGTCGATGACACCATGCCCGCGGACCACTTTCTCGTAATGCTTATAGGCCGGGCTTACTTGTGTGACTTTAGGCATTTTGGTCATTCTATTCCTCGTCCTTCGCGTGCCAGATCTAAAACACTATGCACCGGACGCGCTCTGCCGTGTCCATTCCATCCACCAATTCCATTCCCAGCTTTTGCCGCCATCATTCGACGCTGATTGATGCCAGCGGCAATTATCCGAAGAAATCTGGTCCCACACACCACGATATTGCCATTTCACGCCGTCCACGTCCGTCTCAGAAATGAAAACGCCGTCGCCATCGATGAAACTACCAAATTGGGGGGCGTTGACGACGCCGTTATTTGCACTCGTCCAATGGTCCGCCCATTTTTTCAACTCCGGGCGCCAAACGCGGACCCCCATCCCCATAAAACCGCCATTGGCTTTTCGGAGTTCCTCAATGCTCCCCATCCCATCGAGCACACGGTGAACGGTCGCACGGCTGTCGAACCGCAGCCATTCATCATCGGTGCCGTCTTTCAGCCTCTTGTGCCGGATATGCCAATTTCCTGCGAGGAAATCAAAATCGCCCACGCCCTTTCCTGTTACGACCCCGGTTCCGGTGGGCGCGTAGTTTGTATCCAGCATAGACTCTCCGATTGCCGCTCCTGGCGGTGTTTCGCGTGCTGGCGTGCTGTGGCACGACACAGCCGTGAGGACAGCTGCCCCCGCTTGTAAAACTTGTCTGCGTTTGAGCATTCCCGTCATCGAGCATCCTTTTTCGCAATGACCCTAAAAGCCACAATATCCGCCCATTACTGACAGCTCATGTCAGTGATTTTGTGCTAGGTGAAATTATGCGTGCAAGCCGCCTCCTTTCGATTCTCATATTGCTTCAGTTGCGGGGGCAATTGACGGCTGAGTATCTCGCAGAAGAATTCGAAGTCTCTGCTCGTACGATTTATCGAGACATTGACGCGCTGAGCGCGGCCGGAATCCCAGTTTATGGCGACTCAGGGCCTGGTGGTGGCTTTCGGTTGTTCGACGGGTATCGAACAAAGCTGACCGGTCTGGACTCAGATGAAACCGAAGCGATGCTGCTCGTCGGCCTTCCGGGAGCGGCGCAAGCCATGGGGCTGGGTGATGCCGCAAGTCGCGCGCGCAACAAGCTACTCGTCGCTTTGCCTGGCACCAGCAGCGATCAAGCAAGCCGGATTGCCGGGCGGTTTCATCTAGACACTGCGGACTGGTATCGTGCGGCCCGCCCAACGCCTCTCCTTGCCAGAGTCGCGCGCGCTGTGCTCGATCGGCAATTGATTGCCATGACCTACCAAAGCTGGACAGCCCGGCGCGACTGGACGGTCGAACCATATGGCCTCGTCCTCAAAGCCGGGAATTGGTACCTGGTTGCAAATGCAAAACAAAAAATGTGCAGTTTCAATGTCGCGGATATTCTTGCTCTGGACGTGTTGCCCGATCAATTTGAGCCTGTGGCGGAGTTTGACCTTGCCACTTGGTGGGCAGAATCCGCGCGCGCGTTTGAAGCGCAACTCCGCCCCGGTATCGCAACTTTGCGGGCCTCTCCCATAGGATTGCAGCGACTGCGCTTGCTGGGCAGTTTTGCTGGTGAGGCAGTGGCGAAAGCTGAACCTGCTGATGACGACGGTTGGTGCATCGTTAAGCTGCCGCTTGAAACAATCGAATCCGCGGCTCCGACTTTGTTGGGTATCGGGCCTGAAATCGACGTCATCAAACCGAACGCACTCCGTGTTGAAATAACGCGGCTTGCGAAGTTGGTGCTGCAAAGAATGAAAAGCCCACCGGCCTGACTCGTTCGCGGATAGCAGCCTTGAAGCGAGCGGCCTAAACTCACCCCAGACCGGCCGCTCACGTCTCAACAGCCACCAAATCTGCCAGCGCCGCGTCGCCGGTTTGATCTTGTCGACAAAGGCGCAGTCTTCACAGCGTCGGAATCAAACGGGCGCCGCCCGGTTAAGCCCAGACGCCCTTAGCCGCCTTGATGCATGCCAAACCGGTCATGCATGTGGATGATACAGGCGGCGCGAATAAGGGCGGCTTCGACGCCGACTTTCTTGTCCATTGGCAGATCATCAAGCGTATCCATCAAATTCTCGATCCGAACATGGTCATAGATCGGCTGGTCTTTTGCTGCTTGCGAGGCAAAGCTGTCGCGCAGAAAACAGATCAATGGATCCTTCCGATCGCGCGTGGGCGCTGACATGAAGGGGTGCTTTTGCCGGTCATACACTTCCGGGATCAGCACATCCTTTGTGGCCTCGCGCAGGACATGCTTCTCGCGGATGCCTTTTATTTTCATATCCAGAGGGATGCGCGCCGCGTTTTCAGCAACTTTGTGATCGAGGAATGGCACGCGCCCTTCAATGGAATGCGCCATTTCCATACGGTCCCCCAGATAATTGAGGATCATGTTTGGCAAAGTCAGCTTGGCACCGAGATAAAGCGACTGATTGAGATTGTCGCGCCCATCCAGTCTTTGTGCGAGCGGCATCCTGTCCAGTGCGCGATCGATGAGAACCTGACCGTCAATCGCTGAAACGAGCGTATCACGATACAAGTCGCCGCCGAAACTCAGACCCGCGTTTGCGATCAAAGTCGTGGGAATCCAGCCAAATCGATCCTGCAGGACGCGCGTGACGGGACTGTCACTGGCATCGGGCAGCATAAGCGCGCGATTGGTTGGATTTGCGGCAAAAATCTCGTCAAACACTGCCGACTTTTCTGCTTCGCTAAGCTTGGCATTCCCCTTAACGGCATCCACCCGGTAGAAAGGGTAACCGCCGAGCATCTCGTCTGCGCCTTCACCCGTGAAAACGACTTTGATGCCAGCGTCCCGGACATTTTTGCTCAACAGAAATTTTGAAACCGAATGCCCGTTGAAAAATGCCGTTTCGCTATGCCAGACTGTGTCAGCGAATGAATCCGCAATGTCCTTACCCGTGATTGGAATGGGATTATATTCTGCGCCAATGAACTCGGCTTGGGCCTTGGCGATGTCGGCTTCATTATAGAGCGCATCTTCGAATGTCAGAGTGAATGCCCGGATTGGGCGATCCATTTGCTTTTGGGCCAGACCCAGGACCGCGCAGGAATCAATCCCGCCGCTCAGATAACAAGCAACTTCGACATCAGCCACTTGCCGTTGATCGACAGCGTCTTTCAGCACAGCGCGAAAGTCGGCTGTAACCTCTTCATTGCTTCTTGTCTCAGCCTGAAGGTCTTCAGATGTAGGGAATTCCCAGTCCCAATAAGTATAGACGCGCACCTGACCGTTTCGGGCAATCACATAGCATCCGGGCGGCACCGCGTGGATGCCGGCGAAATACGTCTCGTCATTGGGATGCGACAGGCCCGATGCGGCGACGGTCCAATCCCATTTGGCAGGCACGCCCAAAGCCAGCAGTGCCTTGATTTCCGACGCGAAAAACACTTCGCCATTAATATTGGCATAGTAGAGCGGTTTGATCCCAAAACGATCGCGAATCCCGATCATCTCGCCAGATCGTTCGTCAGTAATGACAAGCGCAAACTCTCCGCGCAAATGGGGCATCATCGACATCCCCATGCTGCGATACAAATGCAGTGCGATCTCGCTGTCGCTATCGGTCTGAAAATGATGGCCTTTGGCGCGCAAGTCTGCGCGGACGGCTTGATAGCCATAGAATTCGCCATTCACGACCATGTGCAACGCGTCATCGGCGCTCGACATGGGTTGATCGCCATTGCTCAATCCGATGATCGAAAGCCGGGTGTGACCAAGAACCGTTCCGCGGTCTCGAGACGTCCAGGTGCCATTGCCGTCCGGCCCGCGATGGTAGAGCGAGGCGAGCGCGGACTCGATCTTACTGGCCGATAATGGACTATTCGTCCGTGCTGCGAAAATTCCGCACATTCGTTTCTCCCCTTCGGCCGCGCGTGTCCTGCCGGCTAACTAACTCCGCCAGCGCAGAACCGCTGGTTTGATCTTGTTGACGAAACTGCGATCCTCCGCGCGCGACGCAGCCCATTCTTTCTTGAGCATCTGATACCATTTGGCCTGGATATCGATATCGTCGATCCACATCATTGCCTTCTGGTGCTCCATGCCGAGATTTTGCAAATCGACCATGTCGCCATCCTGACGCAGAAATTTGCGCGCCATCGGTCTGGCGACCGGAATGGCGAGATTGAGCAGCGGCGCGCCTGTCCACCAGGTCAGCTGCGTGATCCGAGTGCGCTTTGGCCCTTCTGGTGTCAGACAGGTCAGCGTCAAAAGCCGCGCCTTGTCATTGGAGATAATTTCCCAGCGATAGCCCGGCAGCTGAAAGCGGATCTCGGTTTCGACATCATCGCCGAACACCCATTTATACAATTTCGAGTTCGAGCTCGGCTTGTGACGATCAATCGCCCAGCCGCGCTCGGTTGGTATGAACGGTTTTTCTTTGAGCTTCAGGCCGACAGATGGCGGACGCCACCACCATTGATTGTGCACGAAAGGCACGTGCGCCGGGTCCATCAGACCGACAATCGCATCATCCATATGCGCGTTGAACACATCCTCAATGATGAATTTTGGGCGCTCTGGCAGAGGCCCGAACTCTGGCGCAGGCACATCCGGGACGCCGTCAAAGCGCGGATTGTCAGCCATGAAAACATAGATCGCGCCATGCGCCTCGTGGACGGGATAGCGCCGCACTTTGACTTTTGCCGGATCATAGGGCTCAGACCCTGTCAGGCTCGGCATGTGTTTACAGACGCCGTCAGCGCCAAAGCGCCAGCCATGATAAGGGCATTCCAGCGTCGCTTCGCCTTCAGTTTCAACTTGGCGGCCGGAACTTAGCGGCACCAGGCGGTGCGGACAGATATCGCGCAGCGCGAAGACCTCGCCTTTATCGGTGCGCGCAATGACCAGAGGCTGGCCCAACACAATGCGGCGCACTTGCTGCCCCGGTTTCAACTCGGATGAGAGGCAGCCCAGGTACCAGCTATCGGTGAGCCAGCCTTCCGCCGTGAGCCCGACCTGTTTCTGGGTATTTGTCGTATCGATGAGCGTGCTGGAATCTGCCATATCGGTTCCTATAGCCTATTCCTGATAGATGCGGGAATAGTCTGCAAACTCAGTGCCTGCCATTTGTTCGGCAATACGTGTTTCTGCGAGGGCTGGATCGAGCACGCGGCAAGTCAGCTCAATTGCCGTGTCTGTCAGCGTCTCGCCCTCGCATGTGCCAAGGCCGGTCCAGCCCAGCACTTCGGTCAGCGCGTCTTCTGCGGCGCGAATTTTCAGCTCATCATCGCGCTGCCAGGCCTCCGAAAGCGGGTACTCAACCACCAGTGTCTGATAATCGCCGGGCTCAATCTCAGTAAACCCCAGCGCGCGCGCCGGATCGAGCAAGTCGTCAATCTGCTGCTCCAGCGACCGCAGCAGTTTAACCCGGTGCGCGTCGCTTTCGCCGCGCGTGCCAATCATGCCCCAATGTTCAATGATCCGGCGCGGCTTCAAATCGACCCAGACTTCATGATAGGCGGCGATCTTTCCCGTCTCGTCACGCTTGAATAGTCTGAACATGGATGGCCACTTTCACTCTGCGAGATGTGCGTACAGCATCTGCCGGATGCCCGTCCATCAGAATTGCGCCGGGACATTTGTGGGGCGCGCGCATCGGGCTGCGGCGCCGTGTTCCTGGCGCATGTCAGGATGCATGGCGTCAGGCTGATTCCTCGACGGCCATGGGTGCCAGTTTTCGTTGGCAAAGCGGGAAGCGGTGTCTTTCCTATTGTCATCCCGGAAAGCTCGCCAGAGCTTGTCCGGGACCCAG
>Ga0316204_10012627_pt1 | contig 10256 bp, 10 predicted proteins | sample 6monrhotite_MG_2_FD_205661 | JGI IMG/M metagenome (GOLD analysis project Ga0316204, IMG submission 205661) | Microbial mat bacterial communities from mineral coupon in-situ incubated in ocean water Damariscotta River, Maine, United States -... | ecosystem: Environmental > Aquatic > Marine >... | reverse complement strand
CCGACCTCTTGAGGTCGGGGCAACTTAAGGCAGCACATACAATGGTAAAATGGAAGCGACCATCAACATACCATCTAAGTTTAGTCTCAATGGAGTTCAAAGAATACATTGATTGACCAACTTTATGGATACGTTTTTTGAATGCATTTTTTATTTTCATAATGGAACTTGTTTTCCCCGCTTTATTAATAATATTTATTGCCATTATATTATAACTGTTAATTAAAAAGGCGGCCTTTTCTTTAGAAGTTTTCAATTTTTCAAATGGATAGTTTTGAATGAGAGAAACAACTTTCTTCCATTTTTGGTTATTTTTTATAACAGAATAATTAACCCATGTCGTTTTTATACCCTTAACGGTTCTATAGCCAACATACTTCTTTAATATCTCGTTATAGTTAGTATAATTGGGCTCAGTTGCATACAAAATCCTTAAAAAAAAAAATGATAAAAAAGTAATAATTATTAAGTTTCTTGTTGCCATACTGTTTAGACGATAATATTATTAATAAGTTGCAATAAATTTATGAATACAAAAATACTAAAAAATCACCTATTAATTTTTCTTAGCTTTATAACAACAAGTTTAGTCTCACTTTTGCAAAAAAATATAGAGATGAGCTTTTCCAGTTTTTCTAGTTATGTATTAGTAGCTATTTTATTGTGGGTTATTGGCGTAATATCATTTGTTCTCTATATTTTTATCCGGCGGTTTGATTTTCTGAAGTTAATCAAGAAAAAAATGTTGGTGAGTTATATTCTGGTAGGTGCCATAATCACCCACATACTATTTCTGCTTTCAGCTACATTGTGGTACACTAGTTATTATGAAGATTTTTTTCAGTTAGTAGCTGGAGAATCAATTCGTTGGCCTAAAAACAACAAGACTAATACCTTTTCAGTGGCTTTTTCAAATAAAAAGGCTAGTTCTTCAGGTGAAGAATTTAAGTCTTTTATGGAAAAGAAATGGCCAGTAAGTCAAAAATCAAATGAGTTATTTGAAAAAAATAAAAATAAGTTATGGAAATACAACATAATATTTTCAGACATTTTTGAGGAACATATCCTAAGAAAAAAAAGAACTCAAAAAAACTATTTATCCGATGGCCAAAAATCATTTTCTAATCTTAACTTACATGTATTTGATGCTTTTTTGAAAGACTTTGCCTTATTAGATGGCTCTCAGGGTGATAAAATTAACCTAATGTTATGGCAAAAATTTTGGCGGGAATCATTAGTTTTTGCCCAGAGCCGTTTTTTCATTGAGAAAAATAATATTAACGCTGTTGGACCTATAGTTACTTTTGATCGAATTGAGCTTGGCTTTGATGAAAAAAGTAATATTAATAGTGAGCTTATAAGTGTAACTTATACAGGGAGCAGCCAAGCTAGTATAAAACTTGGTGACAAAGTTCCCTTTTGGAATGCCTATATTATTCCTCAAAAAGTTGACTTTGTTGTTGAATTAGAGAATAAAAAAAACAAGTTTGTTAGAAAATATTTATCAAGTTTACCTTTATTGTTAGATAAAAATAGAAAAGTAAAATTTAATAAAGTGATTCCTGCAAATAGAAATAAGAAAAATGGAGGGTTCATTAGTAGTGGCGGTTACGATGCATATGGAACTTGGCAATCATTCAAGAATAGTCATATCTCATTTGATCCAATAGCAATAGAGAGGGTATTCAAAGTTAACAGCATTGACCCATTGGTAACGTTTTTTGTGATAGAACAAAGGTATACTATAGTTTATCGCTTCTTCTTTTGGGTGAGCTTGTCTTTACTAGCAATATTTATTTTTTTGAGTGAAAAGTTCTCGGGCAAAGAAGTGTCATAATAATTAAGATGTAAGTCCATTTCCATTGTTACAAAGTCCGATAATTACAGTAACGGATAAATTTATTGATGGAAGAAAAAGTTAATCGGCATATATTAGATTTGGAGGAATTTCGTCTTGCAAACAAGCTACAAAGCCGTGGAATTAATTGGTATTCAAAAAAAAGTGCAAATACGAATGTCTGGATTCGACTGAACCCTGAAATTAGAAAAAAAGCTAAAATATTCTATATTAATAGTTCAGATGATTTTAGCTCAAGAGAACAAGGTTTACTAAATAGAAAAAAAAGTAAATAACTTTTAGCGAATCAGTTTTGTTAGAAACAGGTGCATTAAAGTTTTTTGCATTTCGGGGTTTGGGTGTTCTTTAATTTTTTTATCTAATTCGATAAAACCTAAAACGGTATTTTTTATTTCGACTAAAGAGTAATTTTTTGTTATTGAGTCGATATTCTTTTGCTGCCACCAGCTTATTGATAATCTTGACTTGATTTCACTGTCTTTAAGTTGACATTTTTTAAGCATGGTACTACGCAATGCATCAGAGAATAACTTAGACCAGTTTCCTAAGATAGGGCTAGCGTCTTTTAACTTATGTCTTTCAAATTGTTTTATCGCACTTTGAATTTTTCTTGATGCGATATCATTCGAAATAGTAAAAAACAGGTCACCATCTAAATCAAAGCAGACACTCTTAATATCCTCTTGGGTAATCCTTTTTGTATCTAAACAATAAGTAAATACTCTATCTAAAGCAATGATGGCATCTCGTTGGTTAAAGTTAGATTTTTCACAAAGAAAATTCATTGCAGTTAGGTCGCTTTCAAACTCTAGGTGTGTAACTTTTTCTAGTAAGTACTGGGCTAAGTTCTCTTCTTTTATTTTAGGTTCTTTAATAATAACAGATAGTTCATTGAGAAATTCTAGCTTTTTTGCTAGTTTGGCCTCTTCAATTTGTATAATGCAATAAGTACTCTCAGGCAAATTAGGAAAATCACGCTTAAAATATTCAAAAATTTCATCACTACTTAAGATTTTTTTAAGAGCGAGGTCAGCATGTTTGATTACAATCAATCTTTGATTGCTAAACATGGGAATAGTACTAACTTCAGCATGAAGTGTAGCAGGTTCAGTTTCGGGACCATTAAGCAAAACAGTCTCAGTAGCTTTATCTTTTACCAGCAAAAAGTTAGAGAAACCTTGTATAAACTCTTCAACAAAACTTATATTTTTACTAAATATTAAAACTATTTTATTTTTGTCTTTTATTAAGGTATTAAATACCGTTTTGACATCAAGATTTATAGAATTACCTCTATTTTATTGTAGTGTTCGGTTGATAGGTGGTGTTGCAGTAGAGTCAACATCTCCAAATTGTTCTTCGTACTTTTTAACATTCTCTTGTAAGGCCAAGAGTAATCTTTTAGCATGCCCAGGAGTTAAAATTAATCTTGAAACAAGCTTACCAAAAGGAGCAGGCTGTTGTTGAATAAATAAAAAATCAAGTAAAAACTCTTCTTTGGTATGACCAATATTGGTAACATTGGCAAAAATACCCTTCATTACCTCAGCATCTAATTGAATTTCTATTTTCGTTTCTTGTTCTTTTTCGTTATTCGTCATAGGTCATTTTCTATTTTTTATATCTTGGTAGTCACGTATGTTCTCGCCAGTATATAGCTGTCTTGGACGTCCAATTCTCGCATCAGGTGCTGTCATCATCTCCTTCCATTGAGCTATCCAGCCCGGAAGCCTACCTAAGGCAAATAATACAGTAAACATGTTGATAGGGAAACCAATCGCTTTATAGATAATACCTGAATAAAAGTCAACATTAGGGTACAGTTTTCTTTCCTTGAAATAGGGATCTTCTAAAGCCTTTTCTTCGAGTTTTTTCGCGATTTCCAACAATGGGTCATTAATATTAAGTTTTGCCAATAAACTATCAACTGTCTTCTTAATAATATTTGCCCTTGGATCAAAGTTTTTATAAACTCTGTGTCCAAAACCCATTAGACGAAAACCAGAATCCTTATCTTTTGCAAGGTTTATGAACTTATTTACATCACCACCATCATCATGAATTTGTTGTAACATTTCTAAAACAGCCTGGTTAGCACCACCGTGTAATGGACCCCAAAGCGCATAAACTCCTGATGCGATAGAGGCATACAAGTTTGCTCTTGAAGAACCCACCAGCCTCACAGTTGATGTGGAACAGTTTTGTTCATGGTCTGCATGTAGAATAAGTAAAACTTCAAGAGCTTCAACAACTTCTTCAAAGATATTAAATTTTTCTGCAGGAGTTGCAAAAAGCATATGCACAAAATTTTGAATATAATTTAGGTCATTTCTTGGATAAATTTTTGGTTGGCCAATAGATCTCTTATAAGAATATGCTGCAATTGTTGGTGCCTTTGCTAATACTCTTAGTGTAGATTGTTGACGGCTAAGCTCATCTAGTGGGTCCATTGAATCTTCATAAAATGCCGACAGTGCGCCAATCATTGATGAAAGCAAAGCCATTGGGTGTGCATTTTTAGGAAAATGTTGATACATTATTCGTAAATCTTCATGTATTAATGTATGGTAAGTAATGTCATTTTGCCAAGTGGAAAGTTGCTCTCGATTGGGTAGGTTTCCATTAATTAAAAGGTAAGAAACCTCTAAGAAACTAGATTTTTGGGCTAATTGCTCGATAGGATAACCACGATAGCGTAATATTCCTTTTTCACCATCAAGAAATGTTATCGCACTCTTCGTTGCACCTGTGCTCAAATAACCTTCATCGAGAGTAATTACTCCTGTTTTAGCTCTTAGTTTACCAACATTAATGGCTATTTCACCTTCAGTTCCTTCTAGTATAGGAAGGTCAATTTTTTGACCTTTATGTGAAAACGCAATAGAATCTGTCATTCTTTATGGTTTATAATCTTTTCATATTGTCAATTACTTATTGGGCTAGTGATTGGTTCTGTTATGCCAATAAAAAAAGATCTTCCTCTCTGTAGAGGTAGATAATGGTAGAAGTGTAGATATTTGTTTCTACTGAAACTAGATAGTTGCATTGTACAAGCTTAAGAAAACTTCGATTCACTTCATTCCTTCTCACTAATGGGATTGTTGCGGCAAAAAGTGGCCTAAAGTGAGACAGCATTGTCGAATAGGCTAATCTGCGTGGTTCATGCTAAGGAGATTTGGAACAAACATTTCCCTTTTTGCTGTTTTGCAACACTCTCACTAGCTCCTGCTATAGTCATAGAGTACAGGAAAGTCGTCTCTAAATTTTTGTACTAAATAAAAGTCAATCTCAGTTGTGATGGTCGTAATTTTTGAATCAAGGTTAGTTTGTATTTTACCATAACAATCTATAATAACAGAAGATCCACCCATTTCAAACTTGCCTGCTTTACCAGTAGCATTACATAAAGCAACAAAAGCTTGGTTTTCTAAAGCTCGAGCTCTTGCTAGTAGAAGCATGTCATTAATACGAGTTTTAGGCCATTGAGCGCAAAGTAAATATAAGTCACATTCTTCTTTAGCCATTGCTCGAAATTGTTCAGCGAAGCGTAAGTCGTAGCAAACCAATAAACCAATTTTTAGATTTTTGTAATAAATTACTTTGTTTTTTTTGCCTGGATATAAATACTTATGTTCATTGAAGCCTTTGATCAAGTGTAATTTATCATAGTGTTTTTCGATTTCACCTTCGGAATTTATAAAGTATGCACGATTGTAATATTTTTCTTTTTTCTTAATGAGAAATGACCCATAAAAGGCAGTGTGATAAAGTTCACACAAACCTTTTATATTTTCAACGTGGGCAATATTATAATTTGCCGATTCTACTATTTTACTAAATGAAAAACCAGTTAGACACATCTCGGGTGCTATTAGCAGATCTGTTCTTTTGTGTTTTTTAAATTCTTTTGCTAAATGATTGTAGTTCTTGTCCCAATCATTACTAACATTGTATTGACATAAAGTGACTTTCATTTATCACAATAAAAAAAGGGATACGACTTGTCCAAAAGAAAAGTCGTACCCTTAGATTGTTTCAATCCTAAGGTTACCTAGGAAAGAGAAGATTCAATAAAGCCACGTAGGAGCGTGACTTTACAAGATATTATCGTAAGATTAGTCCACAAACTTAAAAAAAAATGAAGGAATCAACAGAATGGCAGATAATTACTGTTAACTTAATCATTCACCTAGGGGCAATAGGTCACGGTCTGGGGCAACAAAAGGTACCCCACAGTCGTTTTCGTGTTAGACGTATTACAAGAATATTAAAAAAACATAGTATAAAAAAGCCACTTTGGTTTTTATTAAAATGTAGTATTAAAACTAAAGCTATTGAACAAGAGTATTACAATAACAAAGTGTTGGGTATGTTACAAATTAGAAAAAAAGATTTGGAATTATTGGCATCATTATTGAAACATTTGAAGATCTACAAAAGTGACTTTTTAGCTTTATCTATATGTGCAGAGATTATTAAGAATGTGAAATAATTTTAATGCACCCTCTGCTAAAGCTAGCAGAGGGACATTATAACTACCCTTCTTTATTTTCGATGGTCTTAGTTTCTCCCATGTATTTCCATAGGAACCAACTTTTAACATAGATAAATTTTCTTATTCTGGTATTAACCATAAGAGCAATTATCATCGTGCTAAATAAACACCACACGGCAGGCATCTCATTGGGATTTGATGTCGAAAAACTAGCCATTACAGGCCCTACAATAAAATGGTATAATACCCATCTCCATGATCCATAAAATAATGGTAAAAGAAAACCACCAAAAATATAGAACATCCAATAAGGACCAAAACCATTTAACATGACATCCCATGCTATATGCCAACTTCCACTTACAGAACACGTTCGTACATGACTGCATAACGCAGACCCTGCTTCGCAATGACCAAATGTTTCATACATTGGTACCAGTCGCCATATTATAGCTGCCGCAACTATACCCGATAAGATATAGACACGTTTTTTAATTCTCTGTTTTATTTCGGGTTTTATAAAGGCCATTCCCAGCATATTGATAAAAAAGGGCTGAAAAGCAATATGGAGAATAGCCAACCTCGTGAATAAAACGTTATACTCGTTGCCACACTGATTTACAACTAAATACGTTAATGCTTGTAAGCCTTCCATTAAGACAAAATAAGCAGTAGGTATGTAGATCTCTTTTTTTTCTCCTTTTTTCTTAAGGAGGTAGGCACTCGAAAGCCCTACAACAGCGATGGCAGCACTTGCTTCACCACTCCAGCACATAGTAACCTCTATTCGGTGTTTTTATCTAAAACAAAATTTCGAACAAAAACACATTTTCAATTTTTTTTAATATCTTACTTTTAAGATATTAATTTTAACTTTGCGTTTATGTAATATTTAATAATGAGTCGTCAAGTAGAAAAATAAATCAAAGCTCCTATAAGGATCAAATAGTTTTTGACAAGTATTGGGGGATTATTATAAATGACCATGAATCGAATTTTAACTACTTTATTTCTACTTTTTTTGGGCGGATTTCTAAATTGTAAATCGGCACTTGTTAAAGAAAAAAAAATTATTACAAGTCAAGAAAAAGAAAACTTAAAAAAAGAAGGTAAAATTAAAATTATCGATTTTAGCGATAAAGAAAAGATGACTGAAAATTTAGAAAGTCAACCTTTTATCAATGAAGAAGCAACTAAAATATTAGCCGAGAAACCACGTAGAGACGAAGTGTTTCGTACTGTTGTTTCAACTAATGGTTTTGATAAGATTCAAATAGCTAACCCTAGTACCATAAAAATCAAAGCCGATCCCGCAGGCGATGCCTTTATAGTACAAGAGTTAAAAAAGTATAATAAAGTTAACTATAATGCAAAGGCAGTTATTAAAATAGAACTTTACCCGGATAGTGGTTTGATATCTCGAGTTCGTTTTAAAAAGCCTACAGGGATAAGTGAGCTTGATAAAATAATATCAGAAGACATTACACGATGGGTTTTTGAGTTCCCTAAAACTTATATCTCACCTAGAACCTTTGTGGTTACCTATAATATCATTTTATTTAACAAGATTTCTCGTGATGAAGCTCTAGAAATTTTGAAGAAAAAAATTGATGATTAATTATTTTTTTGATCTATGTACAGGCATATATAGGTAATCGGCACCAAGAAAGCGGATTAAGCTAACATGTAATGAATAAGAAAGTTCATGTACAAGAAATGGCTTTAAGGATGCTAAATCATGTAACTTAAAGGCGCGTAGAAATACTTGCTCTGATTGTATCTTTTGTAAGACTTCTGCTTGCTCTTCTCGCCAAATATTTCTTACACTAGTCTTTAGCATTTGGTAAGAGTCATAAGAGTTTCTATCAACTTTTGTTGTTTTTTTGTATACATTGTTATCCCAAAATGTTTTCAAGAAGTATTTTACATATTCAAAAGGGAGTTCGCGTAACATAGTTTTTTGAGTGTAGTTTCTATGGACATAACCGGTTTTGCCTTCACGCATGTAATGAATTACTACTTTAAGAAAAAATACAGGACCAAAGTGATATAGGTATAACAGTTTATCACTTTCAGTGAAGTTGGTAAATTGAAGAGTTAAAGTATCTTTGATGAAGCCAAAGTAAGTTACAAGAAAATTTTCATATTCTTTTATCCTATCTTTTGATTTTGCATGGGATATAAATTTTCTAATGAGGTCTTGTCTCAGTGCATCTTCTTCTGCACCTAGATGTGTTTCAATGTAAATAGCTTTACGAATCTTCTCTAATTCAACTTCGAACTTATTGGGTTTAATAGATATAATATGAAAATAACCTTGGTTAAAGGCTTCATTTCCTTGTGTATCTAAAGTGTACTCATCTATGATAGCAGTATCTTCGACTATCTCTGATACTTGTGTTTTTTTATAGTTACCTGCAACATTTTGGGTTGTTACAGAGGATATAACTCTGTCAAGATCTTCTCTAAAAATAGCCGATAGTGTATAGCTAACCTGTGATGTGTAAACTCCACTTGCGATAACAGAATCATATTTAATCTCTTCTTTATTAATTCTTAATAAATAACTAAGACGTCTTAAAAAAAGAGAAACCATGTCACAGGTTTCTCGACGTGGGAAGGCTCGAAAGACCAAAACCTGCTCAAGAAATTTATCACTATTGCCAGTATGTTTTACAGCCTTAAATATGCGAATAATGGTGTCCCAGTATTCTATAAATTTTAAGTTCGCAATCTTCATTAGCTCGTAACTTCTTAATAACTTAATATAGTTTAGTTTAGCAGGGTCAATGTTAGCATCTTTGAAGTGCTTAAAGTATTCACGATTTGCTGTTGATTCAAGTTGTCTTTCGTTTGTCTCGGTTTCGAGTTCTGAATATGTTCTGATGACACCTGCTAGCGCATCATCGATTTCTTTGTCTTTGTCGCGATATTCTTCACGAACATCAAGAGGGACTTCTTGGGAATTTATGAACTTGCGCAACCCGTCGGCATTCATAATATGAACTTCTAGTGGCACCAAAAGTCCTTTTTTAAAATCAGCTAGATATTTATTGGTTTGCTCGCTGTTCTCGGCCGAGATTAAGCTATAATCAACTTCGGGTTTATAAACAAAGTCTACCAATTAACAGCCCTTGGCTTATTTTTCAACCTGATATTTTTTAGATTCTTTTTGAGCTCGACTTAAGAATTGTGCAATAGGAATTCTATTTTGAGCTATTTTTTCATCTGCTACACTAATTACATTTCCAAAGAGTTTATTCTTTAGAAGTATTTTTGCATAGACTAATCCTTCACTAATGTCAAGATTGATTTTTTTTACAACGATACTATTGTTAACAACCCAATCAACTATTGGGTTTGAATCGGGCATGGCTACTTTTAGGCCAGATAGTCCAAATTCCTCACCAATTTTGTAAATTGAAGCATAACCTTTCATGTTATTTATAGCATCATAGAGAATACCCTGTAAGCCAATGTCGATTCTCATAGATGCATCCTTAATTCCCTCTCGGGCTCGTAAAGGCATCATTGGTAATAAGTCAATATCCTTAATTTGAATTTGAGCTGCAAATTGCATTTCTTTAGCGCGACCACGACCTAAGTTGAATAAAATATCTTGGCCAGTGATGTTTCCATTAAGTAAGAAAATTTGCATAATGGGCAATTTGAATACATTATCTTTATATTCCATGTAAGCCGAAAAAGCATTATATCTTTTATTATCGGTAAGAATCTTAAATTGTTTTCCTTTAGTTTTGTCGGTTGGGTGAGGGATCATAACCGATTTTATGGTAAAGTTAAAAGGCTTCTTAAAGCTGTAGTTTTTTATAATCTTCTCTTTATTAGCAGCATTTAAATTTAATGGTTTATTGAAAATTAAATTATGTCTAAAAGGAAAGT
>Ga0316204_10012626_pt1 | contig 10257 bp, 7 predicted proteins | sample 6monrhotite_MG_2_FD_205661 | JGI IMG/M metagenome (GOLD analysis project Ga0316204, IMG submission 205661) | Microbial mat bacterial communities from mineral coupon in-situ incubated in ocean water Damariscotta River, Maine, United States -... | ecosystem: Environmental > Aquatic > Marine >... | reverse complement strand
TAGTTACACGTCGGATCCCGCGCCGCACTGGGCCTGCAATTTCGTCTATTGGGACGAGTACGCCACGTTTTGGCAAAACGCCTGTCGGTGGGCGGCGGGGAGCGAGTGAATGCCAACCCGGTGTTGATGAGCGGAAACTTACTCAACCGGTGCCGGCGGAATGACAACTTGACTCGCTTGCACGTCGGGAAAGTAGACGTACGGCACGGCTGAGAGCGCTAGTGCGGGGTGGCCGTTGTAGTATTGCCAGAAGTGGTGATTCTTGACGTAGGGGGTGACATCGCATTCGGCGATGCGGCAGGCGAGCGGCCCCAGCTTTCGTATGTCCTTTTTCGTCAAGCCTTTTTTGCCCAAGGCGGCTTTGGAGAAGGGCCGTCGGAAGGGGTACAAGGAGAGTGCGCCGTCGTGCCGAGAACGAAAGTTCAACAAGCATTCCGTAACACGCATTGAGCAGCCGTATCGTTCGCCGGGATTCATCCAATGATGGTCCACAGCTGCGGCTCCCAACACTGCCCGGAATCGATGCGATGCGCCCGGCGGCTGTGCCAAGGAATACCCTTGCACGACTCCGCCGCCCAGTAAGTGCAAGGTCGACAACGTCATTCGTGCGCCGTGGCTGTGACCGATGAAGCTGACGGGATGGTCGCAAGGAATGGTTTGGATCAGAGTCGCAAGTTGAAATCCGTTGCGGGCACTTTTGCGCCCCAGCCCTTGAATATCAAAAGGGGGCAAAGTCGGGTCGCTGGGCCAAGTCACGTAGACATAATTCAGCGGTAGTTGCGGGGCCGCGCCGCGCAGCCAGCAGAACGTGCTTTGAGCATCGTTAGGTACGTCTTGCCAAGTGACGTAGCTGCCGTGGATCATGAGACACACGGGAACGCGGGGGAGCAATGACGCCAGAAACTGGCCGTGGTCCGAACGCCTCATGCAGCCGTCGGGGGTGCAGCACAGGAAGTCCACACAATTCGGGCAGATCGGACAGGGCGTCTTTTGCGGACAACACCTCAGGCTGATGATCCAATACGTTTCAGCAGGACAGCGAGGGCAGGCAGCGGGACCGCAGTGATTCAGAGTAGACGCGTGTTGCTGCATCCCGGCCACGGGCATAAATTGCGGGCCGGGGAGCGTCTGCGCCGAAGCGGTCGGTGCGCGAGCGACGAACGCCAACAGCAGGATGCATGCGGCGACGAGGCGGCGGGAGTCGAATAACGCGAGGATCCGCATATTGTGCATCAGGGGTGCTTGGAAAATCGAGTGTTCGGGACGCGTTTTTCAGAATGGCCCGCAACGCTGATTGCAGAGTCTCCCCTGCGCGCAACGTTACTTATTCCGTCATCGAGAGTTTGGACGAATCGACTTGAGCGTCTCGGTGCACGCTAGCGGCACTCAACCAGGGCAGCGGTTGATTATTCGTGTCGTAGGGCTTCGATCGGGTCCAATTTGGCGGCTGCGAGGGCCGGATAGATTCCAGAGAGTATGCCGATGAAAACTGAAATCCCGAAAGCGACGGCCAAGCTCCACCAGGAGACGACCGGTTCCAGGCCGTCAAACATCTGAAACATCTCCGAACTGGCCTGTGCCGAGGTGTCCATAATAGCCTGTTTGGCCAACCACCGAATCGCTGAAAACGCGACAGGCGTGAGTAATCCCAAGGAGACCCCCAACAGCCCGCCGGTACCGGCCAACACACTGGTTTCCGTGAGGAATTGTTCGGTAATATCCCCCCGTTTGGCTCCTAGAGCGCGGCGGATGCCGATTTCGCGGGTCCGCTCGGTCACGGTGGCCAGCATGATGTTCATGATGCCGATGCCTCCCACGACCAAGCTGATGAGCGCGATCGCCCCCAGGACAACGTTGAAGATGATTTTTAACTGCTCTGCCTGTTTGAGCAATTCCATCGGCACGATGAGATCGACGTCGCCTCTATCCGCGTGGTATTGCGCCAACGTTTCGCGGATGACATTCGCGGTGGGGACGACGTCCTTGGCATCGGCGACGCGAAACGTGATTTGACTGAGCTCAACTTTTTCGCTGCTGCGGCTGCCGGCGGTAATAATCATCACTTCATCGCCGATGCGGGATTGCAGCGTATCCAAGGGGATGTAGACGTCCTTATCGAAGTCCTGCCCCGACATACTGCCGCCAATGGCCGCCGACGCGGTGCGATGCGAGGTAATCCCCACAATCGAATAAAACACGTCGCCGATGCGGATGGACTTGCCTCGGGCTTCTTCGCCGGGAAACAGGGTCTCGGCGACCTCATGCCCGATGACACAGACGTTGGCGGTATCCTCTTGGTCTCGATTGGATATAAATCGTCCGGAATCCATGCGAAGGTGATTCACGTTGAAATAGTTCGACGTGCAGCCGACGAGGCGGACGTCCATATTGCGATGCAGGTACCGCGCGGGTTGGGAAAACTCCCGAATTGGCGTGGCGTCGACGATGGTGTTGACAGTCTGTTGGATGCGGCGAAAATCAGCCCGCAGAATTCCATACTGCAAAACCTGTGTCTGGGCGTTGTTGCTCTTCGAACCTTCGGCCGGTTTTTGGCTGATGACGATGATGTTCGTCGCTCCCAATTCCAGCACCTGTCGCTGGGCTTGACGGCTGGCCCCTTCGCCGATGGCCAACATGGCGATCACAGAGAACACGCCGAAGACGATGCCCAACATCGTTAGCAACGAGCGCAGCTTGTGCAGCAGTAGATTCTTGAGGCCGAGTCGAATCGTCCGTAGGAGTCGCAGCATGGGATTTTCACACGAATCGAAATTACGCGGGAGCGGAAATGGATGCGTGCCCCGTTTGAGGAGCCGATAGCGGTGTTGTCGGAAAGTTCAACGAAAAATTGAGAGGATCATGCACGTGGTCACCGAACCGTCACACCGGATCCTGAGGGATGGGGCATATCGTCGGGGAGTTGTTGCCCAAAATCCTCCCGTTCGATCACGCCGTCTTTCATAATAATCCGCCGTCGGGCTTGGGCAGCGACCAGCGGTTCATGTGTCACCATGATGATCGTGCGGCCTTCGCGGTTGAGATCATGCAGCAACCGCATAATCTCTTCCTCAGTCGTCGAGTCTAAGTTTCCCGTCGGTTCGTCGGCGAGAATGATGTCGGGATCATTGACCATGGAACGAGCGATCGCGACGCGTTGTTGTTGTCCGCCGGAAAGTTGGGGGGGACGGTGATCCAGCCGATCCTCCAAGCCGACCCGCAGCGCCAATTCTTCGCACCACGCGCGGTCCTTCGCAGACATCGCCGGGTACCCCGGCCGATAAAACAGCGGGACCGCAATGTTTTCCAACACGGTATATTGCGGGATCAAGTTGTAGGATTGAAAGATAAAGCCAATCCGCTCATTGCGAATTCGTGAGAGTTCGTCATCATCGAGCAGCGATACGTCTTCACCACCAAGGCTGTATGTGCCTAGAGTGGGACGATCCAAGCCACCTAAGAGGTTAAGCATCGTGCTTTTGCCGCTGCCCGAGGCGCCCATAATGGCGATAAAATCGCCTTCGGCAAATTGCGTCGTCACCCCCCGCAGGGCTTTGACGACGACCGGGCCCAGGTCGTAATGCTTCTCCAGCGCGATCAATTCTGCCACGATACTCATTGGCTGCCACCACCGCCGCCGCCTGCACCACCTTTTTTAGCGTATGCGGCCGCTGTGACCTCAAATTCCGCTAGGTCGATTTTCTCGTCGCTGTTGGTGTCGGTCTTACTGAACCCAGCCGCCATCCGCCCGCCGGCGACCTCCTCCTTGGTGATCACGCCATCGCTGTTTTTGTCCATCATCTTAAAGATCGCCGCCGCACCGCCTGCGGCAGCAGATTTAGATTTCCCTTGGGGCGATTTCCCTTTTTGTTTCTCACCGGAGTCCCTTTGTTTTTTTCGACGGCGTTCACCGTCACCAGACCCATCTCCGGCGGAGCGGTCTCTGCCGCTGGGGACATCGCTTTCCTTGATCGCTTTTTCCGGTTCGGCATCTTCGAGCACCGTGAACAATTCCGGCAGGGAGGTGCGGGGCGCGAGGATGACTTCCTCCCCTTCGGTCAGGCCGACGGGATATTTCGCGTCGGCAGTGGGGGGCTCGATTTCGCGAACTTCGGTTTCTACGTCATTGGTTGCTCCGGGAAAGATCCGGCGGATCTCCGGGCCAGTGGCTTTGTTGATGAATACAAAATGTTTGCCATTGCGGGCAATCACAGCATGCACTGGAATCTTCAATACATCCTGGAGCACTTCGGAAATAATTTCCACTTCCGCAGTCAAGCCGGGCTTGAGGCCCTCGGTGTCCGATTCGTCGCTTTCAATGTAGATCACGGCGGTATATTCGCGCAGGTCGGGTTGTCGCCAACTTGGCGAATTTGGCACCGACGCCACCGATTTCACATAGCCATCATGGAAGCGACTGGACTTGCGGCTGACCTTGACGATCGCGGGCATGCCGGCTTCGACGAGTCCGATTTTTGATTCGTGAATCCGCGTGTCGACTTGCATCTGTGACAGGTCGGGCAATTTGATAATCGCCTGACGGTTGTCGACAGTCGCCCCTTCCTCGATCACGCGCTCTTGGCTGCGGCGGCTGTCGGAGACAGCATAGATCACCTGTCCCGATTGCGGCGCGATGATCGTACACTCGGCGATCTGTTCGACAAGTTTGTCGTGTTTGGTTTTTTCCACGTCGGCTGTCAGCACGCGGGCTTCGTAGTCCGCGTTGGCTTGATTGAGCGCCGCAGCAGCTTTTTGTTGCTCACGGACCAATTCGCTTTTGGTTTGTTTAGCCTGGGATTCTTTTTCGGCGATATCTCGTGTGAACTGAAATTCTTTCAAGACATCGTATTCCAGATTTGCGGTCTGCAAATCCAATTCGGCCGTCGTCACAGCGACGCGTTTTTGTTCCAATTCATTTTGGTTGACGTACCCTTTTTTACTTTGCCGTTTGGCGAAGGCATACGCGTCCTTGTTTTGCGCCAGTTTTTCTTTGGCCAAGGTAATTTTGGATTCAGCAGCCGTCTTCAGAACGGGGTAATCTCCCAGTTTATATTTCTTCAAATCGAGGTCGGCCAGTTCAAGTGCCAATTGGGCCGTCGCAATCTCACTTTCGTTTAGGCTTTGTTGGATCTTCACCGCATCTTCGGCTTGGTCTCGGAGCGACTCCGCTTGCTTTAGGGCGATCACCTGTTGGTCGAGATTGTCCTGATACACCGAAGCGTCGAGTTTCACCAGCACCATCCCCTCGTAGGCTTGAGTTCCTTCGGGAACGATCGAGATGATTTTCGTCTGGCCTTTGACATTGCTGCTGAGCGTGACGTTGGAGGCACTGTCCAGGTTTCCGGTAGCGATGACCGAAATACGGAGGTCGCCCCGCTTCACCGGAGCGGTGACTAAGTCCGTCCGCACGGTGGTGCGCGAGAACCAATTCGGGAGTTTCCCCTGCACTGTGGCATAGGTAACACTGCCCCCCACCAGGACGACAGCGGCCAGCAAAAATAGCGTCCCTTTGCCAATTTTTCCGGTGCGGGGGGAAACGGGACGACGAGGGTGGCGGATGTTGCGTGGCATCTGCTCACTTTCAGCAGGACGGAAAGAATGAGGCGGGGAAATTCCAGGGCTAGTAGAATAAACCCCGGTGAGTGCAGAACGATTCGGTCAGCTGGCGCGAATCGTAACATAGTTATCGATCCCGCAGCCGCAATTCGCTCCAGTCGTAATTACTATCATACCCAAGTTTAAGCAAATGTTAAGCAGTTTTCCAGCAAAATTGACGTTGGACCACTCGGTTTTTGCTGGTATGCCTGTTGGTTTGTAGGCAAACGCGGCATTCTGACCAGCTGGCAAAAGCCGGACTTGAGAAACGCTCCGGTGTCCCATAGGATGGGACTTGACCATGCCATAATAATTTCCCTCCCTGAATCGTCCCTCTGCGGCACGTCCCCTCGAGACAACTCGACCGGCGTTATGCTATCATTTAGCCATTTAAGTGCTTCAATCCTCAAATTCCGTGGGCACTGCTCGAAAAACTATGGCGACAGTTCTGATTTGCAGACGACGCCAATGGTAAGCTGAATCGGATTTTGAAAATTCGAACTAATTCCCCTTTCTGAAATGAAATACGACGCGAGGAATCACTCCCATGGCTTCCGCGGCAAAGATTGTGCTGATCGAAGATGACCGCGAGATTCGGACGACGCTCACGAGTGTGCTCGCCGCTGCCGGTTATGACGTTTCCGCTGCGCAAAACGGAATCGAAGGCCAAAAGCTGATCAAGTCGGCAGAACCCGATTTGATCATCACCGACATGATGATGCCGCAATTGGGTGGCTTTCCCGTGTTGGAGTTCCTGAAGAATTTGGAAAATCCCCCGCCGGTGATCATGATCACAGCCAACGAAGGGGGGCGCCATAAAGCCTATGCTGAAATGTTGGGTGTTGCGAACTACCTGCGCAAGCCATTCGCCATGGATGTGATGCTCGACGCAGTCGAAAAGGCCTTGAAAGAGGGCAAGAAAAAAGCCGATTGACGTCGGTTCGTGTGTTTAGAAATCCACGCATCCGGTACTGGCGGACAAGCCGCTAGTGGCACCCCGGGGGGTTGTTGAACCTGTAAGGAAATCCGCCATGCCTCGGCCCGCTGCACAGCACAATCACGACCATGCCTTTACCGCAATGAACGCGGACCGTGCTGAAGGACTGACGGTGCGCAGCCGCCGGAACATGCTCAAGGCGGGACTGGCAGGAATGGCTGGGCTTTCGTTGCCCCAGTTGCTACGAACTCGCGCCGCTGCCGCTGAAACCGGCCGCTCAATGGCGGGTGGCAAAAGCGTGATCCTGTTGTGGATGACCGGCGGCCCCAGTCACATCGACACTTGGGACATGAAGCCGCAGCGGCCGTTCAACAATCGTGGGCCGTTTTCACCCATCAGCACAGCCCTGCCCGGCGTGCAGATTTGCGAGCACTTGCCCAAGCAGGCGGCAATGCTCGACAAGTTCACGATCATCCGCTCGGTCGACGCCCGCAAAAGCAGCCACGAACCAAACCGGGTGTTTCAGACTGGCAACCGCCTCGCTGCGCCGCGTTCCAATCCGCTGGGGGACAAGTATCCAGCGATCGCGTCGGTGGTCTCAAAATTTCATGGAGCCAATCAGCCCGGCATGCCGCCGTATGTGGCCTTCATGCGGTCGAAGTCGCACATTGGTTTCGCGGGATATTTGGGCAAACAATACGACCCGTTCATCGGCAATGAGGCGGCCAACCTGCCGATCTATACATTGCTGGGTAAAGACACTGGCAAGACGAGCGGCGCCAATTTGTTCAATTTGCCATTGGGTCTGCATCAAGACCGTTTAGGGAGTCGCCACGCGCTGATGCGGGAATTCGACCGTTTGCGAAGCGACCTGGATCAGTCCGGTTCGATGACAGCGATCGATACATTCGGCCAACAAGCAGTGGAGATGGTTACCGGACGCCGGGCGCAGCAGGCGTTCGACATCTCGCTGGAACCGGACGACGTTCGCGCACGTTACGGCAAACACCTTTGGAGCCAACAAGCGTTGTTGGCACGGCGGCTCGTTGAAGCGGGAGTCAGTTTTGTCACGCTCGATTTGAGTTACCACACAGCTTCGGGCACCTGGGATAACCACGGGATTCCCGGCGGCGTGTACGGGGGCATTTCCAAGGGGCTCAAGCCGCTGTTACCGTTGTTTGATCACATCGTCACAACATTGGTGGGCGACTTGGATGAGAGAGGCCTGCTGGACGACGTGCTGGTGATCGGCATGGGGGAATTCGGACGGACCCCCAACATGGGAACTCAAGGCAGCACTGACGGCCGTAATCACTGGCCGGTGGTGATGTCGATGTCACTGGCGGGTGGCGGAATGCGGCACGGGCAGGTGATCGGCGCGACGGATCACAATGGCGGGCAAATCAAAGAACGCCCAGTGACGCCGGGAGATTTAGCAGCGACGATCTATAAGCACATGGACGTTCCGCTAGACGCAACCTATCTCGATCCCCGCGGTCGTCCAAATTTCATCGTCGACGACGGTGCGCCGATTGCCGAATTGTTTTAACGCAATGGCGATTGAGTTCACGCAAGTCGTTTCAAAACCAACCAAGAATTAAGGTGCCAGTGCTTTGAAAGTAGTTCCGACTTTTGTGGACTTTCACTGACAAAGCCAGTGGCACCTGACGCACACACTAGACCGGAACAAACACTGCTGGACAAGCCAGCAGTGTCACCCGGGGTAGCCGAGTTTTGAAACTGGTCCTATGCACATTGCCATCATCACTGCCGGCGGCGCGGGAATGTTCTGCGGGTCGTGTATGCATGACAACACCTGGGCGCGGGCTTTGCAAAATGCCGGGCACGAGGTCAGCTTAATCCCGACCTATACGCCGATTCGCGTGGACGAAGCCAACGTTAGCACCGATCGCATTTTCTTCGGCGGCTTGAACGTCTATTTGGACTATCGCTTCCCGCTCTGGCAAAAAATCCCCCGCGGATTAACGCGCTGGCTCGATTCACCGGGACTGTTAAACCTGGTCACGCGGTTCGCCATCAGCAACGACGCCCAGGAATTGGGCGCCCTGACCGTCGCCATGCTGCAAGGCAGTGATGGACCCAACTATCGAGAGACTCACGAACTGGCGGACTTTCTCGGCCAACAACTCCGGCCGGATGTGATTTGTTTTAGTAACATCTTACTTTCCGGCGCGATGCCCCGGCTGCGGGAATCATTTTCCGGCCCGGTGTTCTGTCTGCTGCAGGGAGACGACATCTTTCTCGCTGATTTGCCCGAACCATTTGTCGGCCGCGCGCTCAAATTGATCAACGGCCACGGGCAATTGTTCGACGGTTTTTTGACGCATAGCGATTATTACAGCGATTTTATGTCGGACTTTTTAGAGCTGCCGCGAGAGAAGTTCATGCATCTGCCGTTGGGCATTGATCTGACGGGCCATGACGGCCAACCGCTTCAGCGTGAGCAACCGCCAACAATCGGCTACTTCGCCCGCATCTGTCCGGAGAAGGGGTTTGATCAACTAATCGACGCATTCGGGTTGTTACAAGAACGGCATCCGCACGTGCGGTTTCGCGCAGGAGGCTACTTGGGCAAGCGGGATGCGGCGTTTTTCAAGACACTGCAACCAGCAATCGATGCTTTGGGCCCGGCGTTTGAATTCGTCGGCAGTCCGAAAACGCATGCGGAAAAGGTGGCGTTCCTCAAGTCGTTGGACATTCTGTCGGTGCCGACGACCTATCATGAGCCGAAGGGGATTTATGTATTGGAAGCCTTGGCCAACGGCGTCCCGGTCGTGCAGCCGCGGCATGGCGCGTTTCCGGAACTGATCGAAGCCTCGGGTGGCGGTTTGTTGGTCGATCCCGAAGATCCGCAAGCGTTGATGCAGGGTTGGGAATCGTTGATCCTCGACCCCAAACGGCGGTTGAGTTTGGCGCAGTCGGGGCACGCTCACGTGCATGAGCGGTACGGCACCGATGCATTGGTCAGCGACAGCGTGCGGATTTTCCAAACGGCCACCGCGCACATGGCATCGGCTGCCACAACCCATGTTCCCGCAGCCCCTGGCTTTGCCGAGGACCGTTAACGCTATGCCAACAAGCCGTCAATAGGTACGCCGGTGTAGATATGGTGCGGGCGACCGGTGCCGTCGTACCAAGCCGCCGTCTTAGGGATGCCCAGCGCGTGATAAATGGTAGCTGCCATGTTGTCCGGCGTCTGTGGGTCGGCCACCGGGTAACCGGCTTGCTTGTCCGACGAGCCGATAACCGTCCCACCGCGGACACCTCCGCCGGCAAAAAAGACCGACTGCACCGCTCCCCAGTGGTCACGGCCAGGACCGAAGAAACTCTCGGTCAAATGTGAAATCTTGGGCGTCCGCCCAAACTCGCCCCCCATGACGATCATGGTACTATCGAATTGGCCGCTGTTTTTCAGGTCATCCATTAGCGCGCATAATGCCTGGTCGGTTGGCGGGAATAGTTTATTCTTCAGCCGCGGAAACGCGTCGCCATGCGTGTCCCAAGTTTCGTTGTTGCCGAGATTGACTTGCACCAGATTCACGCCCGCCGACACGAGGCGATACGCCATCAATAGCGACCACCCGAAGCTGTTACGGCCGTAACGTTCTTGGATTTTATCCTCGGCGCGAGTCACATCGAATGCCTTTTGAACTTTACGATTGGACAACAACGAGATGGCGGATTGGCGATGCAGATCGTACGACCGG
>Ga0316204_10012625_pt1 | contig 10258 bp, 10 predicted proteins | sample 6monrhotite_MG_2_FD_205661 | JGI IMG/M metagenome (GOLD analysis project Ga0316204, IMG submission 205661) | Microbial mat bacterial communities from mineral coupon in-situ incubated in ocean water Damariscotta River, Maine, United States -... | ecosystem: Environmental > Aquatic > Marine >... | reverse complement strand
CCGTTCAGATTTCCAAGGTCAGCGACGCCGGACGTTTCCATATTGTCGAAACCAGTCACGGTGAACATGTGATCAAACTTCTGTTACCTGAAGGCGAGGAATTGCCTTCTGAAAATTTGCACCTGCAATTCGACCCGGCCCATACGCATGTTTATGCGGACGGCTGGGTTGTGAACTGAGGATCGAACATGGCGGTTAAATCAACCAATCAAAAGGCCTGGCTGTTTGTTCTTCCAGTCGTTGCGCTTGTAGCTTTCAATGCCTTGATTCCGCTGATGACTGTTATCAATTATTCGGTTCAGGAAACCTTTGGAAACAACCTGTTCTTCTGGGAGGGCGTCAAATGGTTTGAGCAGGTTCTGCATTCTGAACGTTTTCTGGATTCGCTTGGCCGACAACTTCTATTCACCTTCACGATCCTGGCCATAGAGATACCGCTGGGTATCGCGATTGCCTTGTCGATGCCTCATAGAGGTGTTTGGGTTTCAGTTTGCCTGGTGTTAATGGCATTGCCGTTGCTCATTCCCTGGAACGTGGTTGGCGCCATGTGGAATATTTTTGCCTTGCCTGATATCGGGTTGCTGGGCAAGGCCATCAACAGCTTGGGGATTGATTACAATTTCACCCGAGACCCTGGTGCCGCCTGGTTTACGACCATTTTGATGGATGTGTGGCACTGGACATCGCTGGTCGTGCTGTTGGTATACGCAGGCCTGCGTTCTATTCCGGATGCCTATTATCAGGCGGCAATGATTGACGGCGCGACGCCGTGGGCGGTCTTTCGTCATATCCAATTGCCGAAATTGAAGCGGGTGTTGACCATCGCCGTCCTGCTGCGGTTCATGGATAGTTTTATGATTTACACGGAACCCTTCGTGCTGACGGGCGGGGGGCCGGGTAATACGACGACGTTCCTGTCGATCGATTTGGTGAAGGTGGCTCTTGGGCAATTTGACCTGGGACCGGCGGCGGCGATGTCGCTGATCTATTTCCTGATCGTGTTGCTGATGAGTTGGATATTCTACACTTTGATGATGAAGAACGAGGAACAGTAATGAGAAAGATTCCATGGCTTGTTCCGACCCTGTACATCATATTTCTGATGTTGCCGATTTACTGGTTGCTGAATATGTCGTTCAAAACGACAAATGAAATTCTCGGCGAGTTTACTTTGTGGCCTAATAATTTCACGCTTGAAAATTATATTACAATTTTCACCGACCCGACCTGGTACACGGGCTATTTCAACTCCTTGACGTATGTCGTCATCAACACGTCAATTTCAGTGACAGTGGCGTTGCCTGCCGCTTATGCGTTTTCCAGATACAATTTTCTGGGCGACAAGCATCTGTTTTTCTGGCTTTTGACGAACCGTATGGCGCCTCCGGCCGTTTTTGCGTTGCCGTTTTTCCAGCTGTATTCGGCGGTGGGATTGTTCGACACGCCACTCGCCGTGGCGCTGGCTCATGGCTTGTTTAATATTCCCTTGGCGGTCTGGATTCTAGAAGGGTTTATGTCCAGTGTGCCCAAGGAACTGGATGAAACAGCTTATGTCGATGGGTATCCATTCTGGCGATTTTTCGTCAAGATATTCATCCCGACAATTGCTGCCGGTATTGGTGTCGCGGCTTTCTTCTGTTTCATGTTTTCGTGGGTCGAGTTGTTGTTGGCCAAGACGCTGACATCGGTTGCAGCCAAACCCATCGCTGCGATCATGACCCGGACAGCCAGCACATCTGGCTATGAATTGGGACTATTGGCGGCGGCGGGATCGTTGACCATCATTCCCGGCGCGTTCGTTATATATTTCGTGCGCAATTATATCGCCAAAGGTTTCGCTCTGGGCAGGGTGTAGCCCGGGTGATGAAGGAGAACTAAATAATGGATTTGTCGTGGATGGCCTGGACCTGGCCGACGGCTGCATTTTTCTTGTTCATATTGCTGTGTCTGATCACCATGGCGATATGGGAATGGCGCTCGCCTGGGGGGGCGCCCAGAAAAGGAATTCTTGGGCTTGATACAACCCGGGGTGACCGCTTGTTCATCACGCTTCTTGGCAGCGCATTTATTCATCTGGCATGGCTTGGCGTCATGGGCGTCCCGCTTTGGGGAGCCCTGATTATATCGATTGCCTATGGCATAAGCGTATTTAGGTGGGTGTAGCGTGCATTGCGGTGCAACGCCTGTGGATGAAACCCGTTTTTTCGTTGTAATCAGGCAGCTAGACAATCTCAGAAGCGTTATTGTTTGAAATGAACCTTCCGTAATCGTCACTTTTGCACTGTTTGGAATTTATTCTAAGATGCGTCAGCGATGATGATCTTTACATCATTTTCGTGGCAAACCTGAACCAGTCTCGGAGGCGGATTTTCGTTGGTTACGAAGCTGTCCATCTGGGACAGGTGAGCGATCCGAACGGGTGCCGTGCGCTCATACTTCATGTTGTCGGCAACCAGAATGGTGTGTCTGGAGTTCTCGATGATCGCCTTGGCGACTTTGACCTCCCGGTAGTCGTAATCAAGCAGGGAGCCATCTTCGTCAATTGCCGAAGTGCCAATGATGGCGAAATCGACTTTAAACTGGCGAATAAAATCAACGGCGGCTTCGCCGACAATACCCCCGTCGGAATGTCGTACCAGACCACCTGCAACGATGGTGTCGATGCCAGGATCTCCATGTAAAATATTGATAACATTAATATTATTGCTAATCGCCAGGACGCCATTTTTGCCGCGTAGGCCTTTGGCAACTTGTTCGGTTGTGGTCCCGATGTTGATGAAAAGAGAGCAGTTGTCGGTGATCAGGGACGCCGCCTTCAGGCCTATACGCCGCTTTTCGCTGGCCGCCAGTTCACGCCGGGCTTTGTATCCGTAATTGACGACACTGGACGACAATACGGCGCCACCATGAACCCGTTGCAATATACCCCGGTCACAAAGGTCGTTTAAATCCTTGCGGATTGTTTGTGACGTGACATCGAAATGCTGTGCCAGTTGTTCAACATTGACGCGACCCGTTTTGTGGGTCAATTCGACAATATCTGATTGGCGTGGCGGTAGCGGAGTGGGCACTCGATTCTCCTTAAGGCTAAGCAATCATAATCGTTTTATAAGAACTCACGCCAGACTAAGATTGCATTCGTTTTATTTTCGTTTGACCTTCGTTTTCTTTCAGTAGATAGTTTCTACCATAAGGATATTTCGGGAGGAAGCGATATGGGAAGGAACGAACCCAAAGTGTCAAAGGGGTGACGCTGTAGTGGTTCGGTGACGCGAAAACCGCAGATACTTAAGTTGACGGTTAAATTCCATAATATTTTCGTCATATCAGGCTGGTATGTCTTCGCAGTCGCCGAATACTGACGCTTCGAAGAATGGGTTTTTCATCATTTTCGATGATGGGATGAGTTCTTTTTTTAAGTCGGCCGAATTGGTTGATTATTCTGGGTCACATGAAACTTAATGGTGGCCTTCCAACAAGTGAGGGAGAGATTTATGATAAAAAGCAGGACAATCTTGGGTGCTTTGACGGCCATTGCGGTCGGTGGTATTTCCACATCGGCCCTGGCGGTCACGGAAGTCCAGTGGTGGCATGCCATGGGCGGGGTTAACGGCGAACGTGTCAATAAAATCGCCGATGACTTCAATGCAACTCAATCCGACTACAAAGTCGTTCCCGTTTACAAGGGAAACTACACCGAAACCATGACGGCAGCGGTAGCCGCTTTCCGGGCTAAGAAGCAGCCTCATATCGTTCAGGTTTTCGAGGTTGGCACAGCGACGATGATGGCCGCCAAGGGCGCCGTGTACCCGGTCGAAGAAATGATGAAGGATGCGGGCGAACCGTTTGATAAATCGATCTATCTGCCGGCTGTGATCAGCTATTACCAAACCTCGAAGGGTGAATTGCTGTCCATGCCGTTTAACAGCTCTACCCCTGTGCTTTGGTACAACAAGGATGCCTTCAAAAAGGCTGGCGTCACTTCGGTGCCAAAAACCTGGGACGAAGTTAAAAATGCATCGACCAAGATTTTGGCTTCCGGTGGCAAATGTGGATTTTCGTTTGGCTGGCAATCCTGGGTTATGCTCGAAAACTTCAGCGCATGGCACAACATCCCTGTTGGTACCAAGGAAAATGGTTTTACCGGTATCGATACGGAATTCACCTTCAATAACGATAAAGTGACGCGGCATCTGGCTAACCTGGCATCGTGGACCAAAGACAAAACTTTCGTCTATGGCGGTCGGCGCGGCGATAGCCTGCCTTTGTTCACCAATGGTGAATGCGCCATGTGGCTGAACTCCTCGGCATATTATGGTGGAATCAAGAAGCAGGCTAAATTTGAATTTGGTCAGGCTCAAATGCCGTTTTATCCCGATGTCATCAGTTCGCCGCAAAACTCCATCATCGGTGGCGCTACTTTGTGGGTGCTCAAAGGTCACAAAAAGGCGGAATACAAAGGTGTCGCCAAGTTCATGACCTACCTGTCTTCTCCCGAAGTACAGGCTTGGTTCAGCCAGGAAACGGGTTATGTTCCAATCACGACACCGGCGTACGAGTTGTCTAAAAAACAGGGCTTCTTTGACAAGAACCCGGGCACCGATACGGCCATCAAACAGCTTAGCCTGAATACGCCAACACCAAATTCACGTGGCGTCCGGTTCGGCAATTTCGTCCAGGTCAGAGACGTGATCAACGAGGAAATGGAATCCATCTGGAACGGTTCGAAGACGTCCGCCGAGGGACTGACCGATGCCGTAAAGCGGGGCAACAAATTGCTTCGCAAGTTCGAAAAAGCTAACGACTAAGATCCTCCCAAGATTAACGGCCCCGGCTTCCATAACGTTTTTGGAGGCCGGGGTCTGTTAATTGTCTTAAGGGTAATCCGACATGCTAAAACGCGTCCATTTCGGACCTTCCCTGTTACCGTACCTTCTTGTATCGCCACAGATCATCATTACGTTGGTGTTCTTTATTTGGCCGGCGGGGCAAGCAGTGTACCAGTCTTTTTTGGTCGAAGATGCCTTCGGACTAAGTTCTGAATTTGTCTGGATTGATAATTACATCGAACTTTTTCAAGACGAATCGTATCCGAACACCTTTTATCGCACGGTTTTCTTTTCCTTCATGGTGGCGCTCGTTTCCATGACAGGTGCCCTGGTGCTGGCGGCAATGGCCGACCGGGTTATCAAGGGCTCGCTCGCCTATCGTACCTTGCTGATTTGGCCCTATGCCGTGGCGCCGGTTGTGGCAGGCGCGCTGTGGATGTTTATGTTTGACCCAACGTTGGGGGTTGTGGCCTATTTTCTCGATGGTTTTGGCTACGACTGGAATCACCGTACCAACGGCAATGAAGCGATGGCGCTGATCATCTTTGCCGCAGCGTGGAAACAAATCAGCTACAATTTTCTATTCTTTCTGGCGGCCATGCATTCCGTTCCCCGCTCGTTGATCGAAGCCGCGGCCATCGACGGTGCTGGTCCGTTCAAGCGGTTTTGGACCATCGTTTTTCCGCTTATTTCTCCGACCACTTTTTTCCTTCTCGTGATCAATATCGTTTATGCATTTTTTGAAACTTTCGGGATTGTGCATGCCGTTACCAAGGGAGGGCCAGGCAAGGACACCGAGATCCTGGTTTTCAAGGTCTATAACGACGGATTCATCGGGCTTGATCTTGGAGGGTCAGCGGCGCAGTCGGTTATCCTTATGGCATTTGTAATCGTGCTTACAGTGGTTCAGTTCAGATATGTCGAGAAAAAGGTCGAGTACTGATGATCGAAAACAGACCCATAGCGACCTTTATTTCCCATGCCGTGTTGATTATTGGCCTGTTGGTCGTCGCCTTCCCGGTGTGGGTGACCATCGTCGCTGCCAGTTATGATTCAGTCCGGGTGTTGCAGGTTCCGTTGCCTTTGTGGCCCGGCGACCAGTTTTTTGTGAACCTTCATTCGGCATTGACGGCGGGTGTCGGAAATGCGCGAGAGCAATCAGTTGGTTTAATGCTGATGAACTCGTTTTTCATGGCCATGATGATCACCACAGGAAAAATTATCATTTCGTTGCTGTCGGCTTTCGCCATCGTCTATTTTCGCTTTCCTTTCCGCATGGGGTTCTTTTGGATGATTTTCATCACCCTGATGCTGCCGGTGGAAGTGCGCATTTTGCCGACATTCGAAGTGGTTGCTAACCTTGGTATGCTCGATACCTATTGGGGCTTGAGTGTGCCCCTGATTGCATCGGCAACGGCAACGTTTATGTTCCGCCAGGTGTTTCTGACCATACCGGACGAAATGCTGGAAGCGGCGCGCATTGATGGTGCCGGCCCCATGCGGTTCTTTTTCGATATCCTGTTGCCGCTATCGCGCACCAACATTGCCGCTTTGTTCGTTATTCTGTTCATATACGGCTGGAACCAATACCTGTGGCCGTTGTTGGTGACCACGGACAAGGAAATGTACACGATCGTCATGGGCATCAAACAGATGCTTGAAGCTGCCGAAGAATCGCCCGAATGGCACCTGATTATGATGACGACCCTGTTGGCCATGCTGCCACCGGTCATTGTGGTTGTTGCCATGCAGAAGCTTTTTGTCAAAGGCCTGACTGAAACAGACAAATAAAACCAGACTGGAATATTCGCTATGGCAGAAATTAGACTTGAAAAAGTCAGTAAATCATATGGTCAAACCGCCGTGATCCATGGCGTCGATTGGCACATCAAGGACGGTGAACTGGTTGTCATCGTCGGTCCCAGTGGCTGTGGGAAATCGACACTTCTGCGGATGATTGCGGGCCTCGAGAGCATAACGGATGGTGAAATTTCGATCGATGGGCGCGTCGTCAATGATTTGGAACCGGCCCAGCGCGATATCGCCATGGTATTCCAAAATTATGCACTTTACCCGCACATGTCGGTATTTAACAACATGGCCTATGGCCTGAAAATCAAGGGCTTGCCGAAGGCAGAAATTGAAAAGCGGGTTAATGAAGCCGCTGAAATACTTGAAATAGGCGACTATCTTGAGCGTTCGCCCCGGCAACTAAGCGGTGGCCAACGCCAGCGTGTCGCCATGGGCCGTGCCATCGTTCGCGAACCCAGCGTTTTTCTATTCGATGAACCTTTATCCAACCTGGACGCCAAGCTGCGGGTTCAGATGCGCCTGGAAATCAAGAAGCTGCAGAAAAGACTGGGAATTACCAGTGTCTATGTTACCCATGACCAAGTCGAAGCGATGACGTTGGGGCACCGTCTGATGGTGCTGAATGGCGGAAATGTAGAACAACTGGGCACCCCCATCGAGCTGTACGAACGCCCGGAAACCAAGTTTGTTGCAAGCTTTATTGGCTCGCCATCTATGAATTTCATGGCAGGTAATGTCAGCGCAGATGGAAAAGAAGTTGAGTTTCAAGGGGGAGAAACCCACGCCCTTCCACGGGCCATATCAAGTCATATGGGCAAGCAAGTCACCATCGGTATGCGGCCGGAACATCTTTTGATTGATCCCAGTGGCACACATACAATGTCCTACACGGCGCAGGTGGTCGAACATCTGGGGGCCGATACATTGGTCCACGGAACATTTGGCAGTGGTGGTAGCGATCTGATTGTTCGATTGGAGGGAGTTAAGGCTGTAAACCCAGGCGAAGTTCTCCCGTTGAGCATCGATCTTGCAAACATTCATGTGTTCGATGTCGATACCGGCAAGCGACTCGAATAGTGGCGCAACTTATCCTGCCCATTTTGTTGGTATTAGGGGTTCTTGGAATGACGAACCTGGCGTATGGATTTGATTCTCAAGGCCATCGCGGAGCGCGTGGTCTGGCACCCGAAAATACGCTTGTGGCATTTGCAAAGGCCTTGTCAATCGGGGTCACAACTTTGGAATTGGATGTGGCGGCAACGCGTGATGGTGTCATCGTTGTTTCGCATGATCCCCGGTTAAATCCGTCTTTGACCCGTGATGCCAAAGGCGAGTGGGTTAAAGAGCCTGGCCCCACCATTCGATCACTGAGCTTGAAGGAGCTTAGAGCCTATGATGTCGGTCGCTTGAAACCGGGAACCCGTTACGCCGGACGATATCCTGACCAGATGGCGGTAGACGGCACACCCATACCGACGCTGCAGGAGGTTTTCCAGCTTGTCCAGCGTTCGGGAAACGAGGCGGTTCGCTTTAATATTGAAACTAAGTTACGACCGGGGGACTTGGATTTATTCCTGAACCCGGAGGATTTTGTCGCATCCGTAATGAAGGTAATTGTTGACCATGGGGTTATGGACCGTGTGACCATTCAGTCATTTGACTGGCGAACTTTGCAAGAAACCCAGCGCGTGGCACCGAACGTGCCGACGTCATACCTGACGGCCCAGCAAAGGTGGCTCGATAATATTGGCGTAGGCAAGCCCGGGACATCTTCCTGGACGGCGGGATTCGATGTTGATGACCATGATGGCAGCGTGCCGCATGTGATTAAAGCCGCCGGTGGCGCCATATGGTCGTCCTATCATCTTGAAGTTTCTACTGAGAAAATCAAACAGGCACACGATCTGGGGCTTATGGTAAAGGTCTGGACGGTCAACGATGAGTCGCGTATGGAAACCCTTATCCGTATGGGGGTCGATGGCATTATTACCGACTACCCGGACCGCTTGCGGGCGGTTCTCCAACGCCTTGGTATGGCTCTCCCTGTCCCGACACCGGTCACGCCCTGATTTTTCCCAAGTATTAAGTCAGCGAATTTCGGGACCCATCAGGTAGTCAGGTAGCCAGGTCGCTATTTCCGGAAATATGCACAACAGGACGATGCCGAGGACCATACACAACATGAATGGCAGGGCGCCCTTCAGGATGGTTGGCAATGACACATCGGGCACGATACCGTTGATGACGTACAGGTTCAGTCCCACCGGTGGGGTGATCAGGCCAATTTCCATGTTGATGGTAAAAACCACGGCGAACCAGTAGGGATCGAACCCGGCCTGGACGATGATCGGCAGCAGGATTGGTGCGGTCATCAAAATCACCGCCACCGGCGGCAGGAAAAACCCCGCTATCAGCAGGAATACGTTGATCATTCCCAACAACACCCATCGGTTCGCATCCAAAGCAGCGATCCATTCGGCGACGGACTGGGTGACATACAAGCTCGAGAGCGCGTAGCTGAACAGGGCGCTGGCGGCGATGATCATCAGGATCATCACGCTTTCCTTCATGGAATCGCTGATGATCGCCCAGATCTTTCTTGGCTGCCAAACCTTGTAAATCACGGCAATCAGGATCAGCACAAACAGCGCACCGACACCTGCAGCTTCTGATGGGGTGGCAATGCCGCCATACAGCACAAATAGTACACCGGCAATAATCGCCAGAAATGGCAATACCCGGGGCAAGACTTCAAGTTTTTGCCTGAGCGAATAAGCAATATCGTTCTGGCCGAACTTGTAGCCATTGCGCCAGGCGGTATACAGCGACCAGGCCATGAACAGGACTGTCAGCATCAGGCCTGGCAACAGTCCGGCGGTGAACAGGCGGCCGATGGATGTTTCCGTGGCGATGCCATAGACGATCATGGTGATCGATGGCGGTATAAGAATTCCCAGCGTGCCCCCGGCTGCTATGGCACCGGTAGCCAATCCGTCGGGGAAGCCGCGCTTGCGCATTTCGGGAATGCCCATCTTGCCAATGGCTGCACACGTGGCCGGAGACGATCCTGAAAGGGCAGCAAAGACGGAACAAGCCCCAATGTTGGAAATGATTAATCCGCCCGGTACCCTGTGTAACCAACGGTCCAGGGCTTCGTACAAATCCTTGCCCGCGGGCGATGATGCCACCGCCGCACCCATGACAATGAACATGGGGATGGAAACCAATGAAAATTCGGCGATGCCTGCAAAAAAAGTGTCGGCTAATACATCAAGCGCACCCAGGCCATCAAATATAATCAGGAACGAAATGGCGACCAGTCCCAGTCCGAAGGCAACGGGGATGCCGGTCGCAAGGACCAATATAGTGGCGATGCAAACAAGGCCGCCAATTGTCAGAGGGCTCATGGTTATTCTCCCTCCAGGGCGCTGTGTTCGTCCATTGCGAAGGGCATTGAATGGCCCGTCGCCAAGGAAACAATATCGGCAACATATTGCAGGCACAAAAGCCCTATACCGATAGGAATGCTGATATAGGGTATCCAAAGTGGCAATCGCCACACGGTGTCGGTGGTCCAACCGCCCATCAGGGATTCATAAAGCAGTTCAAACCCGGTC
>Ga0316204_10012624_pt1 | contig 10258 bp, 11 predicted proteins | sample 6monrhotite_MG_2_FD_205661 | JGI IMG/M metagenome (GOLD analysis project Ga0316204, IMG submission 205661) | Microbial mat bacterial communities from mineral coupon in-situ incubated in ocean water Damariscotta River, Maine, United States -... | ecosystem: Environmental > Aquatic > Marine >... | reverse complement strand
AAAGTACGCGGATATGCAATCGAGTGCCGTATCAATGCCGAAGATGCCGTCACCTTTATGCCAAGTCCCGGAGATATCACCAAACTTCATATCCCTGGCGGCCCTGGCGTACGTGTTGATACCCATATCTACGCAGGCTACCGCGTACCACCGTACTACGATTCAATGATCGGGAAATTGATCACCCACGGCGAAACCCGCGAAGTGGCCATCGCGCGTATGCGTGGCGCACTATCTGAAATGGTAATTGGCGGCATCAAGTGTAATATTCAGCTGCAGCAGGACATCATGAACGATACTAACTTTGCTGCAGGTGGTGTGAATATCCACTACTTGGAAAAAAAGCTCGGTCTGTAAATTTGCCCCAAATGTCCTGGATTCAAACCCACCTTACCGTTGATAAATCTCAGGCACCGCTGATTGAGTTGCTACTTGAGAACCTTGGCGCACTCTCCATCACCCTCGGCGACGCCGGCGACGAGCCTATGCTTGAACCCGGACCAGGCGAGACACCACTATGGACAGCAACCCGTGTCACTGGTTTATTCAGTGGAGAGTCCGACACCGATCAACTCCGCACAGCCTTTAATCAGGCACTCGCCAAAGACATTAGCCGACACCTACTCGTAGAACAACTCGATGATGAAGACTGGGAACGCAGTTGGCTTGACCGATTCGCCCCCATGCAGTTTGGCCAGCACCTGTGGATTTGCCCAACCGGTCACAAGGTCGAGCAAGAAGATGCTGTGATTATCGACCTTGATCCCGGACTTGCCTTCGGCACCGGCACCCACCCCACAACATCCCTTTGTCTACAGTGGCTAGATGGTGCTGATGTGAAAGGTAAAACAGTGATCGATTTTGGCTGTGGCTCCGGAGTACTCGCAATTGCTGCACTCAAGCTCGGTGCAGCCAAAGCTATTGGTGTTGATCACGATCCGCAAGCCCTGCTTGCCAGCCGTGACAATGCTGAACGCAATGGTGTGGGCGACCGGTTCAGCGTCTTTCTCAATGAAGATTTCAACGCTCAGGCAGCTGATATCGTACTCGCCAACATCCTCGCCAATGTGTTGATCGAACTACATGAAAAGATCACACCTCTGGTAAGACCCTGCGGCCAACTCGTGCTATCAGGCATCCTTGAAGACCAAGCCAGCGCTGTCACACAGGCCTACATCTCAAAGTTTGACTTCGCGCCAGACCAGCAACAAGAAAACTGGATGCTTCTCAGCGCAATCCGCAAGGATGACTAAAGGTGAGAACCCGCTGTCCGCAGTGCCGTACCATTTACAACATTGACACCCAAGCCCTTGAAATGGCCAAAAATATGGCCCGCTGCTTTAACTGCAACACCGTATTCAATGCCTTGGAAAATAGCGATTCTGAACAAAGCAGTTCAGAACAACCTCATGTTGCCAGTGACGAATTCAGTGCGGCTGTAGATAACGAATTTGCTGAGCTCGACTACGAACTCCAGCTCGACTTCACATCAGAACCAACAGATGAAGAACTCCCCGACCTTCCATTTGAAGTCCCTGACGATTTACCAGCACTCGAACCTTCTGACAAAGCCGCTTTAGACCTGCATGACAGCCTTCACCCCCAGACAAAAACAGCAACACCCTGGTGGCAAAAAGGCCTGACCCTCCTGCTCGCAATCACTTTTCTCGGCCAACTCATCTGGTTCTATCGCATCCCTTTGATGCAGCAGCCACAGGCCCAAACGTTATGCCTCATAATTGATTGCAGTGAAGCTCAACGGCGTGAGGCCGACGCCTTTAGCATCGTGCAGCGCGAGATAGAACCCAATCCCGATCAACCCGGCTCACTCAAGCTTGTGCTGCACTTCCGCAACAGCGCAACATTTGCACAGCCTCTGCCGGATCTACAACTGGCATTGTTCGACAGCAATGAAAGCCTACTGGCCAGACGACGCATTCTACCCAGGGAATACACCTTCCCCGCATCCACCAGTAATCGCTTAATCGCCCCTCAAGAAGTAGTTACTATCAGCCTAGCCTTTGAAGACCCTGGCAGTCGAGCCAGTGGATTCAAGATCGACTTTTTGTAAGAAATTCTGACAGTTGCGCGGCCGTAACATTGGCGTAATATAGCCCGTCCGCCGTCAGCCGAGATCGATCAAAAAATCGACAGAGTGTGCAGTACAGCGGTAGTTCGTGTTACACGATAAATATTTTTGTTTAGAGGCTTGGCCACGTGCAGATTGGCAACCACCAACTCATCAATAATTTGGTGGTAGCGCCAATGGCCGGAGTTACCGATCGCCCTTTTCGCCAATTAGCACGTCGCTATGGCGCAGGCTTGGCGGTTTCGGAAATGGTAACCTCAGATGCCAGCCTCTACGCCAGCCGAAAGACGGCGCACCGCCTTAATCACATAGGCGAGCAAGCGCCGATTTCGGTACAAATTGTAGGTAGCGATCCACAGACGATGGCGCATGCAGCACAGGTCAATGCCGACCATGGTGCGCAACTCATCGATATCAATATGGGTTGCCCGAAAAAGAAAGTCTGTAAAGTTGCTGCAGGATCAGCCCTGTTGCAGCACGAAGATCTAGTGAAACGCATCTTACACAGCGTGGTCGATGCAGTTGAGATTCCAGTCACACTGAAAATTCGTACTGGATGGGATACTGATAACCGCAATGGTGTCAATATTGCGCAGATTGCACAAGATGCGGGTATTCAGGCCCTGGCAGTTCATGGAAGAACGCGGGCCTGTGGTTTCAGTGGCGAAGCCGAATATGAAACCATCACCCAGATCAAACAGACTGTATCGATTCCGGTTATCGCCAATGGCGATATCAGTAGCCCGGAAAAGGCTCAGCACGTGCTGCAAACAACAGGCGCAGACGGCTTGATGATTGGCCGTGCAGCACAAGGTAGACCCTGGATATTTAAGGAAATCGCACATTACCTGGAAACAGGCACGCGATTAGCAGAACCGGATCCAATTTGGATTCGGGATTTATTGCTCGAACACCTCGACAACCTGTATGCCTTCTATGGCAGCGAACATGGCGTCAAGGTAGCGCGCAAACATATTGCCTGGTACAGCAAGACCCAGACAGGCAGCGCCGAATTTAGAAAACAGGTAAATCAGGCACAAACAACAAAAGAACAGAACAGGCTGATTAATAATTATTTCAACAGCCTGTCACCAAAGGAGGACAAGGCAGCATGAGCCTTAACAGCAGCACTTACACACAGGAAATAGCAGGAAAATTCGCAGTGAGCCGACGTAAAGCATCTGACCCCCTCAGTGACATGGTTAGGGAGTCTTTGGCGCAGTATTTTGACCAACTTGATGGTACTGCACCAAATGATTTGTACCAATTAGTCTTAGGCCAGATTGAACAACCCTTATTCGAAAGTGTTATGCAACACACTGGAGGGAACCAAACAAAGGCATCAGCCCTGCTTGGTATTAGCCGCGCCACACTTCGCAAAAAGCTAGCACATTACGATATCGACTAAACAGAGACTTCATTCATTATAAATACGCGGCCAGTCTTGAACGGGATTGGCCGCGTTTGCATTTTCAGGAATTCATTATGCCCTCCATTACTCGCGCACTCCTCAGCGTTTCAGACAAAACTGGCGTTGAAGACTTTGCCCGCTCCCTGGCTGATGCTGGGGTAGAAATCCTCTCGACCGGAGGTACCGCCAAATTACTGCGTGATGCCGGCATCAAAGTCATGGAAGTTAGCGATTACACAGGCTTTCCTGAAATGATGGATGGTCGCGTAAAAACACTACACCCTAAAATTCACGGTGGCATTCTTGGCCGCCGCGGCACTGATGACAACGTGATGGATCAGCATGGAATTGGACGCATCGACCTGGTTGCAGTCAATCTCTACCCCTTCCAGGAAGCCATTGCCAAGCCTGAATGCGACCTGCCCATGGCGATTGAGAATATCGACATCGGTGGCCCAACCATGATCCGGGCAGCAGCCAAGAACCACAAAGACGTTGCCGTTGTTGTTGACCCAACAGACTACAACATCATCCTTGATGAAATGAAGAACAACGAAGGCAGTCTTTCTACTGAAACCTGCTTCCGTCTTGCTGTGAAAACCTTTGAACATACTGCGCAATATGATGGTGCTATAGCCAACTACCTGGGAGCTACCAGCAATACTGGCGAGCAGCGTGAATTCCCCAACACCATCAATCTTCAATACCGTCAGGTACAAACCATGCGCTACGGTGAGAATCCTCATCAAAATGCAGCATTCTTTGTTGAAGACAAAATCAACGAAGCCAGCGTATCAACGGCTCGCCAATTACAAGGTAAAGAGCTCTCATACAACAACATCGGCGACACCGATGCAGCACTTGAGTGTGTGAAACAGTTCGACCAGGGCCCAGCCTGCGTCATCGTTAAACACGCTAACCCTTGCGGCGTAGCTTACGGCGACAACCTTCTTCATGCCTACGATCGTGCCTACAGCACTGATCCGGAGTCAGCCTTTGGTGGCATCATCGCATTCAACCAGGAACTCGATGGTGAAACCGCGCAGGCGATCGTGGATCGTCAGTTCGTCGAAGTCATTATCGCGCCTAAAGTTTCTCAAGCAGCTATCGATGTCGTTACTGCCAAGAAAAATGTTCGCCTACTCGAATGTGGTGAATGGCCAGCTGAACCAAGCGAACGCCTCGACTTTAAACGTGTAAATGGTGGTCTATTGGTGCAAGGTGCAGACCTGGCGCTGACCAACGAAATTAAGGTTGTCAGTAAGCGCGTACCCAGCGAAGAAGAAATGCGTGACCTACTCTTCGGCTGGCGTGTCGCCAAATTTGTTAAATCCAATGCTATCGTATACACCAAAGGCGGCATGACCATTGGTGTTGGTGCAGGCCAGATGAGCCGCATCAACTCAGCACGCATCGCAGGCATCAAGGCCGAACATGCGGGCCTGGAAGTACCGGGTTCAGCAATGTCTTCCGATGCCTTTTTCCCCTTCCGTGATGGCATTGATGCAGCGGCAGAAGCCGGCATTGCCGCTGTGATCCAGCCAGGTGGATCCATGCGAGATGAAGAAGTTATCGCAGCTGCTGATGAACATAATATGGCAATGGTATTTACCAGTATGCGCCACTTCCGTCATTAAGACCTACCCCACCCTACTGCATCGCTCTGGGGTGGGGAACCTAACCCTCATGTTCAAAAGGCGGAGGCATCCTGTCGTAGACTTTCTACGCAACATGCTTCTCACGCAGGAAAAAATCCTGATCAATTACATGTTTTAGGAAAAACTAATGTTTGGCACCTACCGAACTCTTCTCGCTGTTTTTGTCGTGATTCAGCACCTGGGAGGTGTTCCATCAATTGGTAGCTATGCAGTCTTTGGGTTTTATATTCTAAGTGGCTACCTGATGACCTTCATCATGCAAAATAACTACGGCTACAGCTTCAGTGGAGTATTTAAATACGGCATAAATAGAGCCCTTAGAATATATCCGCTCTACTGGATATCCATAATCATATCGATTGCCATCATATGGTTACTTGGAGAAACCTACACATCGGACTTTCATGAATCTATTGTATTTCCTAAAAGTACAAATGACTGGATAAAAAACATCTTTATCCTATTTCCTGACCTGAACAGTTCAAGATTTACACCTCCAGCATGGGCACTTACTGTTGAAATCTTTTTCTACATTCTTATTGGCCTAGGCCTATCTAGAAACAAGAAACTAGTCGTCATTTGGTTACTCATAAGCATTGCCTACCACCTAATCGCACTCATCTATAATTTTGATAGATATTTTTCTCTCGCTGCTGCGTCACTTCCATTCGCAACAGGAGCATTTATTTTCTTTTTCAAAGAAAAAATACTATCAAAAACCTCTATATTTTTAGGACAGAAAGCTCAGCACATCCCAGCCCTATTATTAGCGTTAATTATCACAAACTGGTACATCGGCTACTCATTAGCCACCTCTTTTTACCTCAATTACATTCTGTGTTCACTCATGGTCATTTATCTTGCCAATCGTAAAAGCTTGCCTTTTATATCCAAAAAATTTGATTTACTTATGGGCGATTACAGCTACCCTATCTATCTCATACATTTCCAGATTGGCATTCTCGTCATGCTTTCACTCAATTACTTTGAATTAAAGGTGCAAGCAGAAAGTCTCACTTTACTGACTTTCTCTCTGCCTATTATTTTTATATTCGCTTGGATACTAAGTAAAACTGTCGAAAGTCCCATTGAACAATTACGAAAACAGATTAAACGATAAACCTTCAATCAATTGCTATAAAATCAAATAGACAAATCTATTAAGAGCCGATTTTATTAAGTAGAGCTAGAATTGGATGAATAAAGAATGATAAAAATCTACGGTGATATTGCTTCAGGCAACTGCTATAAAATTAAACTACTCACTTGCTTACTCAACATCCCACATGATTGGGTCACCATAGATATACTCTCTGGCGAAACTCAAAGCGATACTTTTAGGGCAATCAATCCAGCTGCTCAAATCCCCTTGCTACAACTTGAAGACGGGCGTCATCTTGCCCAGTCAAATGCCATACTGCACTTACTTGCAGAAGGCTCTGACTTACTACCCAGCAACAAGTTTGATCACGCCCAGGTTTTACAATGGCAATTTTTCGAGCAGTATAGTCATGAACCCTACATTGCAGTAGCCCGCTTTATCGCTCGCTACCTAGGCCTGCCCGACGATAAACTTGCAGAATACAAATCAAAGCAGGCCGGTGGACACAATGCCTTAAAGGTTATGCAGGAGCAGCTTCTAAAAAGCGACTGGCTAGCAGCCAATCGCTACACCATAGCCGACATTTCGCTCTATGCTTACACACACGTTGCACACGAAGGTGGGTTTAACTTAAACGAATACCCTGCGATCCTTAACTGGATTAAACGCATTGAAGACCACCCGAAACATCAAACCATGCAAGCCATGCTTGCCGAACAGGAAGGACTGTAGACAATGCTAAAAGCCGGCATATTTTTAGACATGGAAAATCTCAACATGAATGGTGGCTGGGGAATGCGGCTCGATATCATCAGAGAGATTGTTGAAGCACAAGGTACAACAGTACTAAGAGCCAACACCTACATGGCTGTTGATACCAACAGAGAAAGACGCGATCTCGAATACCGTGAAAAAGCCATGAAGTACCGCGACCGCATTCGTAGAGCCGGCTTCCATATTGTTGAAAAAGAAGTTAAGCGGTTTCGTCAGGAAGATGGTACTGAAACCGTCAAGGCCAATGCCGATCTTGATATGGCGGTTGATGCCATTCTACAGGCTGAAAACCTTGACTATATTATGCTGGGCACCGGTGATGGAGATTTTCTACGTCTTGTACGTGCACTGCAGCACAAAGGGAAAAGAGTCGATGCCTTTGCCTTCAGCAATGTCAGCCAAGAATTAAAACGTGAAGTGGATTACTACTTTCCCGGCTTACTTATCCCTCAGTTAGTCCCTATTAGAGATAATGCCAAACAGAATAAGTATAGGGGTGTTCTGGAAAATGTTAATGAAGAAAAAGGCTTTGGCTTTATAACCACGCGCTCTGGCTTAAAAGTAACCGATATTGAATCAGGTATCTTTTGCCATATCTCACAGATCAAAGAAAACGGTGCGTCTATCTCGAATGATCGCCTATTAGAACTGGCAAAAAGAAATGCCGTACTTGAATTTGAAAAAGCCGAATCAGCCAAAGGAATCCAAGCTGAGAATGCTATTGTCTATCAACTTAACACCTAGTTTTTATAGGGTTCGAAATCAAAATAAAACTACGCTTATAATTCTTATAATTCGATTTATTAGAAATAACAAGTTTGAAATAGCGAGCCTAATGCCTATCCACTTTCCGGCTTTACTCTGTAAAAATCAGGACGCCAACCGTCTGTACGCGCGCATTTAGGATATCAATTCTATTTTGGCTTAAGCCCACGTCAATCATTTTTGTCAAAGCATACCCTTCAAAAATCACCACATAGTGGTTAGCGGAAGAAATATCTGTCGTACAAAAATAAATAAATCCATTTAATGTGCAATATTCTGTTCGCCTCCTCGGTCTGACCAGAGCTAGTAAGAACTAGTTAACCAAAAAACAGAGGAACAAGGCATGAATTTTTCACAAAAAACCGCCGGTATAGCACTCGCCGTTACTGCCGCAAGTTTACTTGGTGGCTGTTATAGCAATAGCTCTAAAAACCAGGTGGCATCAGCGTCTACAAGTTCTGTGCATTGCTACGGCGTGAACAAATGCGGCGGCCATAATGATTGCAAAACGGCAAACAATTCCTGCAAGGGCCAAGCCTCCTGCAAGGGAAAGGGATTTGTAAAACTTTCAAAACACGCCTGCTCTGAAATTGGTGGAACAGTGGGCACCTAGAATCGCCCCCTCAAACACCCGCAATACTCACAATACCCCTTAGGAGAATAACGAATGAAACTATCAAAAAAGGCAGCAGGTTTAGGCATGGGTGCAGCATTGGCAATGGCCGCTGCAGGCATGACTGGCGTAGTAAGCACAGTAACTGCATCAGAAGCGAGCAATGTGCATTGCTTTGGCGTTAACAAATGCAAAGGCCACAATGATTGCAAGACAGCAACTAACGCCTGCAAAGGTCATGCTTCTTGCAAAGGCCAAGGCTTTGTTTCTATGCCTGCAGCTGCTTGCGATCATATCGGTGGCAAGGTCAAGTAAAGTTACTGCATCTAATAGTAATTAAGCTAAATTTTACTATTAGTGTCATATCAAGCTCAGGCATTTACTGCTGGGCTTGTTTTTATTGATGGCCACTAAGGAATATACATGTCGCGTCCGTTTCTAGGTTTTGGATTAGGTCTTCGCACCGAACATTATCAGCATGTACTAGAACACAAGCCCGATATCGACTGGTTCGAAATATTATCTGAAAACTATATGGTTCCCGGCGGAAAGCCACTCGCCAATCTCGACAGGATTCGCGCTGACTACCCTATGGTTATGCACGGCGTGTCACTTTCTATCGGCAGCACAGACCCACTCAATAAAGACTACCTAAAAGATTTAAAGGAGCTTGCAAAAAGGGTAGAACCCCATTGGTTATCAGATCATCTGTGTTGGACCAGCGTAGACCACACCAATAGCCATGACCTTCTTCCCTTGCCGTATAACGAATCAACAATTAACCATATCTCTGAACGAATCCAGCAGGTTCAAGAATATCTTGGCCGACAAATATTAATTGAAAACCTTTCCAGTTACGTTACTTACAATGAATCAGAAATGCATGAGTGGGAATTTCTCAATGAAATAGCCCGTCGTTCAGATTGCCTTATATTACTCGATATCAATAACATTTTTGTCAGTGCACATAATCATAAATTTGATCCAAACAACTATCTACAAGGTATCGACATTGATCGTGTTATGCAATTCCACCTTGCAGGACATAGCTATAGCGGAGAGATGATTATTGATACGCATGATCACGCTGTATGTGATCCTGTTTGGCAACTCTATACCGATGCACTTAAACGCTTTGGTGCTGTCAGCACTATGATTGAACGTGATGATGACATTCCAGCCTTTGCTGATCTTCGCAATGAATTGATGATTGCAGAAAAAATTGCCGCTGACTCATTACCAGCCGACATGCTCACGATTGATACACTTACTCGATATGGCGCAGCATAATGTCTTCCCAACTCAAACAGCTACAGCAATCCTTTCTCAATTATCTCCTTGGCAAACCCAGCACCGTTATTACACACATTCAGTCCACCGTTGATACCTCTGCAGAGCAACGTCTAGGCATTTACGCCAGCGGTTATCGTTTACGTCTCAAAGAGGCACTCAGCACTGACTACGAGCGCCTCCACCGATATTTAGGAGATGATCTATTTAACCAACTCATGAATGCCTATATTGACAACAACAAATCACACCATCCAAGTTTGCGCGACTACAGCCAACACATGTCTGAACTACTCAGCACATATGAACCCTTTAGCAATCTCCCTGAGCTGCTTGAAATTCAACGTATCGAACAGGCCTTCAATCTGAGTTTTGATGCTGCAGACTGCAATACCATCACACTCGATGATCTAGCAAATCTTTCGCCCGTGGCTTGGCCTGGTATGCAACTCAAATTTCATCCCTCGCTTGCACTCTTAACCACTCAATACAATACCTTTCCAATCTGGCGTGCACTCTCAGAAGAGAAAGAACCAGCAGCGTTAGAAAAAGATGC
>Ga0316204_10012623_pt1 | contig 10258 bp, 8 predicted proteins | sample 6monrhotite_MG_2_FD_205661 | JGI IMG/M metagenome (GOLD analysis project Ga0316204, IMG submission 205661) | Microbial mat bacterial communities from mineral coupon in-situ incubated in ocean water Damariscotta River, Maine, United States -... | ecosystem: Environmental > Aquatic > Marine >... | reverse complement strand
GCGGTCTGTCGGAAGGTGGGGACTTAGTGAGAGGGAGGAGAGGAGAGTTCGCTGAAGAAGGGGGGTGGCAGGGGGGGATGCCCCCTCGCAGCGCAAGCTGCCAGGAGACATGGGGAGGGCTTCAGAGACAGCGACTCAGGAGCGCTGAAGGGCGAGCTGAAGCGCCTTGCGGCGAGGCATCTGACGTCGCAACACCCTCATAGTGTGGGGCGCTGGGACGTCGCCTCAGAGGTACGTATCCGCAGTTGGCGCGCGCCGTGCGGCGCGTTCTGCCGAAAGGTGGGCACTCAGGAGCGCCACGCCATGATCCGCATGCGGTACGTGCAAGCCGCTCGCAGCGGACATCATCAATCGCGAGCAGTGAGCCTCAGCGCCCGGGCTGGGTGTGAATCAGCTGCCCCTCATCCGTCGCCACCAGCGCCTCCGGCCGACCATCGCCGTCCACATCCGCCATCATCACCCGACCCACAAAGTCCTTGTTCCACGTCCAATACGTCGCCGGCCCCGGGGCTCCGCTGAGCGTCGGGTACACCGTGATCCTCTGCGACGCGCCATCGGACAGCGCGCTGTCCGGCCAGCCATCTCCGTCCATATCGAAGAACGACGCCTCACCCGAGCCCGACAAGTCCCAGAGATCACTCCACCCCGCCAGCGTGGGGCTCTCCCCACCGGTCAGCACCTCCGGATCGCCGTCCCCGTCCAGATCACCGGCCTCGACCGTACAGTCCCCATCACAGGTGCCGAGCCCCTGGAGCCCGTCCGCGTCCAGATCACCGACCCCGCCCTGGCTCTGGATCTCGTTCAGCTCCGCGTCGTAGAAGGTCACCCCGCTCGCGCCTCCGACAGCGACCACGATGTCCCCACCGAAGTCCCCGCAGGTGACCCGATCACCGCTGACGGCCACGGACAGCGCCGTGGTCCCCCCGCCCGAACTCGGGACACTGACGAGGTAGTCATCACCGCCATCGTTGATGACCGCGTAGGCCGTATCGCCACAGGCCGCGACGTCGGAAGCCGAGGCCGTACCGGACTCATCGAGGTCATCCACGTCCGCGCGGGCGGCTGTCCCCAGCTGAAGGGAGCCGTCCTCGGGGTCATCCTCGAAGGTGAAGACCGACAGGGTGGCCCGCCCCTCCCGCAGCCGGACGACCACCACCTCGGCCCGACCGTCGCCGTCCAGATCCCCGCTCCACAGCGGCCCCAGCGGGTCCACCTCCCAGGACTGGTTCTTCGGCGAGGCGACGTCCCACTGGTCCTCCTCATCAAAGCGCCCGGGGTACAGCCGCAGCTCGCCGTCGTGCAGCGCGAGGTCCACCACTCCGTCGTCGTTGAAGTCCCCCGCGGCCATCGGCCCGGGCGCGTCCACGCTCAGCAGCGAGGTGAAGGTGAAGTTGTTGCCGTCCGACTTGACCGTGATCACCCCCAGCCGGGGGTCCGCGCCGCCCTCGCTGAGCACGATGTCCTGGACGCCGTCGCCGTTGACGTCCGAGAAGCCCTCGCGGAACGTGTCGTAGGCCACCGAGTACACAGTGGGCCCGTTGCCGTAGTTCAGGATCGTCAGCCCACGGTTACCGCTGCTGACCGGCGGCTGCAGGATGAGCGCCTCGTCCACGCCGTCGCCGGTGATGTCGCGGCTGACGGCGAGGTAGGCGTCGTCCGGCAGGCTGGGGGTGAGGTCGCTGCCCTTGAGCGCCCACTCCCCCCCGTCCAGGTTGTACTGGCGCAGCCGGTAGTCGTCCGCCAGCACCAGGATGCTGGCGCCGCCCCCGGAGGAGTGCCAGCCCGCGGCCACCGAGCGCAGCCCGATGTCCGGCTCCAGCGCCTCCAGCTCATCGTCGAAGCCCCAGACCCCGTCGCCGCCGAGCACCTGCACCACCTGCGTGCCGTCGTCATTGAGCAGCATCACCACGTCGCGGATGCCGTCGCTGTCCGCGTCGCCGATGCCGAGCCACTGGAGGGTCACGTCGGGCTCCATCGCGACACCCCATCCCCAGACGTAGCCCGCGCGGGCGTGTCCACGGAGGAGGATGATCTCCTGCTCGTTCCAGAGCGCCAGATCCGGCAGCCCGTCGGCGTCGATGTCCACCTCCCAGGCGCCGCGGTTGGCCTCGGACATGGTGAGCATGTGCTGGGCGGGCACCCCGGGCGTCGCCGGCTGCCACCAGACCTCTTGATCCGCGATCAAGGCGACCCCACCCTCGGCGGCGTAGGTCTGATCGACGTCCAGGCCGGTCGGCATCACCGGCAGCCAGTCCAGGCCGTGCGCGTCGGGCTCGCCGCCCAGGATCCAGCTCGTCGCGTCCTCACCCAGCTCGCCGACGCCGTCGATCACCTCGACGAGGATCGCCTGCGGAGCGCCGCTCAGGCTCAGGGAGGCCACGCCGAGGCCGTCGGGGGTCAGCGTCTCGGTGACGTCGTCGACGGCGCTGGTCGCCCGCACGGTGACGGTCTCGCTCGTGGGCACGGCCGCGCCGTACTCATTGACGACCCGGATGGGGATCCGAACCTCGCCGACGCCAGCGGCGCTGCCGACCTCGACGCCGACGGCGCTGGTCTCCATGAGCGCGAAGCGGGGCTCGGGCTGTTCCTTGTCTTTGCAGCCGAGGACGGCCAACCCGGAGAGAATGAGGACGCTTACCACACGGCACCTGAGAGCAAGGTGTATCCAGCAGGGAGGGAGAATCGGTCGACCGCGCCAGCGGCGTCGACGCGGAGGACGCCGGCGTCGACGGAGAACATGATGACCTCGTCGCTGCCCGCGTCGTAGTCGCAGTCGATCACGTCGGTGGTGGTGAGGTCGATGAGCCGCTCGGGCTCCAGGATGCCGCCCTGCAGCGCCGAGAGGTCGTAGACCGCGCCGGCGGAGGTGCAGCTCCAGGGGAGGTCGTCGCGGCCGCCAAAGGGCAGCCGGGAGCGGGCCTCTTGATCGTCGAAGTCCCGGGCGACCCGGTTGAGCTTCATGGAGGTGATGTCCAGGGCCCACAGATCGGGCGAGGAGCGGTCGAGATCCACCACCTCGATGGTGCGGCGGGCCTCGGAGAAGAACCCGCCGGAGAGCTCGGTGAACTCTCCGGTGGCGATGAGCTCGTAGGCGGGCGTGCCCACGCCGCCTTTGAGCCGGCCGAGGGTCTCCTCGCCGATGACCCAGATCTCCCCGCCGACGATCTTCAGCTCCAACACTACGTCACCGATCTCGATGTCGATGTCGTCGCCCTTCTTGTCCTTGGGCAGGTCCAGGATCGTGACCTGCTCGTTGAAGGCCACGAAGAAGCGCCCCTGGGCGTCGTCCCAGGCCATCGCGTAGCGCCGATCGACGTCGGCCTCGCCGAAGAACAGCTCGTGCACGAGGCCGTCGTCGGGGTCGTGGATCCAGAGGCCGAACTGCTCCGCTTCCAGGTTGACGCCGAAGAGCACCAGGCCCCGGAGGCGCTCACCGCCGATGGGGCCGGTGTCGTCTGTCGGGGGGGTGGTTCCAGTGTCGTCACCCGCGCCGGTGGTCGCGGTGTCGTCGGTCGACGGATCCGTGTCGTCGGTGGACGTGTCGGTGTCGGTCCCGACGGTGCCCGCGGCGCAGCCGGGGATGTCGTCGCAGGTCTTCTCGATCTCCCCGCTGGCGAACAGGTGGCAGCCAGTGAGAGGGAGGGCGAACAGCAGAGCAGGGAGCGTACGCAACGGAGAGAGCCTCAGGTTCTCTCTGAGGGTACACCCTCAGTCCCCAGGCGGGTAGGTTGCTACCATGCGGTTCTTCAACACCACGGGCCCCTGCGACGAGAGCCGCCACTACATGCTGCCCCCGGAGCAGCGCCTGCCCGCGCTGAATCGTCGGATCGCGCAAGGTGAGTACTTCGTCGTTCATGCGCCGCGACAGACGGGCAAGACGACGGCAATGCAGGCGCTGTCCCGTCGCCTGACCGCCGAGGGCACCTACGCGGCGCTCTACTTCTCCTGTGAGCGGGCGCGGGCCTTCCCGGACGACGTCGGCGCGGCGGAGCGCACGCTGTGGGCGGCCGTCGAGCGCGCGGCGCGGTTCGCGCTGCCGGAGGCGCTGCGTCCCGGACCGCGCCTGGAGGAGACCGCTGGCAGCTTCCTCCACCTCCAACTCAGCGAGTGGGCCGCGCGCTGTCCACGCCCGCTGGCGCTGGTCTTCGATGAGATCGACGCGCTGACCGGCGAGCCGCTCCGAGCGGTCCTGAGCCAGCTGCGCGACGGCTTCATCTCCCGCTCGCTCACGCCCTTCCCCCACAGCGTTATCCTCTGTGGGGTGCGGGACGTTCGAGACTACAAAGTGGCCAGCGGGGGCGACCCGGCTCACGCGAGCACCGGGAGCCCGTTCAACATCAAGGCGGCGTCTCTCCGACTGGCTGACTTCACTGAGGCGGAGGTCCGAACCCTATACAGTCAACACACCGCGGAGACGGGCCAGCCCTTCGCGGAGGAGGCGCTGGCGCTGGCGTGGCACCTGACCCGCGGGCAGCCGTGGCTCGTCAACGCGCTGGCCCGCGAGGTGCTGGAGGGCGCCGGGCTCACCCCGGGAGCGCCGATCACCGCCGCGCACATCGACGCCGCGAAGGATCGGCTGATTCTCGCGCGGCAGACTCACCTGGACAGCCTCGTGGAGCGGCTCCATGAGGACCGGGTCCGCAAGGTGATCGGGCCCATCCTCGCCGGCACCACTGTGTCCGGTGATGTGTTGAATGATGACCTGATGTACGCCCGGGATCTGGGCCTCGTGCGGTTGGAGCCGCAGCTGCGCATCGCCAACCCCATCTACGCGGAGGTGATCCCCCGAGCGCTGACGCATGTGCTCCAGGCCAACATCACCCAGGAGATGGCGTGGTATGAGCGGGAGGACGGCAGTCTGGACATGGCGGCGCTGCTGGAGGCGTTCCAGGAGTTCTTCGCACAGAACAGCGAGGCATGGAGGGAGCGCTTCGCCTATCAAGAGGCCGGGCCCCATCTGATCCTGATGGCCTTCCTGCAGCGGCTGATCAACGGTCGGGGCAGCATCACGCGGGAGTTCGCCATCGGCAGCGGGCGGGCGGATCTCGTGCTGCAATGGAAGGGGTGCAGCTATGTGCTTGAGCTGAAGATTCGCCGTGACACCCGGGCGATCGAGCGGGGCGTGGCGCAGCTCAGCGCCTACCTGGACAGGCTCGGGGAAGAGGAGGGCTGGCTCGTCGTCTTCGACCCCCGGACGACGCTCACCTGGGAAGAGAAGCTCTACGACAAGCAGCTCACCGGCACCAACAACAAGCTCATCCACCTCTTCGGTGCTTGATGCAGGTTACAGCTCGGGCGTAACCAGCGAAGTTCTTGGAGGGGTTGAAGTGCTGATACTGCTCTCAGGAGTACTCGGCTGTTCTCCAACAGCCTCCGACAGCGGAGCACCAGCGGCGATCGATACCAGCGAGACCGAGTCGATCTTCACCCCTCCCCACTGTCGATACCGCATCCGCTACCCGGGTGACTTCGAGTACCCGGTGGATGACCTCGGGGTTCTCTGCGAGGGCTACAACGTCATCTCTGGCGATCTGCTCGTCCAGGAATACGACGGTGAGGATCTGTCAGGCTTGGAGTGCCTCTGCGAGGTCGAGGGGTCCATCCATATCGAAGACAACCCCAACCTCCGCTCACTCGACGGGCTCGGCGCGCTCTGGCGTGTTCACGGCAATGTGTACGTCAAGAGGAACCCCGCGTTGGTTTCGTTAGAAGGCTTGAACGAGCTGATAGAAACCGGCGTCGGCGTCTTTCTCTACGATAATCATGCTCTGTCCAGCCTCCAGGGTCTTCGGTCACTACGAAAGACCGGGTACAGTCTCTATGTACAGAACAATGATGCCCTCCTGGATCTGCGGGGGCTCGAGAGACTTGAGACCGTCGGGCATAGCTTCTACATACTGGAAAACGACTCCATGAAGACGCTCGATGGAATCGGGAACGTCCGAAACATCGGGTACGAATTTGTAGTCGACAGGCTCGCCTCGCTGGAGTCGCTCACGGAGATGACCGCGCTGCTGTATGTCCCGGGCGACGTCGTAATAAGTGATGCCCCCCTGCTGACCTCCACTCGAGGCCTCGGCTCACTGGAAGAAGTCGGCGAGATGCTCGCAATCACAAACAATTCCGCGCTTCGAGTGCTCGATGGGTTCGAGTCGCTCCGTTGGATCGGGACTGATCTCGCAGTTGGCGGCAACAGCGCTCTTGAGAGAGTAGAACCGTTTCAGGCTCTCGACGCTATCGGTGATGACGTCCGCATCATGGAAAACCAACGCCTCGTCTCTTTAGAGTTTATGGAGGGCATACCAGAAATTCCAGGGGATCTCCGCCTCGAAGACAACGGCGCGCTGTCCGATCTGGAGGGGCTGAGTGATGTCCTGTCTGTAGGGGAAAATCTATCCATCACCTACAACCCGATACTGACCAGCCTGGACTCCCTCCACCAGCTCCAGCGGATCGGAGGTGACCTCACCCTCCACGACAATGAGTCCTTACCGGCTTCAGCGATCGCGGCCTTCCTCGATGCACTCGGCGAGGACGCTGTTCAGGGAGACATCTACTTGAAAGCAGAAGAGCAGAAGACGGAGTAATCAATCCGCCAGGATCTGATCCGCCGTGTTTTCCTGAATCTCCGCGATGATCTCCTCCCAATCCTCATAGGAGTCGTCCTCTCTCGACAGCCAGGGCCGCCACGTAGTCGCGGCCGCCGCCTGGAAGCCCAGCGAGCCCCCCCAGTCGTCATCACAGGCGAGCTGTCCGGAGCCTGGGCAGGGGACGTGGGGGGTCTCATCGTAGAGGCCGTGGGTCGCCTCATGAACCAGGAATGAGGCGTAAGTCAAGCCATCCACCCCAGGCCACGCGCTGACCAGCAGCGTGTGGGTCTCCGGGTCCAGCGCGATGCTGGCGCTCCCCCAGGAGGTATCCGGGTTCTCCCAGCCCACGGACTGCTCAATGTGGAACATCACGTAGTTGTAGTAAATCGCGGAGAGTTCATCGGTCCCCAGCGCCTCGGAGACCGCCTGCATCTCACGGATGAAGTCAGCGCGGATGTATTCCCCCTCCTCCAAGTCACTGAGAACACCCGCGCCTCGACCCAGCAGGTGGAAGGCTCCCTCAAGGAGCACCTCCAGCGCATCGGAGTCATAGAAGGTCTCCCACTGGACTTCGAGATCGACCTCCAGGCGCTCCTCACACTCCCTCGTCAGCTCTGCCGGATAACGAGGTGAGCGCACAAAGGGCACGGGCGGCTGGCAAATCGCCCACGCCTCCGACCAGCGGTCCTCGATCGCCACATAGATCCCACCCTCCACAGTCTCTTCGACTGGTTTGCTGACGCATCCCGCGGAGAGGAGGAGGAATCCCAGCTCAAGGATCGGGATACTCCTGCACCTCGAAGTCCACATTCATGGGGAGATACTGCCAGGTGCCGCCGAGGCCCTTGAAGCGTCCGCTCTCGATGTGCGCCAGCAGACTCTGCGGTTTGACTTCGACGGTGCCATGAATCTCGAACTTCTCCGCGACGAAGTCTACCCGATAGAGGGTCGCACTCAAAGGCGTCACCGGAATCATCTCTCGCTTGTGCAGGCCCTCCAGCTCCACGGAGAGCCACTTGTTGACCGGGTTTGTTGCGTCATCAAAGAGCCGAGCGACCAGCGGTGGGGAGTCTTGCTTCTGCTGAGCTGTCGGCGATGGACTCAGCCAGAGCGCTGCATAGACCTCCGCCATGGAGAAGAGGTAGCCCTGAGGACGGCTGATGGTCGTGGGAGCGGCAGCGGGGCACCCGAGCGTCGCGGTACCGATCACCGAGTCATCTCCAGTCAACAGGACGTTGCCAAGCCAGGCGCTGCCTGGTGGAAAGGTCACCGTCGGAGAGTTTGGGGTGGCGGTGACTTCCTGGGTGCCGAACTTGAAGGTCACAGCCGTCGCGTTGTTCCACTGGGTGACATGAAACTGAGTCAAGTAGCTCCCCACATAGTCTGGGTTGCCGCTCTGAAACAGGAACGTACCCATCCAGTAGCCAGGGAACGAGCCGAGCCTAAACTGGCTGAGCGTCGTCGCTCCAGATGAGCACTCGCGGACCTCCTCATTCAAGACACTGGGTGGGCGAGATGTGGTATCATTCTCTTCCAGAAAGAACTGCCAGGTGGGTAGTGCGTAGTCTTCACAGGCGTTGTACGAAGAGGCAGACAGATCGAGGGTGCTCAACCAGACTTTATAAGTTCCAGAAGGATCCGCGGCGTTCCACGTTTCACCATTAGGGATGGTCGCCTCCCAGTGATCCCCGGCATCTGCAACGAATGCCCCCGCGTTCTGGGAAGACAGGATGTAGACCGACTCTGTCGAAATGGCAAAGGGGCTATGACCGGAAGCATTGTCACCAACGATACGATATTCATTGATAATAACGCCTGTGCCATCGCCTTGATAGACAAATTCACAGTAACATTCCGTCCCTTCATGATCACCGGCATTCCAGTTATTATAATAACTTTCATTGCCAAATTTTTTGTTGTCCATAAAATTAGAGGCACCGACTCCCGTCAAGGAACCATTACAATCGGCCTCAACCAATTCTCCCTCAAACGTTCCGGTATAGGGATCGACTATAGTTCCGGTTCCAGCGCCATCATCGGCCTCATTCCGGAACCCGTCTGGGTTTGATGAGCCACCACCACCACCGCCACCGCCACCGCCGGCCCCTCCACCGCCTGAGTAGCTGCCGGTATCATCTGCGGAAGGGTTATTTGGGCCAAAATCTGACCCATCACTCTTTCCACTACAACCAGCACCAACGACTATTCCACTGCTCAACAGCAAGATTCCGAACAAACCTTCCTCCCATGTTTACGGTGTGAGAAGCTTAAAACTTCTCGTAAGTACTACTCACTCTTTTATCTATTCGTAGCGGGTGTGATTCAAGACCCGGTCAAACTCCGGTCCCCGGAACGGGCAAACCTGGGTTTTGGGGCGAATTTGGTCCCTCCTGACCGGGTCTTAAATCACACCCGTATGGAGTTGAGCTTCCACCTGCTCCCTCGGGTAGACCAATCGTGCCCAGAACGCAGACCGATTCTGCAGCCAAGGGCCGCCAACCAACCCCTCTAGGGGTACTCGCACATCCCGGATGTCGTCGTCCGATAGGAAGTCCCAACGCTCATCGCTCATTGAAGTGGTCCTCAAAGTAGCCACGCCCCCCCTGTAGGACGGAACACCGTCCCGCCGTCGGGGTCGTTTGGATTCTCGATGACAATGATGCCATCCTCGCTCCAGTCCCCGGTCTGCCCGTTCGGACCGTCACCGAAGAACTGACGCACATGATCCTCACCGAGCGGGTCGTCGGGTGGGGTTGGCCGGTCGAGGGAGCGGGTTTTCTAAGTATAGTCCCGCTCGATCCTGGTCCGAAGCGCGGTCAGCTCAACACTTGTTGCCAAGAATGGAGTATGTGTGGGCCGCCCAGTCTAGCGGGCCGGATATGGCGATGACCGTCAGGGGTTTCCAGGCGGGTGCTCCTCCACGGGCTCCTGGCAGCGTTCGACGTAGTTGTTCCCGGCCTTCTCCGACCATTCCACGACGCACTGGCCGCAGACGAGGAAATCCGTGTCCCGCTGCTCCAACGGAAGCTGGGAGCACGCTGCACACACCGTCGTCCATCCCCACTGGTTCCTCTGGAGGTACACGTCGAGGGGCTGCCGTGCGTTCACGGCGGCGTCGGCGTGCTCGCAGAAGTGGGAGGCGATCTGCATCCCGTGGATCGGGCATTTGAAGGCTGGCATACGTTACTCCATATCCAGGTTCTTTCGGACTTCGCTCGGGGAAACCGACCCGCCTGACGGACTCCCTTGGTTGGCGACCGCGCAGGCCCCCGTCACGCAGTCATTGGAGCCCTGCCGGTAGCGGCCCGATGGGAAGCCAGACGATCCGAACCCGGCAGCACCTGCAGGGTCGTCCAATCCGACAGTGTGTGTCCTGGTTGGCGTTCCAAAAGAGCCTTCGACGCCCTCAATGCTCGTGTTCCGCACCCCGGTCTGGTGAAACTCCCCGAGCGATCGCCCACCGGCGTCCTTGATCTCGACGGTGACATGGCGACCCGTAGGCCCTAGGCCACCGCCTTCGAACTTCTTGAACGTGGCTGTCCCCTTTGAGGCTCGCTTTGTAACAAACTTTGCGATGTCATCGCCGCTCCTCGCCATAGCGCCGAGGCCGCCGCCGGGGAGAATAAGGCCGAGGCTCGCACCGGCGATGACGGTGGCCTGTTCTTCCC
>Ga0316204_10012622_pt1 | contig 10259 bp, 10 predicted proteins | sample 6monrhotite_MG_2_FD_205661 | JGI IMG/M metagenome (GOLD analysis project Ga0316204, IMG submission 205661) | Microbial mat bacterial communities from mineral coupon in-situ incubated in ocean water Damariscotta River, Maine, United States -... | ecosystem: Environmental > Aquatic > Marine >... | reverse complement strand
CATCACCGGGATGGACACCGTCTGCTGAATGCCGACGATCATCTCGGGGTCGGACATGCGCGAAACACCGCCGTCCTTGCGGATGTCGGACGGCACGCGCTCGAGGGCCATCACGGCGACGGCGCCGGCGTCCTCGGCGATCTTGGCTTGCTCCGGGTTGACGACGTCCATGATGACGCCGCCCTTCAACATCTCGGCAAGACCTCGCTTGACGAGCGGACTTCCGGTGGCGCGTTCTGTCGACTCACTCATGCCGCGCAGCCTATCCGGGGTTGCCGAGGACCAGTCTCAGAGTTTCATCGTCGGCGGTGAATTCGTAGGAGCCCGCCGGTGCGAGGGTGAGCCACACCGTTCCTGGTTCCAGTTCGATGACCGTGCCGCCAGCGGTCTCCAGCGTGTAGGGGTCGGCCGCTGTCGGGCGCTTCCAGACACCTTCGATCCGGGTGCCGCCGATCATGACGTGTACCCGACCCTCGCCGAGGGTTGTGGCATCGACACTCTGCGGGTCGATCGGGCTCGGGTGATACTCGGTCTCCATCACGATCAGGTTCATGACGACGATGTCGTGTCCTTCCCGGGTGGAGTGGACGACCCAATCCTGGACTCGGACATAGCCGCGCAACGGATCGAACACGAAGCTGACGGTGTCGCGGCCGACGATCGTGACGGCGGTCCCGTCGACGCCGCCGGGGCGATCGGGTGACCCATCGTGTCGAAAGGTGAATGGCCCCGAAGCGGCACCGGCCTGGGCTGCGAAGTCATCACGGATCAAGCCGGGATCGGCGAACAGGTTGGCGGGATTGCGATAGTCGTCGTCGCGGAACTGGTAGATCCCCGAGTCGTCGTTGGCGACGAGAACGATCTCACCGCGCCCCGCGGCCTCCCGAAGCTGGCCGAGGACGCCGATGTTTGCGCCGGAAAAAGCGAAGATCGGCGCGCCGAGGTTGGCGAGGATGTTGACATCGGTCGTGCGACCGGATCGCACGGGGCCGGCCACCTCGGGCATGTCGGAGTGGAAGACGGCGGCAAATCGCGTGGCCCGATCCTCGATGCGCTCCTCGACGACGAGGTCGGCGTGATCAATGCCGATCAGCGACTCTAGGCTGCGATCGTCGTTGTTGCCGATCTTGAGCACGACTGCCGGCAATGCGAGCAGTGAGTCGTCGGCCGCCAGGCCGGTGAACGGGGCCTTCGGGCCGGCTTCGATCTCTGCGAGCGTGGTGGTCGTGGTGCTCGATGCCGAGCTCGCCGCCGCAGTGGATTGGTCATCGGGCTCGGTTCCGTCCGCGACGGGGTCGCTGTCCCCGCCGCCTCCGCACGCCGCCAGCGCGACGGAGACTCCCACTGCGGCGCCGATGCGCCTGACCCAACCCGCCTGCATCACAGTTCTCGGAGAGTATCAATCCGTTCGACGAGGAGCGGCTGCACGCCGGCTCTGGCGGGTCCGACCATCCAGAGGTGGCAGCTCACCGGGTCATGCTCGACCGCGGCGCCGGCCCGTGCCTTCTCGAGGGCGGTGGCGAGCGCGGGCGGATACCGGGTCAGCTGGACGCCATCGACGTCAGCACGAGCGAGGCGTCGGCCATCGAGGAAGCGGTCCTGGATGGTGGCGCGGAGCGGCCCGACCACCTTGCCGACCGCGACCATGACGGTGGCGGCCTGGATGCCGTTGCCGAACAACGAGAGCTCGCGAGCAACCACGGCCTCGAGTTCCAGACGATCGAGCTTGTCGAGTGCGCCGCGAGTGATCACGAGCCGGGTGTCGTCAGCACTCCCCACGACAGCCGCGTCGATCGCATCGGTGTCGACGCTGTAGAGCAGTGGCTCGGTGATGCCGAAGCTGGCACAGATGCTCTCGACCAGGCTCTCCACCCGAGGGTGAATCGCTTCCTCGAGCGGTTCAGCACCAAGGGCGGCCAGCGCCAACGTCGACGAGCGCGCCAGCAGGAACCAACCGATCGCAACGGCGACGATGATGGCAACGGCCAATGCCAGGAGGGGCGGGACGACGAAAACGAGCGTCAACAGCACCACCAAGAAGGCAATGGCGGCAGGGATGGCGACGAGCGCGCGTGGGGCGACAGATGGCATCAGTTGAATCCGGGTCCGATCAGAACTGGACTTCGACGTTGCCGCGAGATTCGTCGTCGGCCTCGAAGTACTCGCGCTGGGTGAAGCGCAGCATCCCGGCGATGATCACGGCCGGGAAGGTCTCGATCCCAGTGTTGTACCTGGTGACTTGGTCGTTGTAGTGCTGGCGGGCGTAGGCGATTCGGCCTTCGGTTGCGGTCAGTTCCTCCTGCAACTCGAGGAAGTTCTGGTTGGCCTTGAGGTCGGGGTAGGCCTCGCTCACCGCGAAGAGCTGACGGAGCGCGCCGGTCAGCAGGTTCTCGTTGGCGGCCTGTTCAGCAGGACCCGCTGCCGTGGTTGCCGCGTTCCGGGCGGCGATCACGGCTTCAAGCGTCTCGCTCTCGTGGGCCGCGTAACCCTTCACCGTCTCGACGAGGTTGGGGATGAGATCCCAACGCCGCTTGAGCTGTACGTCGATCTGTGCCCACGCGTTCTCGATGCGGTTCCGCAACTTGACGAGCTTGTTGTAGAGGCTGATCACATAAAGGACCAGCAGCACCACGATTCCGAGAATGATCAGTGCAACGACCATGTTGACCTCCATGCGGCACGAGACGCCGCCGATCTCTCAATGTACCGGTCCGACGGCCGCGTCACCGTCACTCCGCCCCGTCGAGTGCATCACCTGGTTGACGGGGCCTCCTCAACCGGACCGAACCGCCGACCGGGCGATCAGCCGCTCATACCGTTCGAGATAGATCGAGGCGAGGCGCGCCATCGAGAAGTGTTCTGCTCGTTTGCGACCGGATTCGATGAGTTCGTCGCGCCGGCGGGGTTCGGTGAGCACGGTGCGGACAGCCTCCGCGAGTTCGGTGATGTCTCCAGGGGACACGAGGAGCGCATCCTTGCCATGGCGGGCCACGTTGGCGTAGCCGGGGATGTCGCAGGCCACGACCGGAGTACCGGCGGCCATTGCCTCGAGCAGCACGATCCCGAACGACTCACCGTGTAGCGATGGCGCGCAGAACACGTCGGCGCCGCGGAGCCGGGCGATCTTCTCGGTCTCGCCGATGGTGCCGAGCCACTCGACCCGAGAGTCACCGGCGTAGCGGGCCTTCAGCGAATCGGTCTCGGGGCCCTCCCCTGCCACCCACAAGCGGGTGTCGGCCGGGAGCTTCTGCAGCGCGGCCAGCAGATCGGCCAGACCCTTGCGGGGCTCGTGGCGACCGAGGAAGAAGATGGTCCTGTCTCCGCTCGTCGGATGGGGGGTCCCGCTTCGGAAACGGACGAGTTCCACCCCGTTGAACGTGAGGTCGTAGGTGCCCCCGAGGCCGGCGACAGCCATCTTGCGGGCGTCATCGGAGACGGCACACCGGTCGTCGAGTCGGTTGGCGAGGTAGCGGACCGCGTTCGGCATCATCTCGTAGGCGAGTGAACCGCCGGCGGCATGGAACGTGCCGATCAGGGGTGCCGGCTTGGTGAGCAGCACCGTCGTCGTCGGACCGGGCGCAATCGGCTCGTGGAGATGAACGACATCAAAGGCTTCGTCGCGCATGGCGCGGATGACGCGGAGCTGGGCAGCCGGGTCGGGAGCAACCGGAGCAACTGAGCCGTTGGCCGCCGTCGGCAGGCTGTTGCCGAGCGGCGTCACACCGGCGTCGGGGGGCGGCCCGTCGCAGGGGGCGAGCACACGCACTCGTTCGCCCTGCTTGCGCAGCGAACGCGCCAGCCCGAGAACCTGCATCTGCACGCCACCGGGAACGGTCAGGCTGTACGGGCACACGATTCCTATGCGCATCAGGCGTCGTCTCCCGGGAGGCGCAGGTCCCGCAGGTGCTCGGGCACCTCTTGGCCGAGCAGTTCATAGTCGCTCGGCCAGTTGGGGTTCAGGAGATGCCACTGTTCGGGGGCGAGACGAATCAGGTGTTCGAACTCGTGGGCGATCATCTGGGTGACCCGCTGGACGTCGTCACGAAGTCGGCCCTCGCGCTCGACGGTGAGCGGCGGACGGGCGAGGCCGTGGCGAGCATGTTCACGCCAGAACACCGCCGCCGGAATGAGCGGGACGCCGGTTCGCAGCGCGATGGTGGCCGGGCCACCGGGCAAGGTGGTGCGTTCACCGAAGAACTCGACCGGCACACCGGTGCCCTGGAGATCGCGATCACAGAGCAGACAGACGAGGTGACCGCGTTTGAGCGCCGCCAAGATCTGCCTTCCCGCATCGGGTCCGAGCGGGTGAATCTCCATACCGAGGGATTCGCGCAGGCCGACGAACCAGTCGAAGAGCTCCGGCGGGTCCAGCGGCTCGACGATCGCCGTGACCTTGACATCGGCGACCCGGGCCAGCCAGAACGCAGCCCATTCCCACGTGCCCAGATGAGGTAGCGCCAGAATCGCCCCGTCCTTGCCCTCACCACAGTGGGTGTGGATCGCGTCGACACCCTCGTAGCTGAACTCGTGATCGATCTGGTCCACCGGGATCGACGGGAGCTTGAAACTCTCGACGTAGTAGCGGGCGTACCACTCGAATGTCTGGTTGACCTTGCGGCGGCGTTCAGCCGCGGACATCGCGCGGCCAAGCGCTCGCTCGATGTTGCGGGCGACGATCTTGCCCTTGTCTCCGGACACCGGTCCGGCCGACGCACCGATGAGACGCGCGGCTCCGGTCCCGACTGCGTCTGGCGCTACTCGGGCAAGCAGCGACCCCGCCTTGTAGGCGGAGACGGAGGCCACGGACTAGGAGTCGCGCAGGGAGCGACGCTCACGCATGCGCTCACGCCACAGCGACTCGGTCTGACGCCGGCGGGGGTTGCGACGGGCACGGCGCGGTGGCACCGGACGGTCGACCGAGGCCTGCTTCCAGACCTTCACGAATCGTTGACCGGCCGTGATCGCGGTGAGCACGAGCATCACCCACAAGGTGGCGAGCATCAACTCCGGGAAGAGTAGGGCGAAAGCGAGCACGATGATGCGCTCGGCCCGCTCCATCAGACCGCCCTTGGCGTCGAATCCGAGCGATTCGGCCTTGGCCCGCTGATATGAGATGAACATGGCCAGCGCCATGATCGCCACCGGCAGCATCATGATGCGGCCCGGTTCGGTGCTGGCCAGGTACCAGGCCACGCCGCCGAACAACATGGCGTCGGTCAGCCGATCAGCGACCGAGTCGAAGTACGCACCACGCACCGATCCCGTGCCGGCGGCCCGGGCGACCGCGCCGTCGAGTGCGTCAGGGATCGCCGTGAGCAACAGGAACAAGAAGCCGACCCGCAGGTAGCCGGCACCGATGGTGACCGCGGCGACGCCGGACATGAGGATACCGATGACCGTGATCACGTCGGGCGTGATACCCGTCCGGACAAGGCTGCGACCGATGGGGGTGAGGCCGCGATCGACTTGGGCACGCAAGTTGCCGTCGAACATGAGAACTCCCGAGTTTGGGGACCCGCCAAGGGTAGCAGCGCAACCCCTGACACCCGATCGGCCCTACAGCGCACCGGCTCTACCGCACACTCCCTCTAAAGCACACTGGGGTCTGTCCCCAGTGTGCTCTAGGACGTGTAGGCGGACCAGTCCTCGGGATTCTTCTCGATGAAGCGGTCGATGATCTCCCCGTCGACACCGTCGACGAGGACAAGGCCACGGTGCTCGGGGATCGACTCGTTGGAGTAGAGCAGAATGCGCCAGGTCGGGCGGCTGCGAAGACCCCGCCAGCCGAGCTGGGCCGACGCGTGACCGATCGGGAAGCCGACTTCCTTGGTGGCCGCGCCAAGCGCCTGCTCTTCGTCGAATGAGAGGTCCCAGCCACCCTGCCAGTGGTAGGCGGCGACGATGATCAACACGACGCCGGCGATCAGGGTGCCGTTGTTGATGAGGACGGGTTCGTCGCCGGCGGTGGCGTAGAGCGCGATGCAGCCGAGCCCGATCACGGCGTAGAGCGCGGCCGGAATCTTGCGGCGGCTGTTGTTGGGAAAGAGGTACGGTGCCTCGACCATCCCGGGCTGGAGATCGGCGGGCAACTCGTCGCGAACGGCGTCATCGCCCGCCTCCGCGGGTTCATGGCGCGAGTCGATCTCGTCCGTCGGTTCCAGGTCGTCAGCCATGCCGTGAGGTTACGGCCACGCGTCGACGATTCGACGCCAACTGTCGATCATCGCTTCGGGGAGAACACGAGTGTTGGCGATCGAGGTCATGAAGTTGGTGTCGCCGTCCCAGCGGGGGACAACGTGCATGTGGAGATGGTCGGGAATGCCCGCGCCCGCTCCCCTGCCGATGTTGGCCCCGACGTTCACCCCGTGCGGGCTGAAGGCGACCTGGACCGCGGAAACAGCCGCCCGAACGCCCTCCCACAGCTCGCCCGCTTCGCTCTCGGTCAGGTCGCCCAACTCGGCGACGCCGCGGTTCGGAAGCACCATCACATGACCGGACGTGTAGGGGTGCAGGTTCATGATGGCGAAGCACTCGCGGCCCCGCCAGACCACGAACGTCTCCTCGTCGGGGACGTCTGAGGCGATGATCGCCTCGAACAGCGTCGATCCCTCCGACACCTCGACGCCTTGGGTCACGTAGGCCATCCGCCAACCGGCCCAGAGATGATCAGTCATGCCGAAGACCGCACATCAGCGTTTCTCGTCGACCTCGCTGCGAAGGCGAGCGACGAAATCGTCGACGGTCACGTCGCGCTCCGGCCGTTCCTCACCGCGTTGGTTGACGCCGACGGTGTCATTGGCGACATCGTCATCACCGACCACGAGCACGTACGGGAGCTTCTCGACCTTGCCGTTGCGCACCCGTTTGCCGAGCGGCTCGACCGCGCCGACGACATCGGATCGGAAACCGTCCGACTTCAACCGGGACGCGACCTTGTGTGCGTAGTCGTCGTGGACTTCCGCGACCGGCAGCACCCGGACCTGGGTCGGTGCGAGCCATGCCGGGAACGCACCGGCGTAGTGCTCGATGAGCACGCCGAAGAAGCGCTCAATCGATCCCATCAGGGCACGGTGGATCATCACCGGCTGTTTACGGGTGCCGTCGGAGGCGACGTATTCGAGACCGAAGCGTTCGGGCAGGGTGAAGTCGAGTTGGATGGTCGACAGCTGCCACGCGCGACCAATGGCGTCCTTGACATCGACGTCGATCTTGGGGCCGTAGAACGCGCCACCGCCCTCGTCGACGATGTAGTCGAGACCATGTGACTCGAGCGCCGCCTGAAGTCCGGCCGTGGCGGTGTCCCACAACTCGTCCTCGCCGACGGACTTCTCCAGGGGTCGAGTGGAGAGCTTGGCCTGGAAGTCATGGAAGCCGAAGGCCCGAAGGATCGACAGGGTGAAGTCCAGCAGCGAGGCCAACTCCTCGGCGATGTCCTCGCGGGTGGTGAAGATGTGGCTGTCGTCTTGGGTGAAGCCCCGGCTCCGCAGGAGGCCGTGAATGGCGCCCGACAGCTCATAGCGGTACACGGCGCCGAGCTCGAACATCCGCAGGGGCAGTTCGCGATAGCTGCGCTGACGTGACTTGAAGATCATCACGTGGAACGGGCAGTTCATCGGCTTCGGGTAGTAGGTGGCGCCGTCCATCTCCATGGGCGGGTACATGCCGTCGGCGTAGAAGTCGAGGTGACCGGAGGTCTCCCACAGAACCGATTTGGCGATGTGCGGGGAAACCACGAACTCGTAGCCACCGTTCTCGTGGCGGTCGCGCGAGTAGTCCTCCATCAGCTTGCGGATCAGCGCACCCTTCGGGTGCCAGACCGCAAGGCCCGGGCCGAGCTCGTCGGGCCAACTGACGAGATCGAGTTCCTGCGCGAGGCGACGATGGTCGCGCTTCTCGGCCTCGGCCAGCATCTGGAGATGGGTCTTCAGTGCCTTCTTGGACTCCCAGGCGGTGCCGTAGACGCGCTGCAGCATCGGCCGGGTGACGTCGCCGCGCCAGTACGCACCGGCGACGGACTGCAGCTTGAAGTGGCCGAGCCTTCCGGTGCTCGGCACGTGGGGACCGGTGCACATGTCGCGGAACGTCCCCTCCGCACCCATGTCGCCGTTGGCGTAATAGGAGATCGTGTCGCCGCCACCAACCTCGCCGGAGTCCTCACCGGATGCGCCGCCGGCGGTGACCCGTTCGATGATCTCGGCCTTGTACAGATCGTCTGCGAAGAAGGCCGTGGCTTCGGCAGCGGAGAGCTCGTGACGTTCGAATGGTTGATCGGCCGCCACGATCTCCTGCATGCGCGCCTCGATCTTCTCGAGGTCCTCGTCGGAGAGGGTCTTGCCGTCCGGCAGGTCGACGTCGTAGTAGAAGCCGTGCTCGATCGGCGGGCCGATCGCCAGCTGAGTACCCGGGTAGAGGTCCAGGATGGCCTGCGCCATCACGTGGGCGGTGCTGTGACGGATCGTGTGGAGGCCACGCTCCGAAGCGGCGGTGACGATCTCCACGGTGGCACCGTTGGAAAGCTCGACATTCAGATCGACCTCGACACCGTCGACCACGCCGATCACTGCGTCGGATGCGAGCCGGGGTCCGATCGCCGCGGCGAGGTCGAGCGTCGTCGCGCCGGCCGGGAGTTCGCGGGATGAACCATCGGGCAGCACTACGGAGATGACGTCTGACATAGACGTTCAGGCTACCGGCGCGGCCCCACCCTGGACGTGGCATTATCTCCGGGATGTGGCGTGTGTGGCCCGATCAGGAGCCGGCGGGCCGGAGGACGTCGGCAGAGGATCGCCGCTCGGGCATCTCCGGTGTGCCCGTGGCCTGCAGGGTTTCCGCCGCCGCGGTCTTGCCCTTGGTGGCGTACTCGTTGATGTAGTCCTGACCGGTGAGGGCACGGATCTCGAACATCAGCTCGTCGGTCATCTGCCGGTAGCGGAGCCGCTGATCGGTCACCGAGGTGGATTCGGCCGGGAAGATCGGGCGACCGAAACGGATCTCGGCCGGACGGAACGGCCGCGGCAGCGGCGAGTCGGGCGGTTGGATCGACCGCGTGCCGAGGATGCCGACCGGGATGATCGGCGCGCCGGTGCGCACCGACAACCGAGCTGCCCCGGTGTGGCCCTTGTGCAACAACCCGGTGCGGGAACGTGTGCCCTCGGGATAGATGCCGAAGAGGCTCCCACCGGCGAGAACCTCAGCCGCGGTGTCGAGCGCTCGCGCCGAAGCGTCACCGCCGCTGCGATCGATCGGGATCATGCCGAGAGCGGGGAAGACCCGTCGGGTCTTCCAGTCGTCGAGGTACTCGGCCTTGCCCACGAACGACACGGGTCGAGCGGCGGCGACCGGCAGGAAAAACGAGTCGATGACCGAACTGTGGTTGGCCGCGAGGATCGCCGGGCCGTCCACCGGTAGCTGATCGCGACCGATGACCTTGATTCGCCAGAGGAATGAGAACACCGGCGACATCACCGAGAGCGCAATGGCCTGGGGGTTGGCGTTCTCGGGGGGTGAGATCGTGGTGGTCATCGGCTCCTCGGCCACATCATGTCACCACCGAGCCGCACACCGAGCAGTTCCGCCGCCTCGCTCACGCCGTCTCCGGCCGCGACGGCGCGGTCGACCGCGGCGATGGCTGCCGGCACGTCGAGGTCGTCGTCGAGCGCCGCTCGCGCATCGGCGAGCGCGGCCCCGCCGGGACCCGCGGCCTCCCACGCATCGAGCCGGGCGATCGCTTCGTCGAGCAGGGAGTCGTCCCAGTTCCACGGGCGGCGATAGTGATGGATCATCAACGCCAACCGGATCGCCATCGCCGGCACCTGGTCGCGGAGGTCGTGCACGAAGACCAGGTTGCCCGTCGACTTCGACATCTTGCGGCCGTCGAGATGCACCATCGACTGATGCAGCCAGTGCCGAACGAACGGCCCACCGGTCGCCGCTTCGGACTGGGCATTGACGCACTCGTGATGTGGATAGAGCAGGTCGACACCGCCACCGTGGAGGTCGATCGTCTCGCCGAGCTCGCGCAGGGCCAGCGCGCTGCATTCGATGTGCCATCCGGGCCGCCCCCTTCCCCAGCGCGACTCCCACACCGGTTCGCCCGGGGCTGACGGTCGCCAGAGAACGAAATCGAGCGGGTCGCGCTTGGCCGGGTTGTCGGGATCCTCGCCCCACTCCTCGGCGAGCACGAGCATCCGGTCATGTCCGAGCGAGGCGACCTCGCCGAACGCCTCCGCTGCCCGGGTGTCGAAGTAGACACTGCCATC
>Ga0316204_10012621_pt1 | contig 10260 bp, 8 predicted proteins | sample 6monrhotite_MG_2_FD_205661 | JGI IMG/M metagenome (GOLD analysis project Ga0316204, IMG submission 205661) | Microbial mat bacterial communities from mineral coupon in-situ incubated in ocean water Damariscotta River, Maine, United States -... | ecosystem: Environmental > Aquatic > Marine >... | reverse complement strand
TCTTAAGACATTCAAAGAGGCTATAAATAAAGGGGCGAGCATAGAGACAAGAGGAAGCCTAGGACATACGCCGCTACTTTTAGCAGCAAAATTTGGGCATAAAAACATCGTGACGTACATTCTAAAAAAGCATCCATTAGCCATCGGAACGAAGTCAGACAACGGTTTCACTCCATTGCATTTTGCTGCATCAGATGGACACAAGAAACTCGTTACGTTTTTTGTAGAGACATACCCCTCGCTACTCACTGAAAAAAGCGATCATGGCTACAACCCGATTCATTTGGCTGCCGATTCTGGGCACTCAGACATTATAGCATACCTCTCACAAAAAAACCCGTCACTCCTAAGCGAGCAAGCGCTCGACATCGGAACCCCCGTTCACCTAGCCGCTGAGTCTGGGGATACAGCAAGCATCCTACTAGTAACGAAAATGAACCCTCTGCTACTCTCAGCCGAAGACAGCAACGGTAGAACACCACTACACGCTGCGGCAGAACATGGCCGGCTTGAAACCGTGAAAGTGATCGCAATGGAGAACCCGTCTCTCCTCACAGCAAGAACAAAAGCTGACCTAACGCCCCTACACATGGCCGCACAAACAGGTGCTTCAGATGGTTCACGTACTTCAGGTGCTCTCAGCGTCATTAAATTCATGGCAGAGAAAGACCCACACCTGCTTACAATGAAAACCAACTCCGGCTACACGGCAGCTCACCTGGCGATATTATTCGGGGATCGCATAGAGGTCCTTGAGTTCATTGAAAAACAAGATCCATTATTCCTCGACACAAAAGACAAGAATGGAAACACCCCCCTTGACCTCGCAAAAAAATTAAAGCGTCAAAAGGCTGTTAAGTTCCTCGAGAACAGACCTCAGGCGTAGCATCTATTTTAAATACAAAAAAATCCCGCCCTCAATTCAAGAGCGGGATTTTTTGTGAAATTAAAAGAATAAAGGCTCAGCGCTAATCAGAAGACTTCGCTGTTTCTTTAGACTCAGAAGCAGCTGCTTCATCAGCCTTAGCTTCGGCAAGAACAGTCTCTACCTTTTCGGCGAGATCCTCGTCTTTCACCTCTTCAGAAGATGCATCTGACTCACTAGACTTCTCTTCCTTAGGCTCTTCCTTTTTAGGTGGAGGAACATACTTAGTAATAGAAGAACGAATCTCTCCATGCTCTAGAGCTTCATAAACATGCTTGCCTTCGATGGTCTCAAATTCAAGAAGTGCCTCAGCAAGGACATCCAGGATAGCACGCTTTTCTGTGATAATATCACGTGCACGGCAATGCTCTTCCTCGATAATCTCATGAATGGTCGAATCAATTTTCTGTGCCGTATTCTCACTGTAGTTTTGAGAGCGGGAAATTTCCTTACCCAAGAACACATGATCCTGGTTTTCACCGAGAGCCACCGGACCAAGATCTGTCATACCCCAATCACACACCATGTGGCGCGCCATCTTAGTTGCGGACTTAATATCCCCACCTGCACCGCTCGTGATGTCTCCAAAAACGAGCTCTTCAGCAACACGGCCACCCATTGCGCAACAAATTTGATTGAGCAAGCGACGCTTCGAATGGTTGAGGATATCCTTCTTGGGAGAGAACATGGTACTACCCAAGCTCTGGCCACGAGGGATGATCGTCACCTTGTGAACAGGCAAGTAGTCATCATCGACAACCGCCTGAACAAGGGCATGCCCTGCTTCGTGGTAAGCTGTGATCTTGCGGTCTTCTTCGTCCATCAAGCGGCGACGCTCACGACCATAAGCTATCTTGTCGCGTGCTTCCTCAAAATCGACCATCTGGACCTTGTCCTTATTATAACGCGCAGCAATCAGAGCGCCTTCATTGAGAAGGTTGGCCAAATCTGCCCCAGAAAAACCAGGTGTATTGCGCGCAACAACGCTCAAATCGATATCGTCATCAATACGAATCTTCTTTGCGTGCACATTAAGAATTTCCTCACGACCATTCACATCAGGAAGGTCGATCGTGATCTGACGGTCAAAACGACCCGGGCGAAGAAGCGCATTATCCAAAACGTCCGGACGATTCGTTGCAGCGATAATAATAACGCCTTCATGCCCGTCAAAACCGTCCATCTCAACAAGGAGGGAATTAAGCGTTTGTTCGCGCTCGTCATTACCACCACCAAGACCAGCTCCACGCTGGCGACCGACGGCATCGATCTCGTCAATAAAGATTAGGCAAGGTGCATTCTTACGGCCCTGTTCGAACATGTCACGGACACGGGCAGCGCCCACACCGACGAACATTTCAACAAAGTCAGAACCACTGATAGAATAAAAAGGAACATCCGCCTCACCGGCAACGGCACGCGCGAGGAGGGTTTTACCGGTTCCCGGAGGGCCCATCATAAGGACACCCTTAGGAATCTTGCCCCCAATTTTTTGGAATTTCTTTGGGTTCCGGAGAAAGTCAACCACCTCTGAAACCTCTTCTTTGGCCTCATCGCAACCAGCAACGTCCTTAAAGGTAGCCTGTTCGCGGTCAGGAGTGAGCTTCTTGGCTTTGCTTTTACCAAAGCTCATAGCGCCCTTCCCTGCTTGGCGCAACTGACGCACAAAGAGGAAATATAAAAGACCAATAATAATAAGGAAAGGCAGGAGGCTAAACACAAGCTCCATAAAGAGCGTGCTTGCGCGCTTTTCGACAAAAACACCTGAGCTTTGAAGGATACGGAAGTCGTCTGCAGTCAACCGGCCCTCGGCCTTGAAGTAAACGACATCTGGATGCACTTCAGGCTCTTGGGAGGCCGTAGTACTCACAGAACCTGTAGCTGCTTTAGGGGCCTGAACAACGGGCTTGCCCGCTAAAGGATTTTTGGCCTTACCGCGCACAGCATACCACTCATTGCCACCGCTAGGATCACTCTCCATGGTGCCCTGAACAACGAGACCGTTTTGAGTGTACTCGATGACCTTGCTAATATTCCACTTTGAAGGCCCTTCAACCTCACCTGGGAAAAAAGACCACAGGCTAATTATGATGGCAAAAATAGCGAGCCAGATGAAAAGTACTTTGGGCTGGAAGCGCTCGGGCTGAGGTGGGCTAGAAGGCTTTTTTTGATTATTCTTTTCCGAATTTCGCATATGGATAAAATAGAAGCTGTTTAGTTAGCAGCCATGAGAGTGGTAAGTCAACCTTAGAGCATAGGACATTCCCGGTTCAAGGCGACTTTTTTCGCACGGCGGAAACCCTTTACACCAAAGAATTTCTCCCGTTCCAGATAGGACAAGAGGTTGCCGCGAACGAGACTCTGCGGGAACCTTTTTATTAACAAAACAATCTTGAAGCTTTTTAGAACCCGGAGCCCCTAAAGGATGAAACCGGTCCCCTGGCTTTGCGGCTCTGATATTAAGAACTCCTGGGTCGGCGGCTAGATAGGCTTCCTGCTCTGGATCCACCCTCCCCTGCATGATTTTATCAAGCAGTATCTGAGTAAGCTCAACCCTTTCAGCCTGAAGAAAAGATCCATCTGGGAAAAATACTCTCCCCCCAGGAATAAGAATCCCCTTGGGCTGCCAGGCTGGATGAGCGTCTTGAGTCACCTCCAAAGAAAGCGTCCCTTCATTAATAACAACCAAAGCCCCACTACCGACACTCCACATACCAGAGTCTCTATTATCTAGTGCTCTAAGGATTTTCTCGAAAAGTACCCGTGTAAGCGAACGCTGATGAGCATGAAGCCAGCGATAAAGCACCCTGCGGCAAAGCGCTGTTGGCTTGCCCTCAAGGGCCCTCACATCAAGTGGTCCTTCAAATGAAAGATCTTTAAAAAGGGTATCGACCCAGGCCTCAAGAGCAGCGTCATCTTCCTCAAGCAAGGAACGCGTATGCAAAACATTGGGCAAAAGGCGCGTAGGAGATGCATCTTTCAGCGCAGGAAGCACCCGGTGGCGAATACGATTGCGGAAATAATCATCCGAAAAATTAGACCCATCTTCGCGCCAGCAAATATCAAGCTCCCGAAAGGCCTTTTCAATCGCGCCCCGGGTAACAGTAATCAGCGGACGAACGCGCACCTGGGCATTGCCATGAGCATGCACTGGGCGCGGTGCACACAAGCCCGTAAGCCCACTACCGCGCGCAATGCGCATGAGGAGCGTTTCGGCAACATCGTCTGCCTGATGAGCCAAAAGCAGCACCTTAGTGCCTTTGTCAGACAATACTTTTCCAAGAAAAGCAAACCGCTCGGCCCTCAGCACAGCCTCAGAGGCATCACTGCCTCCGACGATCGCGCGCTCTGCACCCTCAATAATGCACTCAAACCCTAGCTCTGCAGCAAGTTCTGCGACAAAACGGGCATCCTCATCCGAGGCTGAGCCGCGAAGCCCATGATTGTAATGCGCCAATACGCACGGCCTATCCGGATATAACGCATGCAGCAAAAGCGCAAGGCAGACAGAGTCCACCCCACCCGAGCAACCAAGGACCCAAGGACCCGTGCTCTGCTCCAAACACTCAAGAGCCTCCGATGACAAGGAGGCTTTTGAAAAACGCTCAGCAAGTGCCTGTGCTTGAGAGGAAAGCGTCATTAATTACTCACCAAGAACGAGGCGATCTCCACCAAACCAAGGCTCAAGCACTTTGGGAATGCGAATGGAGCCATCTTCCTGAAGATTGTTTTCTAAAATAGCAGCCAATGTGCGCGGAATAGCAAGCGCTGACCCGTTGAGCGTATGCACTGTTTGCGGCTTGGCTCCTGCCTCTTCACGGAAGCGGATACCTGCCCTACGCGCCTGGAAGTCTGTAAAATTACTGCAGCTCGAAACCTCAAGCCAGCGCCCTTGGCCTGCCGCCCAAACTTCGAGATCGTATTGTTTAGCGTGCGGGAAGCCAATGTCCTTCGAGCACATGAGCAGCACGCGGTATGGGAGCTCGAGTTTTTGGAGCAGTTTTTCGGAATGCTCACGAAGCTGATCGAGCTCTTCAAAACTCTTCTCAGGGTGCGACCACTGAACGAGCTCTACTTTGTCAAACTGGTGCAAACGATTAAGGCCACGAACATCCTTACCCCAGCTGCCTGCCTCTCTTCTAAAGCAAGGCGTATAGGCGCAGCGCTTTAAGGGAAGATCTTTGGCATCAATGATTTCGTCGCGGAAGAAGTTCGTTACGGGAACTTCCGCTGTCGGAATCATGTAAAGACCCTGCGAAGGAATGACATACATCTGCCCTTCTTTGTCTGGCAATTGGCCCGTTGCTGTGGCGCTCTCCTCATTAACAACGAGGGGCGTCATCAACTCGGTGTAACCACCCTTGCGCGCTTCATCGAGAAAGAACTGAATAAGCGCACGGACAAGACGCGCCATTGAGCCAATGTAGAAAGGAAAACCAGCTCCTGTCACCTTGACACCGCGTGGAAAGTCGATCGCCTTATCGAAATTCTCGATATCGTAGTGGGCCTTAGCGTGAGGTGAACAGTCCCCTGCGTCTCCCCAGGTCGAAAAGACTTCATTGTCGTCCTCGCTTTTGCCATCGGGTACCGATGGATCGGGCAAGTTCGGGACAGTCAAGAAGCGCTCCATCCAGAGTTCTTCGATTTCCTTTGTGGCAAGCTCAAGCTCTTTGACTTTGGCCGAAAGCTCTTTCATCTCTTTAACTTTGGCCAAAAACTCGGGTGACCCCTTAGGGAGGGCTGCCATTTCTTGGTTGGCTGATTTTTGCTGAGAACGTAGTGCCTCAAATTCGCCAATCTGTATGCGGCGGCGGGCGTCAAGCTCGAGGACTAAATCGAGGTCGCAGTCGAACTTTTTGCGCGCGATCGCCTCGCGTACGCGTTCTGGGTTATCCCTAAGTAACTGAATATCAATCATAAGATCTAAGTTTTTCTAGCCAATCCTTCATTCAAGCCGGTCGGAACCTCAAACGGTAGGAGGAAATTAGGTAAACGCAAGTCTATCGTGCCTGTTATCTTGGACAGAATGCGGTTCTAGGGAAATCTAATTAAATGGGCCCAAGCTATGCATACGATTAAACACCCAGACCTCAAGCCAATAAAACCTGTTAAATATCAGCAACTTACGTATGGCATGCCACATTTTCAGTGATACGGGGCTCAGAAGGCAACGCCCATTAACTAAGACGGCGATAAACGCCTTCGACTCCTAAATACACTTCTTGAAAGCGAGGAAACTTTAGACAATAACAGCCAAGAGTAACCAAACGAAGGCTTCACGAGCCGTAGGGCCCTCCGATCTCCCTATCTTTACTGCCATAAAACACTGCTCCTCAAGAACCAACATAAAACGATATAATTTCCTGGAAAATAAGGGAACCTTTTCTCCTTGCTGCTGACTAAAGGCCTGCAGGCCTTCATGAGACTCGAGGCCAAGAATCAATTAAAAATAGGATTACAGGATGAAAAACACATTTAAAGCACTTCTCGTTTCACTAGGACTCATTTCAGCTTCACTGCTTCAGGCAAGTGACGCCCTCGAAATTTTATCGATAGAGGGTGAAAAAGCATACCTTGATGTAAATAAAATTTGTGACGAGATCATAAAAGAACTCACAGAGCAAATAGAGCTTACGGAGCAGACAGAGGATGATACTGCCAACCCGTATAAAATAGAATCTTTCTGCTCAGACCGAATGCTCTTTGGTGAATTACTGAAAGAGGAAGGAGTGGACATTTACTCAATACGTATCATCCCAACAGAATGCCCAGAGTCACGTAAGCCCAGCGTAGATGTAAACGAAATCCTTACTCTTAGCGAATATGAGCACATAGTGCTAACACTATTCAGACATTATGGTCTCAATGTTTAAGGACTAAAAAAACAGACAAAACATAGCGATTTTCAATGAAGGTTGCTTTGGACGAGAATTCCTCGGGCCCTGGCGACCTCTCTTTGTTAAAAAGTCTGATTTTGCTACAGTCTGAGACTTTTGTCTGGATGTGAGGCTGCGTTATGCCAGTATAAGCGCCCAAGACATCATGACTCAGGCCAGAACATTGATCATAGGACAGGGACTTGCGGGAAGTCTTCTTGCGTACCGGCTCATACAAGCGGGCGTTTCTGTGCTGGTTGTAGATCAGGACCATCACGAGTCTTCGACGATTGCTGCAGCTGGTTTAATTAACCCGATTACAGGCAAACGCATCACGAAAAGCTGGCTCCTCGAAACGCTCTACCCTGAAGCCTTAGCGCTTTATACTGAGCTCGACAGCCTTTTTGGAGAAACCTTTTTCCACCCCTGTGAAGCAGTACGCCTTTATAAAAATGATTTTGAGCGAGAACGCGTAGCCCAAAGGCGTGAAGACAATGATTACGCCCACTGGCTCTCACAGGAAGATGTCGTCCGAACACCCCACCCTGTAGGAAAACGCGAGGGGGTAGAGATTCATGGAGCAGGCTGGGTCGATTTACCTAAGCTGCTAGAAGTCCTCAAAGGGTGGCTGATAGAAAAAAATACTTACCGCACGGGGCGCCTAAACATCGATGAACTCACGGTGCAAGAGGCCTCCATCGAAATACAGGGAGAGCGTTTTGAGCGCGTTATTTTCTGTGAAGGTTATCAGGCACAACACAACCCCTTCTTTAACTGGCTGCCATTCAAGCCTGCCAAGGGAGAAATTCTTTCGCTAAAAACAACGACCGCCAAAGAGCTCAACAATACGCTCGTAAACCAGGGAAAGTGGGCCCTCCCTGTAGGAGATGACCTTATTAAAGTCGGTGCTACCTATGGCTGGGACCCCCTTGATAGCGAACCGACTGACGTTGCAAAAAAAGAGCTTTTGGAAAGCTACGAGCAATTACTCCCCAATGCCCCCGAAGCTGATCTCTTCGAGCACAAGGCAGGTGTTCGCCCGGCAACACTCGATGCCAAGCCGTTCATAGGAAAACATCCAGAACATCCGCACATCATGCTCTTTAACGGATTTGGCTCAAAGGGCTCCTTACTAACGCCCTTTTTCAGTAAGCATTTCTCCAAGGTCATTTTGGGCAAGGAAATACTCATGCCCGAGGTCGACCTCAATCGCTACCAAAAAGGCTAACGCGTGCGCATTGTAGATCAAGCCAAGGCAATACTCAGTGAAAAGCTTAACGCGGGCGATTGGGTCATCGATGCGACAGCCGGCAATGGGCACGACACTCTCTTCCTCAAACAATGCGTAGGCGAAGAAGGGAAAGTCTGGGCATTTGACGTACAAGCACAAGCACTTGAGCAAACGCAGCTAAGACTCAGCGAGGCGGGATTCAAGGCAGGCGTCGAATACATTCATGCTGGCCACGAACACTTATTAGAAAAAATCCCCGAGGCTGCACAAGGGAAGATTGCTGCCATTATGTTTAATCTTGGCTATCTTCCCGGCGGGGATAAAGCCCTCATTACAAAGACCGAAACGACGCTCAGTGCCCTGAATCAATCTCTCGAAGTATTGGAACCAGGGGGAATTTTATCAATCATCCTCTACCCTGGACATTCCGGTGGCAATGAAGAGGCAGAAGCCGTACTTCGCTGGGGAAAATCCTTACCTGAAAACACTGTCTTTGAGCAAAAAAAGCCCGAGGAAATCCGCACAAAACGGTCTCCAGAACTTGTGCTCATTTATAAGCAAAAAAAGGCTTAAGGGAGCAAATGGCTCAAGGCCTCTCGAAGCGTTGGATATCTGAATCGATACCCAAGCGCCTCAAGGCCCTCACTTGTAGCGGGAATATCAGCCAAAGCAGTCTCTTGAGCCACCTCACCTAAAAAAAGTTTTAGAAAACAGGCAGGGACAGGAAGGAATGCTGGACGACGCAAGCGTTGGGCTAATTCTTTTGTGAAAACTGCATTGGTTGGCACTTCTGGAGCAACAACATCCACCGGGCCTGCATAAGACTCATTGTGCATCGCCGTGTACAAAATATCGACCAGGTCATCCATCGCGACCCAACTCATATGCTGCTGACCACTCCCGATGCGCCCACCGAGGCCGAGCTTAAACAAAGGGAGCATCGACTTAAGCGCCCCACCGGCAGGGCTTAAAACAACACTTACGCGGGGTATAAAAACGCGTATTCCGGCATCACGTGCAGGCTTCGTTTCTGCTTCCCAGGCCGCACCGACCTCGGCTAAAAAACCTTGCCCATAGCCGGCTGAAATACCCGATGTAGAAACAAGCACCTTTGGCTTTTTTTCGAGCCCCTCCAAGGTTTTGCAAAGCAACCGTGTGCCCAGAATCCGGCTTTCATAAATGCGCTTTTTCTTGGCCTCCGTCCAACGGCCCATAATACCCTCACCTGCAAGATGAAACACGGCATCAAGGCCCTCAAGCTGTGCAGGGTCTAGCTTCTGAGATTGAGGATCCCAAACGATACGCCCGTCCCCAGGCCTGCGAGAAAGCAAAACGACCTCGTGGCCCTGCGTCCTAAGGAGCGCAGCAAGCGCGCTACCAATAAAACCCGTGCCTCCAGAAATGAGTACTTTTTGAGGGTTTATTTCAGTAAAACGTTCAAGGTCTAACCTCAGCAACTCATGACGATAGCGAAAGAGACTCTTCAATTTCCTATTAATTAGACCTCCAAACGCCCTTTCTGCTAACACTCCACCAAAAGGCTTATACTCGATTAGGTCGTGCAAGCTAGAAGCGTTTTCCGGCTCAGAACTAAACATATGCTCATGATGCCAGGAATTAAAAGGCCCCTTCTCTAAAATATCTGAAAACAATGAGCCTCTTTTATAGGCACCATGCCGAATAGACCAATTTGTTGTAAGAAAACCTTCTTTTACTCTGATCTTAACTCGGGCGCCTTCCTCGATGGAACCACTACCCTTCGACGAAAGAAGCTTAACCCAAGGAGGAGTAAGCCGCTCAAAAGCTCCTGGGCGCGTATGCCAATTGAATAGCCTATTTTGATCAACGGAAAAAGTACTTTTGTAAGAAAATTTAGACATAGCCCTTAACGTTTTTCCCAGAGTGCACAGGAATGCGGCGCTAGTACAACAATATCTGACTGAAACGAGGAACATACATCCCGAAGGCCAGCCGTGTTCATGCGCTCATGGTCTGCAATCTGAACATAATCATCAAGCGGCAAGCCCTTGAGCGAAATATGAACTTCGTAACCATGAGGATTCACTGCGTACAATAAACCACCCTCACCCCTTGAGCCGTCTGCGTTGTAGCAAACAGCAAGAGCGGAATTCCCCTCAGACTGAAAAAACTTAAGGTAGCCATCACTGGGCATTGAGTCCAAACGAAGGAAACGCCCGGCATGAGAGAGGCGAAACTCTATCCAACGC
>Ga0316204_10012620_pt1 | contig 10260 bp, 10 predicted proteins | sample 6monrhotite_MG_2_FD_205661 | JGI IMG/M metagenome (GOLD analysis project Ga0316204, IMG submission 205661) | Microbial mat bacterial communities from mineral coupon in-situ incubated in ocean water Damariscotta River, Maine, United States -... | ecosystem: Environmental > Aquatic > Marine >... | reverse complement strand
TATCTCAATTCCATCAGCAAATGGCGTTGGCACATTCATGGCACCACTATGGGATGATTTTAACCCAGAGACAGGAGGCAATATATTGTGGCAAGTCATTGGCAATGCACCAAACCGTCAATTGATTGTCCAGTATGAAAATGTTCCACTATTCGACGCCGTAAATCCAAGCAACGGCATGAGCTTCCAAGTCGTCATCGCTGAAAACTCATCAGATATCTTATTCCAATACAAAGATACACTTGTAGCAACTTCAGCGAATAATGGTGCATTGGCAACAATTGGTCTGCAGCGTGATGATAACTATGGTCAACAGTTCTCAATCAATCAAGCCTCAGTCACCTCAATGAGCGCCATCAGATGGAGCAAACACGTACCAACAATCACACTACCCGCAATGCCAGATGTAAAAGTTAATAACATTGACGGTCAAATCACACTGACTACCACTGATATTGCAGCATTAACCTTTTCAATCGATAGCCAAGCCAACCCAAATCAAGGGGAATACTGGATTGGCGTCATGACACCAGGCGGGACCTACTGGCTGGATATAAATAACAACCTAGTTAGATCAGCAACCCCTATTCCTCACTACCAGGGTGTAATGCAAGATCGTCCTCTCTCTACATTTTATCAAGGTAATTTACCCTGGGTAGGCACCTACTCTTACTTTGTGGTGATAGATATGATACCGAACGGTATCTTAGATGATTTGAGTAACTACGACCTGTCGTTTATCTCCATTCATTAAACTGAACGCACCCGCTCCCCACCATTCTGGTGGGGAGTCTCTCCCTCGCCACACCACTAATCCAACCAAATCAAACTAGCCATTCGGCCTGTGATGCCATCACGACGGTATGAATAGAAAAGCGCCTCCTGCTCATAGGTACAGAAATCACCGCCAAATACAGCCTCGACCCCTAAACGCCTCAAGCGCTGACGCGCCAAAAGATAGATATCAGCTAACCAATGGCTCTCATCTCTCTGAACAAATGCCTCCTCTGCTGCCGGATCTTGCGCGACAAAAGCCTCACGCACATCCGCACCTACCTCAAAAGTCCGCGGGCCAATAGCTGGCCCTAACCAGACCAACAACTGATCGACAGGCAATTGCATCGCTTGGATCGTCTTTTCAATAATGCCCGCACACAAACCACGCCAGCCAGCATGAATTGCAGCTACCTTTCGTCCTGCTCGATCACTCAGCAAAAGCGGCAGACAATCCGCCGTCATCACCGCACAAACCAAGCCCTGCTGAGCCGTAATACTCGCATCTGCTTCAATAGGATTAAACAATGGTTCAACAAGAGTGTGCACCTGCACACCATGCACTTGCTGCAACCAAGCTGGCGGTGATGGCAGTTTAAACTGCTCTGTTATACGGCGACGATTTTCCTCAACTAAATCCGCTTTATCTCCAACATGATTCGCCAAATTTAAAGCAGCATAGGGAAATTTACTTACCCCACCCCGGCGAGTCGTCACCAAAGCCCGAACATTGTCAGCCACAGGCCAGTCCGGCACCACAAAACCAGGGATATCACTCATCACTAATCCGCTTTAACATCCTTACGCAACACACTTAATAGCTGCTGCATATCGTCAGGTAGCTCTGCCGTCCACTCCATATACTCTTCACTTGCAGGATGAATCAGACCCAAGCGACTAGCGTGTAGAGCTTGTCGCTTAAAGGCACGCAACGCCTGGCGCAACTCTTCAGTACATCCCTTAGGGAAACGTAAACGCCCCCCATAAACAGGATCGCCCACCAAAGGGTATTGACGATGAGCCATATGGACACGAATTTGGTGAGTACGCCCTGTCTCCAACTTCACTTTAATATGGGTATGCCCACGAAAACGCTCAGCCACACGATAATGGGTTACAGCCTCTTTACCACTCTGCACCACAGCCATGCGAGTGCGATCGACTGAATGACGACCTATCGGTGCTTCAATTCGCCCACCCGCCGTCATAACACCAAAGGCCACAGCATCATATTCGCGCTCAAAAGCCCGTGCTTGCAACTGTTCAACCAACGCCGTTTGTGCGGGTAACGTGCGTGCAACGACTAACAAACCCGTAGTCGCTTTATCTATACGATGCACGATACCCGCACGCGGCACACAGCTCAGCTCAGGCGCATGGTGCAATAACGCATTCAGCATAGTGCCATCCGGATTGCCACTACCAGGGTGCACAACCAAGCCCGCTGGCTTATTGACCACAATCAGTTGCTCATCTTCATAAACAATATTAAGCGGGATTTTCTGAGCCTCATATTCACGCTGAGGCTCTAATACAACATTCAGCAATATCTGCTCCCCCCCCCAAATTTTATCCTTAGGGCGCATCTGTTGACCATCCACCTTCACATGCCCGGCTTCTAGCCACTGTTTAAGGCGAGAGCGTGAATAATCTGGAAAAAGCTCCGCGAGAGCCTGGTCAAGACGGCGGCCCGCAAGGGTTTCGGGAATAGTAGCGTTTAACTGTGAAACATCTGACATTAAATAAATCCTGTAAATAACCTTGCGAGCTATACGCTCAGAGGGGATGATCGGTGTATACTAGACCAACCACATTAGCCAATTTTAATGCAATCTATGCCAAATTTTCTGTTTTCTTTAATAAAAAAGTCATTTTTTAGCTTTTTTCTCATTACACCACTGATTTTGAGCGGCTGTGCCAGCCTCAGCTCAGAGATGCCAGAAAACTGGGATGTACAACGCCTCTATGAAGAAGGCGTCGACTCCCTGAAACATGACGACTATACTTTTGCCATCGAATATTTCGAGATGATGGAGAGCCGCTTTCCATTTGAGCAGCTCACCCAGCAAGCGATGCTGATGAATGCCTTCTCCTATTACAAGGTGAATGATCCAGAATCAGCCATTGCCACCGCCGATAGATTCATCAAACTCTACCCCACCCATACAGAGGTTGATTACGCCTACTATCTTCGTGGACTCGCCCACTTTCATAGCCGTGACAGCTTTATGGATGACCTGTTTAATATTGACCCAGCACAACGTGATCCTGAATCGGTACAGCGCTCATTCCACTACTTTGCCGAGCTGGTCAACCGCCATCCAAACAGCCAATACGTCTCCGATGCTAAGCAGCGCATGCAGTTTTTACGCAATAGTTTAGCGCGCAATGAAGTCTATGTTGCACAGCATTATGTTGAACGTGGCGCCTATATCAGCGCAGTAAACCGCAGCAAAAATGTATTAGAACGCTTTAATGGCACACCCGCCATGGGCGATGCACTTGCAACCATGGTACAAGCGTATATCCACCTCAAACATTTTGAGCTAGCGCAAGATGCCCTTCAGGTACTTCAACTCAACTACCCTGAGCATCCCGATATCCGCAAATTAAAAAACAGACTGGCCAACACATAAAGGAGCAACAACCATGTGGGATCTTTTTAGCACCGTGCGACACCGCCACTCGGTGCGTAAATATCAAACAGATATGCCTGTCGAAAAAGAGAAGTTACATGCCATTCTGGAGACAGCCAGCGCAGCACCTAGCGCGGGGGATCTGCAAGCATACCATATCTACGCTATAACTGATGCGACACAACGTGCCGCCATTGCAGACCTCGCACAGGGCCAAACATTTATTAAAGATGCCCCACTCTGCTTAATATTTTGTAGTGATAGAGAACGCTCAGCGAATGAGTTTTCTGACCGAGGCAAACAACTATATGCCCTTCAAGACACAACGATTGCCGCAGCCTATGCACAATTAGCAGCCGTAGCCGCAGGCTTAGGATCAGCCTGGATAGGCCATTTTGATGAACAACCATTGATTGACCTTCTACAGATCAAAGAGGGGTTGGAACCTGTCGCAATCTTAACTATTGGCTACCCTGCCGAGCTTCCTGAGATGTCATCCCGCCGCCCCATCAGTGAGGTTGTCACACTCTGCTGAGGTAACAATCTCACTCACTAATCGCATCCTATAGCGCTTCGTCACCCACTTCGCTGGTGCGAATGCGCAGCGCATGCTCAACAGGTGAAACGAAGATCTTGCCATCGCCAATTTTACCTGTACGAGCTGCTTCAGAAATAGCCTCGACACAGCTATCAACCTGACCATCAGGAACAACCAATTCAATCTTAACCTTAGGTAGAAAATCCACCACATACTCCGCCCCACGATAAAGCTCTGTGTGGCCTTTTTGACGACCAAAACCCTTCACCTCTGTCGCGGTCATACCAGCAACACCAATATCTGATAATGCTTCACGCACATCATCCAGCTTAAAGGGTTTAATAATTGCTTCAATTTTCTTCACAGCTTTATCCTCACTATTATTATATCAGCATCCATCGCCGACAGCTTATAACACTCACTGACGGGATACCAGTAGGCGATTCACTACAAAGAACAATGATATCGCCTCATACTTTTGAGACTTAGAGATATCAGATTCTCCACTAACACATCTCTTCAACCATCCTCTTGATCTTTTTTGCCTTTTCAAAATGATCAAGTTTGTTTGTCACAATCCACCATGTGGCGGCTTCCATCAGAAGGTCTGGGTCTTCATTTTTATTAGCAAAGAATGCATAAAATGAAAGTCCTACATCATTTCCTTTATTTTCTATTTTCTTAATACAAACCTGGATTATCTTCTTCTTTAATGCTTCTCTCATCTTCTAGTCTATTGCTGATTTTTCAATTCTCAATAAATATACGAATACGTATGATTTTTATGAGCGCCTATCTACAGCTTATCGATTAAGGCGATTATACGCCGAAGTAATCGGATAACGGCGGTCACGCCCAAACGCACGCTGAGTAATTTTTACCCCAGGCGCAGCTTGACGACGCTTATATTCGTTAAGATCAACCAGTCGTACTACACGTTTCACGGTCAACCCATCAAAGCCCCCGGCAATAATTTCATCAACACACTGCTCCTGCTCCACATATCGATACAAAATAGCATCCAGCACATCATACGGCGGCAGACTATCTTGATCTTGCTGATCCTCGGCTAACTCAGCAGAGGGGGGGCGATCAATCACACGCTGAGGAATCACTGGAGAAAGCGTATTACGATACTCAGATAAACGATAGACCAAGGTTTTAGGCACATCCTTAAGTGCTGAAAACCCCCCTGCCATATCGCCATAGAGCGTTGCATAACCCACCGCCATTTCGCTCTTATTGCCTGTGGTTAATACAAGCTTCCCCTTTTTATTAGAGATTGCCATCAACAACACGCCACGGCACCGCGCTTGGATATTCTCTTCAGCCGTATCCACCTGAGTACCCGCAAATTCATCTGCCAAACTTTCCATGAAAGCATTAAAAAGTGGCTCAATACTCATCACCCGATAATCCACACCGAGAATTTTAGCCTCTTCTGCGGCATCTTTAAGACTCATATCTGCCGTATAGCGAGAAGGCATCATCACCGCCTCAACCCGCTCAGCACCAATAGCATCCACCGCAATGGACAACGTCAGTGCTGAATCAATACCACCAGAGAGACCCAGCACCACCCCAGGAAAGCCATTTTTTTCAATATAGTCACGCACGCCCAAAACCAAAGCACGGTAAATACTCCGCTCCTCACGGTATGTCGGCTGACAGATACCACGCAATGCAGCTATCCCATCCGGAGAACGGGCAAACTCAGCAACAAACAAACCCTCCTCAAAAAAGGGGACCTGCTGCTTTAGCAAACCCTGTGCATCCACTACAAAAGAGCCGCCATCAAACACCAGCTCATCCTGGCCACCCACGAGATTAGTATAAATTATCGGACAGTTAACCTCAGCAGTACGCTGACGTACTACCTCAATACGCTCATCCCCTTTAGCAAGGTGATACGGAGAAGCATTCGCCACCAACAGTAACTCAGCCCCCTGCTTTACCGCCTGTTCCGCAGGCGATGAATGCCAGATATCTTCACAGACCAAAAGCCCTAACTTATATCCCTTAACCTCGACAACCGCTGGCGACTGATCACTTGCAACAAAATAGCGTTGCTCATCAAAAACACCGTAATTGGGCAAACACTGCTTATAACTCGTCACAACAATATTGCCATCAGCGATCAGGGAAAGTGCGTTGTAGGTTGCTCCCGTCACCTTATGCGGATGCCCCACAACAACACTAATGCCGATAATTTCACGTTGTAGCCGAGACAAACCCACCGCAACACGCTCGTACAGCCCGGAGCGCAGCAACAAATCTTCAGGCGGATAACCTATCATCGCTAATTCAGGAAACAAAACCACATCGGCATGCAGCTCATCACGAGCACTCTCAGCTGCACTGATTATTTTACTGACATTACCTTCAACATCGCCCACCAGCAGGTTGAGCTGCCCCATCACAATACGTAACTTTTCACTCTGCTGTGTCATTCATTAGCCTTCAAAATACTCCAACATACGCGGCCCTAACTCAGTTGGGCTTTGCACAATTTCCACCCCAGCCTCCGCCAAAGCCGCACATTTAAACGCCGCACTACCTTTGCCGCTTTCCACAATCCTGCCTATCTGGCCAATATATATCCCTTGAGGTGCTGTAACGCCAGCGATATAACTTAATACTGGCTTGCGCACTTCGTCCGCAATGTATTGCGCTGCGCGCTCCTCTAAATCACCGCCGATTTCACCGACTAAAATAATCCCTTTTGTACGGCGATCTTTTTCAAATAACTTAATTACATCAATAAAATCCATCCCCATAATCGGCCCGCTGCCGATGCCTACAGCCGTGGTCTGCCCTAAGCCAATTTGCGTGGTTTGTAGTACCGCCTCATAACTTAAAGTATCCGCACGGGAGACAATCCCAATGCTACCTTTTTTATGGATACCACCAGGCATAATGCCAAGCTTACACTCTTCCGAACTAATAATACCGGGACAATTAGGGCCAATTAGGTTAACACCGCGCTCTGAAACCATCGCTTTAACCTTCAACATATCGTGTACCGGAATGCCTCGGGTGATACAGACAATCGTACGGATACCCGCATCAATGGCCTCCAGAATCGCATCCGCAGCTTGAAATGGCGGAACAAAAATCATTGAGGCATTAGCGGCTGTCACCGCCACAGCCTCCTCCATAGAGTCAAAAACTGGCCGTTTAAGATGACGTTCGCCCCCTCGCCCTGGCGTGACACCCGCCACAACTTGAGTACCGTAAGCGATACATTGAGCCGCATGAAAAGAGCCCTCAGCTCCCGTCATTCCTTGGCAAATAACGCGGGTTTTTTTATCAATAAGAATCGCCATTATTCTGCTACCGAGCTAATCGCCATCATCACCGCAACATCGAAGTCCTCTACCACCTGAACGCCATACCCATATTGTATAAACTGCTCACGCGCCTCATCCGCCTTCGTCCCTTCCATACGGACAATAACCTGACAATTTTCATTGTATTTCTTCAAGCCGTCAATTACACCGGTCGCGACGGTGTCACACTGAACAATTCCCCCGATAATATTCACCAAAATTGCCTCACAATGACCGCCATCCCATAAAAATCCAAACGCTGCCGCTAATTCCGTAGCACTCGCGCCTTCGCCCACATCGACAATGTTACCAATGCTCCCCCCTTTTAACTGCACCATATCCAGAGTTGCTAACGCTAAGCCTGTACCGTTCACAACACACCCAATATTGCCCTCCAAGCAGATCAACTCTAGCCCTGGACTTGATGTATGGTGCAGATGAAACCGATCCTGACTCAAATCCATTAATTCAGCCAATTTAGCCTGCCGTGGCAAGGCATTATCATCAACACATATTTTAGCGCCCAAAACAACGAGCTTGCCATCAGAATCCTCTGCAAAAGAGTTGAGTTCAATCAACAAAAGATCTCTATCTATCAAAAGCTTATATAATGACTTAACAATTTTAAAAAAATCTAACCAAATCGCCTTGTTAATCCCTAGTTTCAGCGCCAATTGGCGACACTGGAACGCTTGTAAGCCAGCAACAGGCTCTATCTCAACACAGTGATAATTTTCAGGCTGTTGATTACTTAACGCTAACCCTTGAGTCATGCCCAGAGCGGCTGCAAGAAAAATAATTTTCCCATTATGGGGCGCCGTCGTCACACTCAAAAAATATTCATGCACAGCAACAAAAGGGACCTCTATCAGAAGCTGACTCACAGGTTGGCCCTCAGGTGCATTTTGTGGCGTAATGAGTCGCTTACCCAACAGGGACTGGGAAAATATCAACAATTGATCGAGATCATCAATTCGTCGTATTCCTCCCGCGGAGGCACGTTCGCCAGCATGTACCTGAGCCTTAACAATCCATTGATTACCGCCTAGTTGACGAGCCGCCTCCACGGCAGCTAAGGGAGAATCCACCAGCTCTCCTTGCGCCACAGAAATACCAACCTCGCGCAATAACTGTTTAGCCTGAAATTCATGTAAATTCATGGATACTCATGTTGTAGTACAAACTGGGCGTACATTGTGGGGCAAAGTCATGTTTTTGGCAAAAAACAGTGCTCAACACACAGGTCTGGAACATAAAAAGAGAGTGCGTAACTATTAAGTGTGTTTAGATTTCTCCACAAATCGAGACGTTTTCTCATGGAAAGGGCTAATACAGAGGTATATGTGACTGTTGGAGCACGAAAACCACGAAGATAGGTGGAAAAAGAGACTTAAAAAAATTGAGTTAATCAGAAAGGTGAGAACGGGGACCAAGATATACGAAGCTACTCAGAAGGAGGCTTCAGCCACATTCTTTTAATTAAAACTATTTAGAACAAGAGCCTAACGATAATTGATAACCGCAGAGTGGTTACCCTGCACCTGCCCCCACCCCGGCGCATTCAAAGTGAATGCCTCTTGAATAGGTGCTTCAGCAATAGTGGAATGCCCTTGCATAAACATAGTAACAACAACTCCGGCTAATATTGCTATCACCAAAACGGACATAATATCCAATTTACCCATTCTCATTGTAAAACCTCTTAACTACTCTTTAAAAATTACTATGTTAAAGAGTAGTTAAGTCCATTTAAAAAAGTTGAGGCATACCTCACAAATTATAAAGAAGTTACATAGGAGAGCGTCTATCTATAAATAATAACGCTACTTCAAAGCGCTCAACCACTTGCACTGCTCTCAACCTTCTCCTTACCCCTTCAATCCACGGGCTAAGTCGTTCTGAATATCTTTAATATCCTCAAGACCCACCGACACTCGAACCAAGCCGTCGCTAATACCTGCCTTGAGGCGATCCTCTTCAGCCATACGTCCATGAGTGGTGGTTGCAGGATGGGTGATCGTGGTTTTTGCATCGCCCAAGTTACCCGTAATGGAGAGCAGTTTTGTATTATCAATGACCCGCCAAGCTGCCTCTTTACCGCCTTCCATTTCAAATGACAGTACACCACCAAATCCACTTTGCTGGCGCTTGGCCAATTCGTGTTGTGGATGAGTCTCTAGCCCAGGGTAAAAAACATGCTTAACACTCGGTTGCTGAGCTAGCCATTGTGCCAATTCCAGCGCATTTTCACAGTGTGCCTTCATACGCAAATGCAGTGTCTCTAAGCCTTTCATGAAAACCCAAGCATTGAAGGGACTCATGCTTGGCCCAGCGGTTCGCAAAAAACCATACACATCCGTACCCACCAGATCATTACTCCCCACCACCGCACCACCAATACAACGCCCCTGTCCATCGAGGTATTTAGTCGCCGAGTGAATCACTATGTCAGCCCCCAATTTCAAAGGCAGCTGTAACGCAGGCGTGCAGAAGCAATTATCAACAACTAATAAACAATCATTGGCATGTGCCAACTCAGCCAACGCCTGAATATCCGCGATATCAGTTAATGGATTAGACGGCGTCTCTAAGAAAAAAAGCTTGGTTTCAGGACGAATCGCTGCGCGCCAAGCCGACATATCAGTTAACGCCACAAAGGAGGTATCAACGCCAAATTTATGTAGATAATTATTAAACAGCACCGAAGTGGTACCAAAAATAGAACGCGAAGAGACGATATGGTCGCCTGCTTTTAGCAGTGCCATGCATGTCGCTAAAATCGCCGCCATGCCTGAAGCCGTAGCGACAGCACACTCTCCACCCTCTAGTGCCGCAAGACGTTGTTCAAAGGTGCGTACTGTTGGATTTGTAAAGCGTGAATATATGTTACCAGGCTCCTCCCCACTGAAGCGAGCAGCAGCCTGAGCAGCACTCTCAAAGCAGTAACTAGAGGTCGTAAATATGGGCTCGCCCTGCTCCATTT
>Ga0316204_10012619_pt1 | contig 10261 bp, 6 predicted proteins | sample 6monrhotite_MG_2_FD_205661 | JGI IMG/M metagenome (GOLD analysis project Ga0316204, IMG submission 205661) | Microbial mat bacterial communities from mineral coupon in-situ incubated in ocean water Damariscotta River, Maine, United States -... | ecosystem: Environmental > Aquatic > Marine >... | reverse complement strand
GAGCACCAGCTTTCATTTAGGTAAAAGGTTTCATGGCAAAACAGTATTGGATAGGTGGTTTCTTTATCGATTTATCTAGAAATCAAATAATTCAAAATAACCAATCTCAAACGATTCCCCCCAAAGCTTTGGCGGTTCTAACCTATTTGGCTGAAAATCGGGGAAAAGTGGTTAGCCAAGATGCATTGTTATCGAAAGTTTGGCAAGACACTGCGGTATCACCCAATACACTACAAAGAAGCATCGCCCAATTAAGAAAAGCATTGGGTGACGATGGCAAAATTCAAGTCTATATTAAGACACATGCTAAGCAAGGATATAGTCTAGAGTGTGATGTTCGATGGGATGATAATATCGAACCGAGCAAGCTCAATAATTCCCAAGAAAATATAGTCGAGCAAACTCCTATTAGTGAAGCCAGTAGCGATATTAATACTGCCACTAATACATCAGACAAACAAAAAAATTCCAGTTCAGCTTTAATACCCTTTTCTATCATCCTTGGCATAATAATTCTGGCTATTATTGGATATCAGTACTCGGTTCCCAAGCAATCTTCACAATTGTCTTTTGGTGAGTTACGTGCACTGACCTCAACAGACAACAAAGAATTAGCTAGCATTTATTCGCCTGATGGTCAGTACGTAGTTTTTCATCGCTATTCAGAAGTGTTTTGTCTTAATAATGTATGGGCAAAGAATACCAAAACACAGGAAGAGTTTCAGTTAACAAAGAAATTAAATTCATATGGCAACCATAGTTTTTCGAAAGATGGCAAGAAACTGGTATTTATTAAAACTGGAGACTGTAGTAAACCGATCACGCAGAATAAATGTTATGAACTCATGAGTTTGGATTTTAACAAGGCGCTTGTGTCGCCTCAATCGCCAAGTGTATTGTTGGAATGTAAAAATTCAGAAATACAAAATCCTAAATGGTTAAACAATAATAATATCGCTTTATTACAAAAGTTTTCGGATCGTTGGAAGTTAATCAGTTACTCGATAAATGAAAATAAAAGCCAAGTCCTATATGCGCCCGATGGTGCTAATATAATCGACTACGACTATTCGGTTAAAGACGATTTGATTGCACTCACCAGTATTCAAAATGATGGCCATTATTACATTGAAGTGCTAAAAGCAGATGGTCAGCTTTTGTCGAGTCATCAAATCAAATATCCGAAAGAAATAGCAAATTTCAGGCTTATTTATCCCAATTTTTCACCTTTAAATAAACAACTTGTTTTTAGCACGGGTAGACAGCTTTTCACACTATCTTATGGCGGCCAAGTAACTAATATCAGCTTGCCTATTGATGAGCCAATGGGAACGCCAATATTTCATCCTGATGGCAATCGAATGCTTGTAATTAAAGGGCACTACGATAGTGACATTGCATCAGTACCCTTATCACAGATAAAGCAGACGCAAACAGAAAAGCCGCAAAGCAAACAAAACAAAAACCTCACAGTTATCGAACGCTCGATACTTAGTGAAGACAGCGCCATATTACAACCCATTGGCGAGCTAATCGCCTACAGATCGAAACGTTCAGGAGACCAACAACTTTGGGTAACTGATGGCAAAGGTTCACAACAGCTCACCCACTTTCCTATGGATACTTATTTAAATGGAATGGATTGGGCGGCAGATGGTCAAAGTCTTTTAGTCAATGCCAACAACCTACTAACTCAGGTGTTTTTGGATTCAAATCAAAAAGCCTTTCCAATGGAACATCCTGTTGTCCGACTTTTTCAATGGGATAGTAAGAATAATAACGCTTTGTTGCTTATACGTATCAAGGGGATATTAAAATTCGCCGAATTTAATTTAACTAATTCTGAGATTCGTATTATTAATGACAAGAGCGTTAACTGGGCGCATAAAAGTGAGGAGGGTAAATTAGTTTACACGGATCACATGGGCAGGTTTTGGCAGCCTGGGCCAGTTGAAGACCAGTTTATTGAAGAACTAGAGGGTCAAGGAAGCAATAAGCGGCGATTTCTGATAAAGGACAATATCATTTATGGTACCAATGATGACTTTCAATTATGGTCCTATGCGCTTAACGAGGGTGCATTTGAAATCATCGGAGAGTTACCAAACAATTTAGATTATTTAAGCGATATAAATAAGACACAGTTGTTGATGACCCTTCGGGTTTCCTCAAGAAAAGAAGTGGTAGAACTCACTTTAAGCGAATAGAGTAATTCGAAAAATTGATTACGGTTCGGCAATTAACCAAGCAAACTCCGATGGCTGAAGTCGTTCATCATAACCACCAGTGACCAGAACCTTCCCAGATGGCAATAGAATCGATGCAGCAAACATTTGTGCGCCACTTATTTGAGTTTTGGTTTCAACGAAGGAAAGCGAGTCTGGCTGAAGTAGCTCATTTTGTACGGCTCCGCCGGTCACGAGTAAGGCACCGGATTTCAATAGAACCAGCGAGTGGCGAATTTTGAAGCGGGGCGAGTTCATCTGCGGTCCTGGGCTAAATTTCCCAGTTTTAGGATCATAGAACTCGGTACTCGCATAGCGACCCTGAAAATCTCGCGCATCTGAACCACCAACAATAAGAACCCTTCCATCTGGTAACAACAGACCAGCATGCTTATGCCTCCCTATGGTCATGTGACCAGTGGGGCTAAATTTTCCTGTTTTCGGATCATATATCTCCGCAGATTGTAGAATTTCACCTCTAGCTTGGTGGCCGCCTGTTACTAACACTCTACCATCGGCGAGAGCAACCGCCACATGCGCACCACGGTTAACACTCATTTGCCCAGACATAGAGAAATTCATCGTCTTTGGGTCAAAAATTTCGCTCGTATTTAATCCCAACCCTGGCCCAGGTTCACCACCAGTCACAAGCACTCGACCATCTAGAAGTCGTGTGGCTACCGGGCCAATACGGGCTTCAGACATAGTATCTATTGAAACAAATGAATTGTTATTAGAATCGTATATTTCAGCGGTGTTCGTAGCATTCTTACCTGTCCAACCACCTAATATTAGAACGCGCCCGTCTTCTAGCCGAATACTTGCGTGACTTACCCTTGGTTTAACCATCTCTCCTGCAGAAGAAAAAACTTTTTTAAAAGAATCGAATACTTCTGCAGATCGATGAATGGTTTTGCAACCGCGTTGAGCACAACCACCTGTGACTAACACCTTTCCGTTTCTGAGTAGTGTCGCTTGGTGTGCTGCTCTTTCAACAGACATTTGAAGAGTTTGAATATTTTCTTGAGAATTGTTTTCTGCGGCTAATAGGTTATCGTGTTTCGTAATTGTCATAAACAATACAAGGCTAGTAGCAAACATAATAAGTTGGAAGGATTTAATTAAGTGTTTCATTGAGTGCGCCTTTGAGGTATTAAGGGTTGATAATGTTTTCCTCAAAGTCCCATCTAGTTCAATATGTGTCAATGCTCAATCGTTTGAAACGATGAGTTTATGCATTAAGCTGAGGACTTAATTCAAAACTATTTCTGAAATCGTTAACATAATTTCTACTCAGACGAATTTCTGTTCCATCTTGAAGCATTAAATCATAGTCACCATTTAATCGTGATTTATACGAAAGCACTTTATCTATATTTACAATGCTTGATTTATGAACCCTGATGAATCGACTATCCAAATTTTCCAATATGGATTTTAAAGTTTCAGAATGCAGGTATTGTTTGTTTTCCAATTGAATAGCAATATATGGGCTCGCTGCTTTTATATACTGGATTTCACTAAGCTTGATCCGGGTGTTATTTTTTCCAGAGCTTACTGTGAGATATTCAGAATTTGGTGATTGTTTAATTGAATCCTTTTTTTCATGCTTAGGGCGCACATATTTACACAATAATATAAATCCCGCATAAACCAGCAAAATCTTAACAAGGTCGTTAGATAATGTGTAAGTCAAAACTTTATAGAATCCATAAGATTGGTCACGGAAAATAGCTGACAAACACCATATTGTTAGTGCTACTAAGATTAAGTGGGCGAAAGTAGGAATCATTACGGCTAAAGACATTTGTGCTAGCGTGCTTATCTGCCTATTTTGTAGCACATATTTGAGCAGTAATAGTATGGGTAGAAAGCAAAGCCAAAAGCTTTTAAATAAAAGGGATTCGGTAAAGAAAAAAGAAGACCCATTCCTTTTGGAATGTAGAAAGTCCTGAAATACAGCAATAATTATTATCGCTGCTAATACAGAGAGGATTATTCCCCAAAGCTTATTTCCAACGGGAAAATCATAATTTAGTTTAAGTTTATTTATCATATGTCATCCCTGCAGATTTTTGCTGTATCCTAATGCTTAAAACTCAAGGCACTCACTATATAACCAATTTCCTACAATCACAATGACACTTTTCCCGAATAAAAAGAGTCAATAATTATTAGAGGTTTTAATAAGACCGACCCAAAAAGCTCTAGATTTTAAAAATTGATTGATTATTTCAAGTGACAAAGCATTCCTAAATCAGTGCCGTTGATACTATCAAAACAATAGTAGCGAAAAATAAACTATTATTTATTAAATAAAAAACATTTTATTGTACAATTCTCCCGATCTCCTTATTTTTCCCATGTTTTTTTCCAAAATAAATAATGGAGTATTTTGCATGAGAAAATCCTAAGTCAGCGCTAAAGTACTTAGAAATAAATAGCCTTCAAATATTTTTCTTGGGACAATAGTTATGGGGGTATGTACCATTATTTATTATTAAATGAGCTTGCCTCGTATTCAATGGCCCGCCCTATTTTTTAACTTCAGGATCGTAAGTTCGCAAATAATTTTCATCAATAAATAGAAGAGCTGCGCCAGTTGCTATCGACGTAGCCGTGCTCGCTAGTTCTGTCCCATCAATCGCTCTTGTATGTAGATCCTCTATTTTGCAAAGAGAAAACTTGCTATTGTCGATAAATGTCATATCTTCTATACATTGATGTAATTTTGCGAATTTATTTTTCAGCTTTCCGTTATAATAAAGTTCTCGCATCATAGAGCCACCACAATAAACTAGACCAATATCAAGGAGATTTACAAGGTTTGAGATCGTGATTGCTAATTCTTTTGTTAAGTCATCTAAAATTGATTCTAGCTTTTCGTCTCCATCCACGATTTTATTTCTAAACATCGAATATATAGCATTCTTGTTTTTCTCTTCCAGTATTGGGTGCTCAGGATAAACATCTTTTATCTTTTTAAGCAAACCGTCACTGGAGATATATTGATCAACATGCCCTGAGCCAACTGTACATTTGCAACTATCCAATTCATCAGCTGAAATAACCATATGACCAGCCTCACCAGCCATGTGGTTATCTCCATAATGAATTTTACCGTCGATCGAAAAGGCTGCACCAAAATTATTTCCGATATCGCAGCAAATAAAACTGTCTGACTTGTCATTTTTAAGCTGGGTAAACTGAATAAATCTGGCCAGACAAAAAGCATCGTTATCTATATAGATTTTAAATTTATCTGCTCTTGATTTATCGTAAACTTTCTCAAGCTCTTGTCTAAAACCATCTACAAAATGAAATACTGTTTTAGAAAATCCGATTGATTTTAAAATTTTCCCGTTACTTGGAGAAACTATTCCAGGTACTGAAAAACCAACGCCTGATATATTTTCTAATTTAATTTTAGAGTCTTTACGCGCTTCTTCCAGCAATGTCCTTATTTCATTAATAATAGTTTTATAAAAAGATTTATTGTAATCAATGTATGAGTTTTGATTATCATAAGATTTTTCGTTGATAGTTTTTTGCGTTTTATCTCGTATATTATACTCCATCAAAATCAGATCGAAACGAGACCTCCCCATATCGATTCCAACAAAGTATTTGACTTTTTCTTTGTGAAAAAAAAAATTTAAATAATATCTGAGCTTGATTCCTGACTCTGGATACAAATAGTTTAGTATAGTGATTAAAGAACCAATTGCACCAAGCGTTATAAGTTCACCATTTGACACCCACAGATCTGCTAAAAATTGTACGGCCGCGCCCCAAAAACTTGCTATTTCTTTCATAATTATTATCCTTGTAATTAGATTTTCAAAGCTCTAATAATTCTTTTATTTTCAGTTCTTCTTTATCAATACTTATTTTTGTATTCCCAATACACTGTTCGCCATTATTCCAGAAGCTTTGCCTATAGAGTGTTGCAAATTGATAGTTTTTAGTTTGAACTCCGAGAGAAGCTATCATCTCAGAGCCTCTCCTTACATTATCAATCATCCAAGCAATTTGTTTAATATGGTATGAGCTTCTTTTCATCTCTCCCTCATGACAAGCTATCGCTTCAACCAATAATGAGACATCGTGATTTGAGCTTTCCACCATTAAGTTAGGGGATTGCATTGCTTGCCAATACTCGAATTCAAATAATACAATTGAGTTCCCGTTAACCACTCCCGATAGAGCATCAAAAACCAATAGGTTTACGCCCATATGGCTAGGGTGCAAGTCTTCACTATGCGGAAAAATAATACCAACAGGGTTATATTTTTTAATTACGCTCTGAACAATTGTCACATAAGATAACCACTCTTGTGGATTAGTCATTCTATAAGTCGGAGTAATATTGCTAAGTCCTGAATCTGAAAGGTCATTAATTGAAAACTGTAGAACCGTACAAGCGGCTTCCAATTCTTGGCGCCTCCTTTGCATTTCATGTGGGTCACCACCTAATGTTACAGGTACATTAATAATTTGAAAGCCTGCTTCTCTATAAAGCCTCAATGCCAAAGCACCCGTTATAGACTCATCGTCAGGATGCGGGGAAAAAATTAAAATATTTTTTGCGTTTGGATTAATTGAAGGTGCTTGACGACTTCGATGTGAAATATTAATCTTTTCGGCATCAATATTGAGCTGAGTAATTCTTTCAACAAAAGATAAATAATTCATAGGAGAACCTAATCTTTTTTGTATTTATTGAGAGCGTAGGATACAGCACCTTCTTCTGGAGTTGATCTGCTTTCAACGACTCTTTTTTGAATATGTTCAGGCAACCAATCAAATAGAAACTTAGAAATACCACCTGCTAAGCAAATAGGTAAAAAACTACCCGACGAAACATCCAACGCGTTAACTACTTCAATAATTTCATTGGTAGCCCTTGTCATTAAGTCATCAAGGTGCCTGTCTCCTTTACCATTTTCTCGGTAAAACTCGATCACATGACTACCGGCTTTTCCAAACCAATTTTGGCTCTTTTGATTAGAGAGAAAAATAAGTTCGTCAAGATTATTATCAAATTTGCTAAACAAGAAATCTAACAAGCTAGAGGGTTCAACTCTTTTATCTAGAGACTTAAAAAGTAAACGGGTCGCTTCTATTCCCAGCCACGCCCCACCACCTTCATCTGAGTGAGGGAACCCCCAGCCGGAAACCCTATTGGGCTCTTTTCCTGTTTGGATTTGGTAACCGATAGTACCAGTACCAATATTAATAAGAGAACCATTCTCGCCATTGAGCGCACCAATACAGGCAATATGGGCATCAGAAAGTAAATCTAACGAGTTGAAATAATTGCTATATTCATGATTTTTGAATTCATTACACGCGCTGGAAATTTCTGTACCAGCTAGTCCCGCTACTAGCGTTAAATTATACTGCTTTGTTGCAATATCAGCTATTTTTGCCCCTAGAATACGTTCTATCCCCCTAATAATTGAACTCCAGCTTTCTTCCACACTCGAATTGATGTTGGCTGGACCAGATTCTTGCCTGCCTAAAACTTCTTCGGTTGTAGAGTCTATTAGCAAAATACTCGACCGAGTTCCACCGCCATCTACCCCAATTATTAAGTTCCTCATTTACACCCCTATATATTTACAATTAACTATTACTAGGCTTTACTCTGGCTATTCTACTTGCCTACCTAACTACGAAAAGCACTATTCTAATATAATTATCTCTAATTAACATTATTGGGAGTTAGTACAAAGAAAGCTTAAATGACTCTATATTTCACGTTTAAATATCATCGATAGAATCGACCAAGTAAGGGTGGTTGCTATTTTACCAATGAATATCCCAAATATGGATGGCTTAAAAAAACCTTCAACTTCTTAGCTTTTCCAACAACATAGCCATTTCCAAAATTTTACATTAAAGAGACTTTCATGGGAACCTTCAGCCAGTAATGTTTTGACCTTTGCCAAAATTAGATCCAGTTTCTTAATGAAATAATTCATATTAAGCTAACTTTTTAGCAAGCTCAACTAGGGTGAATAATTCAAAGAACGGTGGGATCGTACCGCACTTTAATGGCCAGGCCAGATAGTAATTTCATATTTTCCTTCTTCTAACGGCCTAAATTTCTTTTGATTTAAACATTCATTTCTAAACTTACATTTAAGTTTTCAACAAAAGGATTCTGTTTCGGCTTCTCAGGTTAAATAAAGCCCATCACCTGTCGACAAATGTGGATTCAGTACCGCTGTTACATACTATATGACACGGTTTACGCCGTTGTTCAGTTAATTAAAAAATTTAAGACACTCACTATATAACCAATTTCCTACAATCACAATGACACTTTTCCCGAATAAAAAGAGTCAATAATTATTAGAGGTTTTAATAAGACCGACCCAAAAAGCTCTAGATTTTACAAATTGATTGACTATTTCAAGTGACAAAGCACTCCTAAGTCAGGACCGGTAACGCCATCAAAACAATGGAGAAGTTTTCAATCATGGGAATCGTTAAATCATTCTTTGTCTCAATCTCAATTTTATTTTGTACGAGCCTATCCGCGAATGAAGCGATTAATACATCTAATTCTGAGTTTTTAAAATAGTCATGATTTCCCTTCCCACCGCTTCTCGCTATCGAAGTCTGTTCGCCCACTACAACGTATTTTTTACATACTTTTCTTCTCGCAGATTTACAAGAAGCATAATAAGATTTCTTTTAGGTAAGTATTAGCATACACCCTAGCAATAAATAATTGTAGAAACACATTAAATGACTTTTTTGATACTTCGCGATATACTTTTGGTAATAAATGCAGAATGAGACCTATGGTTAAAACATCAAAAACAAAAGCGCCTAAAGAAACACTTAAACTACGTCGTTTAGGTATAGATACCTATCGCGAGAATGTAGCCTACTTGCATCGAGATTGTGAAGTGTATCGAGCTGAAGGTTTTCAGGCGCTTTCCAAAGTAAAAATATGTGCCGACGGTCAGCGCATTCTTGCGGTATTAAACGTTGTTGATGATGACAGCATTGTCACACCCACTGACTTGGCTCTGTCTGAAGAGGCGTTCGTTAAATTAGGCCTGAAAGAAGGACATATCGTTAGCATCGAACATGCTGAGCCACCTGCGTCGATGAATGCGGTGCGCCGAAAGATTGCAGGTGAACGACTTAACCAAGAAGACTTCTATCACATTATCGGTGATATTACAGATAAGCTTTATTCGAAAACTGAAATCGCGGCCTTTCTTGTCGCCTCAGGACAAACGGATATGGATCGTGATGAAGTCTTATATTTAACACGCGCCATGTTGCAGGCCGGTAAACAATTACACTGGAATGAACCATTGGTGGCAGATAAACATTGCATTGGTGGTATTCCCGGTAACCGTACTTCAATGCTGGTGGTTCCTATAATTGCAGCTCACGGAATGTTAATTCCTAAAACCTCAAGTAGAGCTATTACCTCGCCGGCGGGCACAGCAGATACGATGGAAGTTCTGTCTAATGTGGAGCTTAATATTAAAAAGCTTCATGACATTGTGCGCAAACACCGGGCGTGTCTCGTCTGGGGTGGCACGGCCGACTTGTCACCAGCCGATGACATTATGATTGCCGTAGAGCGCCCTCTGGGTATTGATTCGCTCGGGCAAATGGTCGCCTCGATCTTGTCCAAAAAACTTTCAGCGGGTTCAACTCATTTACTTATCGATATTCCTGTGGGGCCGACTGCGAAAGTTCGTCATATGCGACAGGCTCAGCGATTACGTAAATTATTTGAGTTTGTAGGCGATGCGCTTGCCATTCATTTAGAGGTTGTTATCACCGATGGCCGACAGCCTATTGGTTCTGGAATTGGCCCCGTATTAGAAGCTCGTGACGTGATGCAAGTATTACAAAATTCACCTAATGCCCCCGATGATCTCCGTCAGAAATCATTGCGCCTCGCAGGCAGGTTGCTAGAGTTCGACCCTGATGTGCGTGGGGGTAAAGGCTATTCAATCGCCCGTGATATTCTCGAATCTGGTCGCGCATTACAAATG
>Ga0316204_10012618_pt1 | contig 10261 bp, 9 predicted proteins | sample 6monrhotite_MG_2_FD_205661 | JGI IMG/M metagenome (GOLD analysis project Ga0316204, IMG submission 205661) | Microbial mat bacterial communities from mineral coupon in-situ incubated in ocean water Damariscotta River, Maine, United States -... | ecosystem: Environmental > Aquatic > Marine >... | reverse complement strand
GTCCCACTTGATTTCTCCCAAGATGAGGTGTGGGGCGGGCCACCGAATGGCCCGCCTTATGCAGTGATCATTCGGCTGGCTGGTTGCCGTTCTTCTTGGCAATCGCCGTCAGCCCTTCTTCGAGCGCAGCGTTGGCCTTGAGGGCGCGCAGGCGCAGGGTTTCGATATTGGCAGCCGCGAAATTGGCGCGCTCTTCATCTTCCTGCCGGGTCGAGAACCGGACAAAGAAAGCCAGGAACGATGCGCAAGTGACGACGACGCCAAGGATAAAGAAGGCCTGCGACCAGTCGATGACGTTCTTGAACAGGAAGCCCGCCAGAACAGCGCCTGTGTTACCGCCAGCACCGACCACACCGGCCACGGCACCAAGCGCCTTTTTGTTGATGAACGGCACGACAGAGTAGGTTGCCCCCTCGGCCATCTGTGTGAACAACGAAAAGACGATCAATGCAGGCAATGCCAGGAACAGCACGCTCATCTGGCTGAACAGCATCAGGGCAAGACCTTCAAACAACAGGCAGATGAAAAGCCAGAACGACCGTCCGCGCAGCCCCCAGAGAGCGCCAAAGTTGTCGCCAAAGATGCCGCCCAATGTGCGGGCGAAAAGGTTCATCAGGCCAAATGATGCAGCCACGAAGCCTGCCGTCACGAGGCTCAGATCGAAGTAGTCCATGAAATAGAGGGCGGCGACGTTGTTGACTGTCAGCTCGATCCCGAAAGAAGCACCATAGATGATGAACAGAACCCAGACACGACGGTCCTTGAGCGCATGCATATAGTTGCCGGTGACTTTCTGTTTCTCTTCCATCTTGCCCTGCGCACGCAGGTCATCAAAGTTGCCGTCCGGGGCGTCCTGAGTAAGGAAGTAATAGGCGATACCGGTCAGGAAGATGATGATCCCCACCACAACCATGGACAGGCGCCAGCCCACGGCCTCGGAAAAGCCGAAACCTACAACCATGACCGAGAACAGGAGCGGCATGACAAACTGTGTGACACCGCCACCAAGGTTGCCCCAGCCCGCCGATGTCGCATTCGCCTGGCCAACCACGTTGGGCGCGAACATCACGGATGTGTGGTATTGGGTAATCACGAATGACGCCCCGATGCCGCCGATCAAAACGCGGAACAGCAGGAACGTCTCAAAGCTCTGCGCAAGGCCGATGCCCATCACGGGCAAAGAGCCGACCAGCAAAAGCCATGTATAGGATTTCCGTGGCCCGATCCGGTCACACAGCCATCCGATAAACAGACGGGCAAAGATCGTCATCGACACCGAACCAATGATGGCCCAACCGATCTGGTTGGGCGTCAGCCCCAGCTCATCGCGGACAACGCTCATCAGCGGCGCGATGCCAAACCATGCAAAGAAGCACGAAAAGAACGCAAACCACGTCATGTGGAAGGTTCTGATCTGCACCATTTTCACGTTGAAGAAATTTGACCACAGTGCTGTGGCCTTGTTTTGTAGTTCCATCAGCTGTCCCCTTCGTCTTATTTGCGCATTCGGATTTTTGAGCGCTTTGTGCTAAGAGTGATGCCAGCGATCGGGGATGCTCTTGATACAGATCAAAGAAAGCCAATTTATGTAGTAAAATAAATGGGTTAGTGAAATTTGTCATGTGCAGCCCGGTGCGAGGTCAAGAGCCCTGGGAAGAAAGGTCAAATGGCATATTGACAATTATCAATGACAAGATTGATAAATATCAAAATCAGAGGAATTGAGATGTTTGTAGGCACGCCAGAGTCGGATTACCCGGATATCAAGGGGCTCCATCTTTTTGCGGCAATGCCCGATGAACGCTTCAAGGACCTCATGCGCGGTTCATATGTGCAGACTTTCCCACCGCAGATAGACCTGATCATCGAAGGCGACCCCAGTGATTTCCTCCACATTGTCCTGTCCGGATCGGTTGAATTGTCCGCCAATTGGAACCGACGCGACACGACGATGGCGACGGTCCGGCCGATTTCGACGTTCATCCTGGCGGCAACGATCAGGGACGCCCCCTATCTGATGTCTGCCAAGACGCTCGAGAAAAGCCGCATCGCGCTGATCCCCAGTCAGGACGTCCGCAGCGTATTTGCAACGGATCACGAATTTGCCCGCGCGATTGTGACCGAGCTGGCCCAATGCTATCGCTCGGTCGTCAAATCACAAAAAGATCTCAAGCTGCGCACGTCGCGTGAACGGCTTGCCAACTATCTGCTGCGCCAACAGATAATTTCGGCAGGGGCGGCTGAGTTCGAACTGACCCTGGAAAAGCGAAAGCTGGCCTCATTCCTCGGCATGACCCCCGAGAACCTCAGCCGGGCCTTCAAGGGACTTCAGGCCTATGGCGTGGGGGTGCGGGGCAACCAGATCAAGATCAGCGATCAGGCCGATCTGTTGCAGTTCGCCAAACCGACAGAGCTGATAGACGACTATTCAAGCTAGCGGCGCTGTCACAAAAGAATGATGCAGCGACGCGGGTGCCATCAGGCCAGCGACGTTGACTGACTGCATTAAGATAAAATGGTGAGCCGTGATGGGTTCGAACCATCGACCTACTGATTAAAAGTAGCTTGACCGTAGCAATTAGTGGCTATCATCTCGGCCTCATCCGCTATTTCAGGGCATACGAAGCCATTGAAACGGCTCAATAATCACTCTCAACGACACCTGACTGACTACCGACGGCCATCGTCATCGTCAGGTCTGGTGTTCGGTCTGATAAGGAGAGAGTGATGCCATCAATCAAGCTGAAGATAACACAACCGATCGCACAAAGATGCATGCAGGACGAAGCGCCAGGGACGTTGATCATGGACAGTGAGGTGCCGGGCCTGCGGTTGGTGGTAGGAGCCAGGTCTGCGAGTTGGAAGCTCGTTGCATCGATCAATGATGGGACAAACCGTGGGATCACGATGACCTTGGGTAGGAGCGATGCTCTGACCGTCATTCAGGCGCGCCGTGAGGCTATAGAACTGAAGCTGCGTCTTGGTCGTGGCGAAGACCCGAGACGCAAGGCGGAGTCTAAGGTGATTTCCATGGCCGAGGCGCTCGAACGTTACATTGAAACGCGACCGCATCTTGCTGCGAAGACGGTCCATTTCTACCGCTCCATGGTCGAGGGTCCGCTCAAGGACCTTGCGTCTCTTCCTGTCGATAAGCTGACGCGAGAACAAGTTCGTAGCCTGCATGAAAAGGTCACACGCAAATCTGGTCCAGGGATGGCAAACGGCGCGATGCGGGTCGCGAAGGCAATGCTCAACGACGTCCTGCGAGACACCGATCTGCCGTATGGCAATGTCGTTGCGCGCGCAGTTCGTTTCAATCGCATTGATGCGCGGGACTGGGCGATTGGGCCAGATGCTATTTTTGTTGCTTGTGATGCGTGTTTTTCGCACCAGCGAATGAATGCAACAAACGGCATGTTGGAAGCACCATCGTCACCCGCTTTCTCGACCAAACACTCAGCATATCGTTGCACAGCGGGAAACTGGTCCCTTGCGTGTTCAATTGCGTCAGACAACGCGCCGAACACCATCCAGAAATCATTGTGCTCAAGCTCCCGAATGGCTTCAAGATTGGCATCCGAAAGCAGAGCAATCTCACCCGAGTTGTGCATTTCTGCCAAGAAGCTGCCGAGCTCGCGCTTTCTGTCTTTGTGTTCAAGGTCGAGAATGGTTGGGATAAGGCGTCCGGCGGCATCGCCATCGATAATCAACTGGGCTAATTCACTTTTTTCCAACACTCTGCTGACCTCGTTCACAAATGCATTTTCTAGCTGTCCGTTCGATTGTTGAACAAGCCTTTAGCTTATCAGAGGGCCACTTCGCATCATGATGGCCCTCATAGCCGCGATCGCTTCATTGCGGTGGTATTCTTATTGCGGCGATCCTGAGCGTCGCGGCCGTCTTCTTATGCCTCGTGGTCTTTTAACTGCTCGTGGTCTTCTAACTGAAAGTGCTCGATCTAAGACATCTTTTAGGCTCTGCGCGACAATCACGTCGTCTGGACAGTTTTTTCCAAGGCGCGCGCTGGAGTCATGGTCGTCGCGGGTTGCGGCTTTGAGCGCTTTTAAAACCACTTTCCCAACGCTATCACCGACTGCTGAATGCCTAAGCAGTTCTGTTCGGACATCCTCATCGCTGGGAACTGCAGCCCCGTTTTCGCGGATCTTGTTGTCGCGTCGGTGCTCCGCCCTTTTTTCGGCAAAGTTCTTTTGAGAGTCAGTTTCCTTGCTCGCAACGGCAGCGGCAATGAGGTCAGTAGCGGCCCTTTCATCAACTCCTAATGTCGCACCGACAATTTGCGGGGTCAGAAAACAGGCTTCGATGTCGCTTTCTGGTGTTACCCAGACATATATCCCTTTGTCTTCATAAGGCTTAGACCAAATCAACTTTTCATCCGGCGTTAAGAAATCTCCATCTCGATGCAAAACCAACTGCATGGTTTCCCCAAATAGAGACTTCATCCCCGCAAGGCTTTCAGCCGATGGTAGTGTTTTGACTCCGCTTAATGGCCAAACCGCAACGCGCCGATCAATTGAAGGCCATTGAGCCACCAGTCCTTTGAGGATTTGAACCCGCCTGTCTTCGGACAGAATAAGCACTTTCTTATCTAACAGCCCCCACCCCATTTTTTGGCGAGCTTCAGTCTCGTCGTTGACCCGCTTACCGTCACGCATCCAAACGACCGTTGCCTTATCGTCAAGCGCTCTCACGACACTCGGTGAATGTGTCGCCAAGACGACCTGCGTGGCTGCTTTAGCTGCTGCGTTCATCAAGACCGCTACAAGTTTCTCTTGACGGTCTGGATGAAGATGGCTGTCAGGTTCATCGACCAAAAAAAGTCGAGGCTTGTAAAACACCAGATAGGCAAAGATTTGTAGAACCTGTAGAAACCCAATTCCGGCCAATTCCAGAGGTTTCCAGAGCTTAGCATCACGTGTCCTCATCGGTCCGGTTTGAAAGTTTGCCGAAATCGTAAAGTCGCTTGCTTCGATGAAATTAACTTGCAGCGCAAAGGGGCCCATCACCTGAGACGCAAAATATTCAACGTCAGCCAAGGCAGATGTTCGCCCTAGGTCGCTGTCCATTTCTTTGAGCAAAAGCAGCAAGTTCCTGAGAACGGTATTGGCATCACCGGCGGCGGCCTGCCGATGCACAATGCGAGCCGAGCGTTTTTCTTCATGCAACGGTATACCTGCGAGGCCCGGAATATAGGTGGAGAATTCTCGGGAACGATCGCGAATGCTGGCTACAAGTGGATTGTTTGAGGGCACGTGAACGGTCGTGCCTTCATTACGAGCGGCCTTTAACCAGAGCGACGCCGCTTGCAGATCGCCATTTGCATCTATCGCTTCAATTTCAACATCCATACGAGGGGCCGATTTGAAGTTACCATACGGTTTGTCATAACTGGCGTTTTTGTAGTCCGGTGAAGGCGTGTAATCCGCATCAGACTGAGATAGCGTTGACCCATCGTTGCTACCGGCTTTTTTGGTATCGACCTTCGGGTTCCGAGCGCTCTGAATTGCCCAATGCAAGGCTTGTAAGACCGAACTTTTTCCAGACCCATTTGACCCTAAAATCACTGAGAACTTGGAAAATGGAACGTCGACATCCTCAAGTGCTTTGAAGTTCTTAATCTTAGCGTTCTTAAGTATCAAATAAGCCTCACAAGTTCTCCGACTGTCGCCAAAATAGTGATCACCTTGGGAGCGATATGTATTCGAGTCAATACCGCATGAAGAGTGTGCTCGTGTTGTACCAGCGCTAACCTTGGAAACACTGGTCACCCACGGTCCGATGCCATCGTAAAAAGCCGTTGTTATAACCCAACGGAGACACCGATGAGCAAGATCACAGACATGCTGGACGCCCTGAAGAAGCGCGTCCAAGACCTGACCAAATCAACAGCAGACGGCCGCGACCAGTTACCCGGTATCGCCCTCGACAAGGGCATGGACGCACATGCCAAGGCGCGAACGAAGGTAGAAGCCTTAGAGGCCGAGATGGAGGCCACGCAGAGCGCTCTGGTGCTCGCAGAGCAGCGTGCTGAGGTTGAGCGCGCCGAAGAGGCCGCAGCCGCCCACCGAGAGACCGAAGCATCAATTGAACATCTCGCAACGAAGCGCGCAGAGCTTGCGAAGCGGTTCGATCAGGACGTCGCCGACCTTCAAGGCACGTGGGCGAACTACGAAGAGTGCTGTCGTGAGATGGCGGGTCTGGCTAAGACCCTCCCTGACCGTCCAACCGTGGTCAAGGACGTGCACACCCGCAAGTCCATGCTGGGCAACGCCTTCTACTCGACGGCACCGCAACTGGCACGCGCGATGGGCATGAAGCCTCCGCTCCGTCAGCGCAAGTATCGGCTCTCCGATGTCCTCTGAGCGCGTGAGGCAGCTGCGCCTAGAGCAGCAACACTACGCAATGAGGCACGCGCTCAAGCGCAACCTGACGCTTGTCCAGGCCGTCAACGACCTCAACTTGGACGACGATCCGATCTACCTCTCCTTCGAGAGGCGCATGGACGCGCTCTCAAGCGAGATCACGAAACGAGAAGGACCAACAGCATTGACCAAGAACATCATCACCGACTTCACCATGGACGAAATCTCGTTCGTCAAGAACGCAGCCATGAAGACAGACCTCATTCAGAAGAGCGCGGACGCGGCGACGCCGACCGACACATTCAAGAAGGCTTCGGATGCCCGCGCGCGGATCGAAGGCACACTGGACGAGCTCGCGTCGAAGCACGCCAAGCTGAACAAGATGGACTACTACGACGCCTACGCCGCCGTCATCGAGACACCTGAGGGCATGAAGCTCCGCGAGGCGCTTGAAGAGGTGACCGCAGTCCAGACGAGCGTCCCGAACATGGCTGACCTCGTCCGCCGATAAGCAACCAGTTTCGTCCGGTCCATGGGCATGTGCCGGGCGGATGATGGGGTCGCTCCTGTAAACGTGCCGGGCAGGCGCGCCCCAACCGCCGCCGTGATCTGGGTGTCTCCGATCCGGCGGCGGCTTCATATTAGCGATAGCGGAGCAACAGCATGACCTACGAAGAAGTGTGCGAGCTCACGGTCCTCGAAATGCTCGATCTGCACAATGCGCTGCGGCCCGAAGACCCCCTGAGAACCTGGCGGACGAAACCTGCGAAGCTGATAGACAGGATCATGGCCATCCCTGGCGTTCACCGCATCAAGCCACCCGCACCGACATGCCCAGATGACACCTCAGGCAGCCTCAAGGCATACGCATGCGCGCTGCTGTGCACCGTTGACTACTACGAACACGCGGCTGACGGTTCTGAGGTATCGGCGCTGCATCCAAAGGCGCGGTCGGTGGGCATGCCGTATCCAAAGGTCCTCGACATGGTCACGGCTAAGTTTCCAGACGCGAACACCTCCATCGCCAGCTTGCGCTGGTACTGCGTCCAGATCGCCAGCGACAACCACCAGTTCGAAGGCTACGTCCTTCCATCCAGACGCCCACGAAAGCGACGCGAGACGCCTGAACGCAAAAGAGAAGCGCTGCCTTCGAGCCACGACCACTACACCTCCGCCGAGGCAGCTAAAGCGCTGGGACTGTCCATGGACGCCTTCTACGCAAGGCGTTCGAAGGGACGACTCCCTGAACCGCTCAAGGTCAACGGCCTATTGTTCTTCAGAAAGAGCGATATCGAGTCGTCAGGTCTATGTTCGGCCTGAACAATCTAGCCATTCGGCTACATCGCCTTAAGTGCTTGCTTTATTACATTAAAATGGTGAGCCGTGATGGGTTCGAACCATCGACCTACTGATTAAAAGTCAGTTGCTCTACCAACTGAGCTAACGGCCCACTAGGGGCGCTACTTAGAAAGGCGTACCGCTATGGTCAAGCCCCAAATGCCTCTCACCGCTGGATAACTTGTCTGCCTTGGCCTATATCGCCGACATGGCCACAAACGACTCATCATTTTTGCCGTTCATGAAGATGCACGGGCTGGGAAACGACTTTGTTGTCGTTGACGATCGGGGAATCAGCCCGCGCGTGAATGAGGCCATGGCTGTGGCCATGGCGGACCGACATCGTGGGGTCGGGTTTGATCAGCTTGCCGTGCTGTCTGAAACGCCTGACGCCGATGTCCGGCTGGTGTTCTGGAACAGTGATGGCACGCAAGCAGGGGCCTGCGGGAACGCGACCCGCTGCATTGCGCGGTATGTGATGGACCAGAAAGGAACCACCGCGCTGACCTTGCAGACCGCGCGTGGTGTGTTGCGGGCGCAGGACGCTGGCAATGGGCTGACATCGGTGAATATGGGGCATCCGCAGTTTGCATGGCAGGATGTGCCGTTGGCGCGCGAGATGGATACGCTTGAATTGCCAATAGAAGGCGCGCCGACGGCGACAGGCATGGGTAATCCGCATTGTACGTTCTTTGTTGATGACGCCGAGGCGGTTGATCTGCATGCCAAGGGCGCAGAGCTTGAGCATCACCCACTTTACCCCGCGCGCACCAATGTGCAATTCGCCAGCCTGATCGGTCCTGACCACTTGCGGATGCGGGTGTGGGAGCGGGGGGTCGGGATCACGCTTGCCTCTGGCTCTTCCTCTTGCGCCACCGCGGTCGCTGCGGCCCGACGGGGGTTGACGGGCCGGGATGTGACGATTGAGCTTGATGGTGGCACGCTTGCGGTCAGTTGGCGCGAGGATGGGGTGTGGATGACCGGCCCGACTGCCCATGTCTATGATGGGCAATGGCGGCTGACATGACCAGGGCCGCGCCGATCTTTTCCAACCACGGGTGTCGTCTGAACGCCTATGAGACCGAGGCGATGAAGGACCTCGCCAGCGTCGCAGGCGTCGAGAATGCGATTGTGGTGAATACCTGTGCGGTGACGTCCGAGGCCGTACGCAAGGCGCGTCAGGATATTCGCAAGCTACGCCGCGATCACCCGGAGGCAAAACTGATTGTGACGGGCTGTGCCGCGCAGATCGAGCCGGATACCTTTGCCAGGATGGGCGAGGTCGATGTGGTTCTTGGCAACACCGAAAAAATGAACCCGGCCACCTGGGCTGGCATGGCTCCTGATCTGATCGGTCAGACCGAGCCTGTGCAGGTTGATGACATCATGTCCGTCACTGAAACCGCCGGGCACCTGATCGACGGGTTCGGAACCCGCAGCCGCGCCTATGTGCAGGTGCAGAATGGCTGCGACCACCGCTGCACTTTCTGCATTATCCCATATGGCCGCGGGAATTCGCGGTCGGTGCCTGCTGGTGTTGTTGTGGATCAGATCAAGCGGCTGGTGGATTCCGGGTATAATGAGGTCGTCCTGACCGGCGTTGACCTGACCAGTTGGGGTGCTGACCTGCCCAGCGCACCGAAGCTGGGTGATCTGGTGATGCGCATCCTCAAACTGGTGCCAGACCTGCCGCGGCTGCGGATCAGTTCGATTGACAGCATCGAGGTGGATGAAAACCTGCTGTGCGCGATTGCGACCGAACCGCGCCTGATGCCGCATCTGCACCTGTCGCTGCAACATGGCGACGACATGATCCTCAAGCGGATGAAGCGCCGCCACCTGCGTGATGATGCCATCGCCTTTTGTCAGGAGGCGCGCAAGCTGCGCCCGGACATGACCTATGGTGCCGACATCATCGCCGGCTTTCCGACCGAAACAGACGCGATGTTCGCCAGTTCGCTGGCCATGGTGGAAGAATGCGATCTGACGTGGTTGCACGTCTTTCCCTATTCGCCGCGCCCCGGCACGCCAGCCGCCCGGATGCCGCAGGTGAATGGCAAACAGATCAAGGATCGCGCGGCGGCCTTGCGCGCGGCGGGGACAGTTCAGGTGGGCCGCCACCTCAAGGCGCAAGCGGGCAAAACCCATCACATCCTGATGGAAAACGCGCGCATGGGGCGGACAGAGCAATTTACTGAAGTGCTGTTTGACACGGACCAACCTGAAAGCCAAATCGTGCAAGCGCAGATCACCGGGTTTGCAGGTCAGCAACTGACGGCATGACGACGCTTCCGATCCTCTGGACCTTTCGGCGTTGTCCCTATGCCATGCGCGCGCGGCTGGCGATCCGCTCCAGCGGGCAACAGGTGGTGCTGCAGGAAGTCCTGCTCAGGGATAAACCTGCGCCCTTTCTTGCAGCGTCGCCCAAGGCCACTGTGCCTGTCGTGCAAGACGGCGATGCGGTCATCGAAGAAAGCCGCGATGTCATGCTGTGGGCGCTGGGCCGCAGCGACCCCGAGGGCTGGTTGGACATGCCGCCAGAG
>Ga0316204_10012617_pt1 | contig 10262 bp, 12 predicted proteins | sample 6monrhotite_MG_2_FD_205661 | JGI IMG/M metagenome (GOLD analysis project Ga0316204, IMG submission 205661) | Microbial mat bacterial communities from mineral coupon in-situ incubated in ocean water Damariscotta River, Maine, United States -... | ecosystem: Environmental > Aquatic > Marine >... | reverse complement strand
AAGCACTCTCAAAAAGATTTAAATGCTGTGGCTATTCAATTGAATAAAAGACCACGGAAAACACTTGGGTACAATACTCCTGAAAAGGTAATTTTATATGATGTTGTATTGACAGGTTGAATCTGCATATACCTATTTTACAAGTCTTTCGAAAATTAAACACCAAAGTGACTTAGAGCGAATTGCAATGTCATCGGATGGGCAAATCGGGTTGCGCACTACTAATCATGATAGGCCCGAAAGCATTACAAAAATTAAGGTTTATAGAGAGAGTACTGAGGGGCGTACAGCAAGGTTGAAGGTTTTAGTTCCCGTAGACTTAGTAGCCCCACCACACCTGCGATTACATATTCCCCGTCTACCCAATACAACTTACTATGAAGTTGTGCAGCCGGAAGTGTTTAGGGTCGGCTTAAAGCCAAAAGCAAAACTATCTATTAAAAAAGAATTTTTTAAGAAGTTTATAGCAGTTAGAGATAAAGAACTAATGATTGGTTTTGACAATATTATTGTTGGAAAAGCATCTACGATTGAAGGACTGGAAGCTCCGTATGATGAGGAAAATACGAAGCATTTGATGCATTTTGAGCGGTTAGATCAAAAAACAGACTTGTTTGATTTTTGGTGGGCAAATCAAAATTCAGATCAGGTAAGTGCTAGAGAGCCCGATATGCGTGAATTAGGTCCTGTAGAATAATGCTGCAATGTAATTTATAATAATTCAACAGCACTAGCCTTCATTTGGTCAGTAACATCGATATAGCGTTGTGTGGTGGTCAAGTGTTTATGTCCAGCCAGTTCCATTATGACTTTTGCGCTGACACCAGAATGCGCGAGCTTAGAAATAAAACTCGTCCTGCCAGAATGCGACGAGCCGCCTATTATACCAGCAGCACTATAAAGCTCACCAAATAGCTGGGATAGACTGTTGGCTGAAAAAAAGGCTCCACGTTTTTGTGATTGAATAAGGGGGCTGTCTAATACTAGATTAACCCTGCTACGACTATGTAGCTATTTTATGTACTGCGATAATTCCTTTGATAGCTTAGAATTGTCAATAAGCATGTCAATTAACAGGTTTTGGGCAGCAACACTGGCGGTAAGTTTGGTCATTTACGTCTCCTGCTTTCTTGAATAGTAGCGTTGTGTCTGCAGTTCTGAACACAATAAGTCTTCCGCTCCAAGTTTCCGGGAAGATTATGGATGTTCAGGCCTATATCAGCCACGGGCCTTCCTGTATTCAAACAGGAGAAAAGAAAATGACCAATTATCACGCCAATCCCTATGACCAAGCCGCATTTGGGTTTTATTTTGACGATTATCAAACTTATCTGGCGCAGGTAAGTCACCAAAAAAACAAGTATGGTGACCTTGTTGAAGAATTCAGCATTGAAAATATAAATGGTACAAACCACGAGCTCTTCAGCGCCCTTGGTATTAATCAAGCCAATCTGGAAACTTGGTTTAACGGGTTTGAGCTGCTCGATGGTGATGATCTGATCCGTGCGATTTATATGGCGGAATATTTAATCATTGATATATCTGAAATTTTAGATCGGTTGGATGAGGTCGGTCTTTTCCAAGGTCGAGCAGATCAGTACGCTGCTGAATATATTGAAGATAGCGGCCTTCTTTCAGAACTACCTGAAAATCTCAGATACTACTTCGACGTGGAATCTTTTGCTCGCGATATGCTGTTATCTGGTGATATCTGTGAAGTAGAAATCATGGGCTGCACATATGTCATTTGGGAGGGATAATGATGGCCTATACATCAGAAATGCTGATCTGGCAGGTTTATGAGATTGAAGTTCGCTATGATCCAGATCCCTTCAGCTTGGTTTCTTGTCATCAGGAGGCTATGGCCCATGTGGAAATACGCACACTCAAGCCTGAGAATGCCCCATTGCCGATCACAGAAACAGGCTATCGGTCTCACTTTACCCCGAAGGGTAATATCGATAAATATGACAGTGCGGTGGATTTTGCTAGAGCTTGGCTAGACCATGAAGGGCAATGTAAAGAGTGGAAGACAGTTCAAGAAGAGGCTCGGCAGCTGAGCTTGTTTTGAGGTTTATCTCAAGGTTACGGGCAAAAGAACACGTCATACACATCGTATAAAAACTTTAAAAAAATCCGGAGAAAGGGTAGGTGGCAAAGTAAAGCCATCTCAATATACCATATTGCGTATAATAATTATATATACGCAATATAGTATATTGACATTTATACGCGAATACGTATACTGCACAAAAAAATAAGGGAATATCACATGGAACAGATTGCTCGCACAGCTAAACAGGTTGGTGCCATTATACGGCGCCATCGCCGCAACAAGGGACTTACCCAGAATGATGTGAGTGACAAAACGCGCATGCGTCAGGCCACGGTCTCCCGGCTTGAAACGGGTGAATATGATACGCCTTTGCGTACGATTCTTGATGTTCTTTCCGCCCTTGATCTTGAAATTACCATCCGCGACCGCAGTAAATCCTCAAAACATGATATTGAGGATATGTTTTAATGGCAAAAAGACGTACGCGCATACCCCTTAATGTTTTTTTGAACGGCCTACTTGTTGGTCAGCTAAAGCGTGAGTCCAGTGGTGCCATTGATTTCAAATATGATCATTCGTGGCTCGCGCGAGAAAATGGTCTGCCAATTTCTCTGTCATTGCCTCTGCGGGAGGATCGTTACATTGGCGACCCTGTTATTGCGGTATTTGACAATTTGCTTCCTGATAATGATGCGATACGTCGGTCTGTCGCCGAACGTGTTAGTGCTGACGGCTATGATGCTTATAGTCTCTTAAGTGCCATCGGTAGGGATTGTGTTGGTGCGCTCCAGTTTTTGCCTGATGGTCATGATCCTGGAAGTACGGGTACAATATCTAGCCGCATAGTGGGTGATGAAGAAATTAGCAGAGTGGTTGCAAACCTCACCAGTGCACCGCTTGGTATCAATGAAGATGAAGAATTTCGTATATCTCTAGCGGGTGCTCAGGAAAAAACAGCGTTGCTTTTCTGGAAGGGCAAGTGGCATATTCCTCATGGAACAACGGCCACGACACATATTCTCAAACCGCAAATAGGGATATTGCCTAACGGTATCGATTTGTCACAAAGTGTTGAGAACGAACATTTCTGCATGAGATTAATGGCCAAATTGGGATTACCCTGTGCGGCGACTGAAATTCAAGACTTTGAAGATAAACGTGTTCTTGTTGTGGAGCGTTTTGATAGGTTGTGGACGAAAGACAAACGCCTTATCCGGCTACCGCAGGAAGATTTTTGTCAGGCCCTATCGGTTCCGCCAACACGTAAATATGAATCTGATGGTGGTCCGGGGGTTCCTAATATCCTTGAATTACTCAAAGCTAGTGACGAGCCGGAGCAAGATCAGAAAACATTCATTAAGTCCCAAATCATCTTCTGGCTTATTGGGGCTACAGATGGCCATGCTAAAAATTACAGCTTGTTCCTTACCCCGGGCGGGAGGTTCAATCTGACGCCGTTTTATGATATTATGTCGGCTCAGCCTAATCTTGATGCAGGCCAGATTCAGCGGAACAAAATGAAGCTTGCGCTTGCGGTTGGTGATAACCGGCATTACGTCGTTGATTCAATTGTGCCACGGCACTTCCAGCAAACCGCTAAAAAATGTGGCGTCGCATCATCCGTCATGGATGAAATCTTCAGTGAACTCATTACGACGATGGAAGGTGCTTTGGATAAAACCATTGCGGATATGCCAGAAGATTATCCAGATGCCATGATGCAATCCATTAGAGATGTAGCCCTTCACCGTATCCGAATGATTGAGAATGCTGCAAATGCTGGCTAGCTTTAGCGTCATTGCTGAATAGTGATATAGCAGTGGTCCTTAAATATTGATGAAACAGTTTTTTGTGGCACTAGGATGTTTGAGCGCTAAACGTTATTTCCATATAGAGCTTTATAATTACTTCCCTAGCGTAGTCTAATATGCATGTTCTTGGTTCCTCAGGTTTTCTCCTGTCTTCGTTGTAGGTGCCAAGGTTAAGGAGGCTTGTGTAATTTCAAGGTCTATTTTCCCCGCCGCAAGCGGCTCCTCGCGCCCCAAAATAGATCTTGCAATTCCCCCGTTCGCATCCTTGAAGGTCAAGCACCAACTTAAACAAGGAGAAAACCAATGACTGATTCAACAAAACCTAACTACATTGCCTATGACGTTTCTGAAGGTAAAGATGAAAAATCCATCTGGAACGCTGTCGGTGCCGCCTGGAACCATAGTGACAATAAAGGCTTAAACATCGTCCTTTATGCCGTACCGGTTTCTGGAAAAATCACCCTCAGAATGCCTAAGACAGACGAAGATAAATAACCCCCACAGGGCCGCAGGTAATGCTCACTATTATCTGCGGCCTTTCCTTTGAAAGGAAATATCATGACGAATATTTATGACGTAAGAACAGATACTATTTGTCAAGGTTGGATCAATTGCTGGCATCTTGATGACGAACTGGAAACGTTCAAATCCATTGAGGATGCCCAAGCGGCTATAGATGAATATATGACCGACCTAAGAGCCAGTTTTGAAGATGGTGGCCGAGATAATTTCGATGAAGTTCATGAGCGGGAACAGTTAAGAATATTTTATACCCTGAGTGATGAGGCTGTTGGCTAATTTGGAAGGCGGTATTAAAACCGTATTTCCCCGTTCTCCTGATCATATCAGGCCTTCTAAATTATAGGGGTCTTGAGCATCTGAATGGTATGTTATCCACAGTGAAGATCAGAGCTTTATCTCGCTGCATTTGCATGTTTTGATCGGCGGTGATAAGGGGAAGTCACAAGAGCCGTTATTTATGAAACCTGTTTTTGTCTGTTCGCTTCACCATGTCAGGCCGTCTAAAGTAAATAGGGCGTGTGCAGCGCAGCGGGGGATTGCCAACCGTAAAGACCAGAGCCTCATCTTGGCGCATTTGCTTGATTTCGTCAGCCGTTATAAGCGGCACCTTTGTCATAGACTTACTGGATGAATAGCTATCCGGCCCAAAAAAGCCGAATATGCCTGGCCGGGTTGACGATGAGCTATTACGTGTATAGCCGGTATAGCTGCCACACTCATCGGACAAATCGCTTGCCGTGTGGTTATCTTGAACCGCGCTATAAATTCTATAGGTGGCACTCTCGAAGAAAGCTTGCCGTCCTTCTTCCCCGTAGTTATCGACAAGCTGCCCGACAGACTGATAGAGTAGCGCCAAGGATATGCCATATTTGCGGCCAACGTCCCGCGCCTTAAGTATTGGCTGGAAACCCTTACCAAGCTGGAAGGCTTCATCAATGAGAACCATTGTGCGCTTTTCATAATTACCGTTTGATTGCATCAAACTATTCAGAAAAGCGGCCATGATGATTTTGCCGATGGCAGGTGTTGCCAGCAAGCTCTCAAGTGGCACATTGATGAAGATGTCCGTTTTGCCTTTTGCAAGCTCGCGCAGTGAGAATTTATTACCAGACACCAACTCTCCAAACTTAGCAATATCCAAGAAAGCTGTTGCGGTTTGCGCGGTTCCTGCAATACCAGAAAATTGCTCAGCCGCCAGATCGAAAAGTGTTCGAGCAAGGGATGCGGCAAGGGGGCTTTCTGAGGTCTTTGCAACTGCTTCAAGATAGTCTCGCAGTTCTTGACTGGATTGGGCCAAGGTCTTTCTCATTTCGGCGAGCGTCTTTTGCTCGTTGGTAATATGCTTATCAAAAAGTATATCAGCGAGAACGCAGCGAATGAGGCTTTCGGCACTTTCAGCAAAGTATTTGCCGCTACCCCCAAGGCTACCTGTCGGGCCTATAATCCAGCTTGCTATGACGCCTATATTTTCCTCCATATCAAGAGGAGAATTTAACACCCATTCAAGGGCATTGAAATTGTTATTCTGGGCGTAAGCAGGGTTTAAGGAAATGACCTTATAGCCTTTGTCTTTTCGTGCTTGATGCACGAGGGGGCCGATCTCTATGGAAGGGTCAAAACAAATGAGCGGCCCGTCCCACTCTAAGGCGGTCGGCACGGCAAAGCCCGTTGTCTTGAAACCACCAGAGCCGACAAAGATTAGGCCGTGGCCTGATGCTTCCGCCGCGTTAGATCGCAGCAATGGTTTTTTGCCCCCTTGCCCCCATGTGTGTTTTTTTGCTGAATTGAACCTAATGCCAATAAGGTCTTTGTCCTTGGAGGGGCTATAAGCTTCCCCGAGACAAATACCGCCCTCATTAAACTGTAAACGTGCTTGCCGTAGTGTCATGAATTTAGCATTGCCGAGTTCACCGCGAGGGCTTCTTTTTGCTTTGCGTGAATCTGGAACTGGCGCGGCTAGAGCGATTAGGAAGAGTGTGGAGATTGTTGCAATAGTCAGAAATTGGAAGAGTAAAATACGGTTGAACTTTGGGAAGTTTGAATTATCAAAAATTGGTGTGGCATTCCAATCAAGGGCACCGATCTGAACGAGGTGGTTATGTACAGGGATGGTCATTGCAGCTATGGCAATAAGCCAAACAAGTTGACGGGTCTTGTGCGGAATTATGGTAATACGGCGATGGATGATTTCGACAATTAGGGCAAGAATGGCAGGGGCTGAATAATGGGCTGTGAACCAGAGTGTTTGACCGAGTTGTGGGGGCGGCATTTCATGTAAAAATGAGCGGTAAATAAATAAGCCAAATAACACCGAAAGAGGGCCTAAAATTAGCGGCCAAAATTTAATGAGCCGGTGGTTAGATAACTGCTCAATCATAGGTCAATTTCCAGCACATTTTGAGAGCCTGCAATGTGCTGGATTTCTTCTATTTCATTCCTTAATATCGTGCCTTCCCATTGCTTGGAAATTCGGTTCCATCTAAGTTTTTTTGCGTGGAGTTTTTTAGTAATTTCCTCAAGGGGCTTATCTGAGAATTTGACAATGACGCCTACTTTTTCTGGTTTGATTGATACTTTGATTCCCAGGTCGTGCCATTGCCCAAGGATAGATTTATTTTCAGAGAGCGCTTTTTTTTGAGCGAAGGGTAAGCCGATAATGACATCATCGTCTAGAGTGTCTAAGCCCGCTTTTACGACCATGCCGCCGAGCTTATATTTAAGAGCATTTTCAGCTTTGCGTTTTTTGTTATTTAAGATGCGCTGCTGCTTTTTAGAGGCGGCTATTCTTTTGTTTAAATCGTCTAGTTCGCTCATTTTTTAGCCTTGATAAAATCTTGGTTTCTTACGTTGTTTCTTCCTTAGAAAATAATACTAACAGTAGAGTTAATGGTCTTGATCTGTCAAGGACGTTACCGGGTTTTGGGTGACTTGTCAGTCTATTCAAATTAAGGGCAAGAGCCACAATTTGTTCCTTATAAAATCTAAATAGGACGTTGCGTAGCAACATATTTTTAAGAGGATTGCCGAACGGCAATATTCGGTCCTGCGCCGAGGCCGATAGGCCGAGGCAAAGGAAAAGCCTCCGCAGGAAAAATAACATATGCAATATACAAACTAAAGTTTGTGCTTCTCAGTTTTGTTTTTTTTCTGTAACGTGCAGAACTATGGCTATTCAATTTGCACGTATGAGAATACTTACTCGCACCAAGGGGCATTGCGCCGTAAGAAGCGCGACCTATAATGCGCGCTCGACGGCCCGATCCGAACTCACTGGTGAGAAATATTCATTTACTGACCGCCATGACCTTGAACATCATGAGATTCTTTTGCCAGAGGGTGCTCAGCAAGAAATGAAAGACTTTGAGGTCTTTTGGAATAAGGCCCAGCTCGCCGAGAAAAGGATGAACTCGCAAGAGGCAAAAGAACTGCTTTTTAGCCCTGCCTTCTAATCCTGAAATCACCGATAAGATGCGTCTCGATATGACACGGGGATTTGTTCAGGATAATTTTGTCTCTCACGGTGTAGGCGCGCAACTTGATATTCACAGCCCCCATGACGACAATGATAATTACCATGCTCATGTGTTGGTCACCACCCGCCGAATTAATGCCGGTGGTATGGGGGAGAAAGCCCGAGACATGAACGGTCTTTTTGCCAAGGGTTATGTGATGGATGGTGAGAAATGGGGCGAGGTTTGGAAAGATTATCAAAATGATTATTTCATTAGACAAGGCCTTGATGTTCGCGTTGATGAAATCAGCCTTATCCCTGCTGAGCATATAGGGCCGCAGCGCCTCAGAACCGAAGCCGATGTGTTAGCCATAAACCGCAACCAGGAGCGGGCAGAATTGGCCTCTGAATTAATGGCAAACCCAGATATGATTTTGGAGCAGTTAACAGCCCAAAAATCCAGCTTCACAGTGGACGAATTAAACCGCTATATCGACCGCCATCAATTTGATGAAAAATCAGCAACTGACATATTTAAGTCGGTCATCTATTCCCCTGAAATTCTCTATACCATCGACAAGAACGGTGAGCTTGATGAGCGATTTACCACCCGATCTGTAAGGGCCGAAGAGGCCGAGGCGATGAAATTATCACGGGCTTTGCTTGCTGAAAAGGACGCGCCCCTTGCCCCTGCTAAAATGGAACGGGTGGCGCGAAGTTATGGACTGTCGGATGAGCAAACGGCGGCGATGGAAGCGGGGCTTTCTGGCAAGCGATTATCTGTTATTCGCGGCAAGGCAGGAACGGGTAAAAGTTACATGCTTGGTGCTATGAGGGATGGGCTGAGGCAAGGGGGTCATGATGTCATAGGGCTTGCCCCGACCAACATGGTCGCATCAGCATTACGCGAAGATGGTTTTGATCAAGCTTTCACGGTTCATTCGTTTTTGTTTCAAAATGAGCATGATAGAATTAACCTCAAAGAAGGTGCGCGCTTAATCGTTGATGAAGCCGCCATGCTCGATAGTCGCACCATGAAAGGCCTCTTAGAGGCAGCTTATAAACACCGTGCCGCCGTGGTGCTTGTCGGCGATGATGGTCAGCTATCAGCAATTGAGCGCGGGGGGTTATTTACCGATATAGCCAAGCTTGCGGGAGCGTCAGAAATTACCAAAGTTAGACGACAGTATAAAGAGTGGAGCAAAGCCGCAACAGAGGATCTTGCAAACGGTAATATTAAGGGGGCCATAAAGGCGTATGGCAGCCGTGGGTTTATCATTAAAAATGATGATGCAGAAACCAGCAAGAAAGCCCTCATTGAAAAGTGGAAATCCAGTGTTGATAAGGACACTAACGCCAACCTTATGACGAGTCATTTTGTCTTTGCTTATCGCAACAAAGACGTGGACGTATTTAATATGGCCATGCGTGAGCATCTTCAGACCCGAGGTGTTGTCTCACGGGATAATCACGCCTTTAACACAAAACATGGCCGCTTTGATTTTTCTAAAGGCGACCAGCTTATTATGACCGATACAGACAAACGAACAGGTTTGATTAATGGTCAAGGTGGTAAGATTGTTGATATTGAGGGCGGTTTCATTACGTTGGAAATAAATAACGAGCTACGCACATTGGATAGTAATGAGTTTACAGGCTTTAGGCACGGTTATGCTGGTACGATCTATAAGGGCCAAGGGCGCACCGTAGATCATGCTTATATATATCATACTAGGCATTGGGGCCAAGCCAACGGCTATGTGGCTCTATCGCGTCATAAGGTGGATGCCCATCTATTCGTTGCTGGAGAATACCGCGATAGTGATAAGCTGGCAAAGAGCCTTAAGCGTGACGATCGCAAGGTATCAAGTCTTGGCCTTGAGCTTGCAGATAAGCAAAGTCTTGACACAAGTTTGGGCCGTGAGTTTGAAGATGCTCAGCGTCACGCCTCCAAGGGTTTTGATCCTAAGGGTTTGAATGATAGTTTTGAGGATGTCCTTGATGATATGAAGCAGTACCGCCGTGTTGATCCGCGTGGCTTTACCCTTGCTGATTACCGCGCGAGCGTCATAGCAGCAGAGATAAATAATAATGTCATCGCAACCAAGATTGCGAGCAATCGCGGTCTTGCTCGGCAGATAGCACAGCAAACTATATCGGCAAGGAGTACCATTCGTAGCTTCACTTCGTCGGGGCGTTTTCTGATGAAAGCCGCAAAGGTGCTTGGTAGGGGGATGTGATACGTACCTTCGGATTTGAAAAGGCTGTCCCTATGTCAAATCGATGGGGTCAGAGCCATTGCTGTCCCACTTATTTTGAGTTTTCATAATAGTCTCCATTGTAAGGCTGGTCTATCAGGTTTTTTTGGTGGTTTTAGGAGTTTCATTAGGTCCCTTCTGGCGAATAGATTGACATGGATGAG
>Ga0316204_10012615_pt1 | contig 10265 bp, 11 predicted proteins | sample 6monrhotite_MG_2_FD_205661 | JGI IMG/M metagenome (GOLD analysis project Ga0316204, IMG submission 205661) | Microbial mat bacterial communities from mineral coupon in-situ incubated in ocean water Damariscotta River, Maine, United States -... | ecosystem: Environmental > Aquatic > Marine >... | reverse complement strand
ATGCTTCCCCATTTATCTTTCTCAATACTGGTAGGCCATCATCATCCACCTCATTAAAAATATTTTTCAACTCTGCTCTTAATACTTCTCTGAAGTAGGGAGCTATTCCTTTTTTGTGGTCTACCTTAGAGTAATTTAACTCCATAGGCAACACCTTTAAACTGTCAAACTCTTCTAAACTCAACTTTCCATTTCTCTTCATCTGAAAAAGAACTACATTCCTTCTCTTTAAAGTGATTTCTGCTCTTTTTAAGGGGTTGAAAAGTGATGGGTTTTTTAGCATCCCTACCAATGTTGCTGACTCTTCTATAGATAGCTCCTCTGGCGACTTACCGAAATAAACTTGTGCTCCTGACTTAATTCCTACAGCATTATTGATAAAATCAAAGCGATTAAAATACATTGCTATGATTTCCTCTTTGGTATATCGCCTTTCCAATTGAGCTGCAATAATCCATTCTTGTAATTTTTGTTTTATTCTATCCCAGGTAGACTTTGGAGAATCTGAGAAGAGCATTTTTGCCAATTGTTGTGTTACAGTACTCGCCCCCCCACTTTGTCCAGCATTTAAAATTGCTCTTGCTAGCCCTCTAATGTCAATTCCCGAATGCTCATAATATCGCTCATCTTCCGTTGATATTAATGCATTAACAATATTTGGAGAAAGGTCTTCATATGAAATATTTACTCTGTTTTGATAAAAATATTTTCCCAGTATTTTGCCATCTGAAGTATATACCTCAGTCGCTAAATTGCTTTTAGGGTTCTCTAACTGCTCAAATGAAGGAAGTGCATCAAAGCCTGCCCATGAATTCCCGGCAGCATATAACAATAAGGCAAAAAGTAAAATTGGAGCAAAGAAAATGGTCCAAAACAATAATACAAGGCGAGTGTAATTTTTCTTTTCTGTAGCCAATTTTTATTTGTTTACTCTTTTTATACTTATCCCAATATCAGTAACATTTGTTAGTGACTTCGTTCTCATAGCCTGTTCTATTCCTATAGAGTATGTTCCTCTTTGAGGAAATAGTACTCCTTCTTTAAATTTAAACTGGTAATCATAAATATCCCCAATTCCTTTTCCCATCCATTTTCCTCTGCTATCTGCTAAAAGCATCTGAGCTGTATCATTTGCTTGTTTGCCATCCGGTCTAATCGAATGAGTAAATAAATAAAGGTTCCTATAAGGATAGTCCCCTGCATGTCTAAAATTTAAATATAGCTCATAATTTGCTGTAGAATCTTCAATATCAAATTCAAACCTTGCTATCTCCTCTCGCTCCCAAATAGAGTCATTAATCTTCAGGTTTTCTTCATACACCCTGTTGTTATCACATGCAATAAAGCATTGAATAATAAAGATTCCTGCAATTATTTTTTTTACTCCCGAACTCAACTATTCTTTTTTTGATTTTGAGGCCTATTTCCTGTTTTTTTGCGATTATTTCTCCGTTTATTCCTTTTCTTATGCTTGTTATCGAAACGTGTTAAGTCATCTTGACCAACAACATTCGCATAATCTGGCCTTGCTTCTATTTGGGCAACAGCGTATTCTTTTAATTCTTCTGCCTTTTCTCCTGTTTTATTGATCTCAATCACCTCTTTAACTCTGTCTAGAGTTAACTCTATAAACTCGTAAGGTGTTTCTTGATATGAATACCACATTAAATTTGCGAAAATGTCCATCTTCTGAAAGAAGGCTGTTCCTTTCTTCGTTTTTAGTTTCTTCTTTGTATCCGGAAACACCTTTAATTCATCCAAATAAACGTCTAACTCATAATTCAGACAACATTTTAATTTCCCGCATTGTCCTGCCAACTTTGTTGGGTTTAAAGAGAGTTGCTGATATCGTGCTGCAGATGTAGAAACAGAACGAAAATCTGTCAGCCATGTTGAGCAACACAATTCTCTCCCACAGGAACCTATTCCACCTAAACGACCTGCTTCTTGCCTCATTCCAATTTGTTTCATCTCAATCCGGGTTTTAAAAGCATCAGCCATCTTTCTAATTAACTCACGAAAGTCTACTCTCTCTTCCGCTGTATAATAAAAGATTGCTTTACTTAAGTCCCCCTGATATTCAACATCAGAAATTTTCATTTTTAAGTCTAAATCATTCGCTATTTTCCTCGCTTTTAGCATGGCTTCTGCTTCTTTTGCTCTACCGTCTTGCCATTTTTCAATATCTTTTTGAGTTGCTTTTCGAAGTACTTTGCTCAGATCCTTAGCTTTCAAAAACATGTCCTTTTTTTGCATTTGAATCCTAACAAGCTCCCCTGACAGGCAAACCACCCCAATATCATACCCTGTAGATGCTTCAATGGCAATTACATCGCCATCATATAAGCTTAGGTTTTCTTCGTTTTTATAAAATTCTTTTCGTCCGTTTTTAAATCGAACTTCAACACAATTAAAAGGAGTGATATTAGCTGGTAATGCCATGTTAGACAACCAATTAAAAACTGTTAGTTTATTACATCCTCCACTGCTACAGCTACCATTGCTTTTACAGCCAGCGGGGACTCCATCTCCATTATTTGTGCAAGTAGCACAGCCCATATTAAAATATATCTTAGCGGTGTCTAGGCACCGATCTCGTTAAACAAAAAGGCAAAAGCCCGAATTAACAAATGTACGTTTTTTGGCTATGAATTATTGTTGAAACAATTCCCGATACTCCTAATTAGTTGCTGGGTTTGACCCTCAACAAATTTGCAAACTTCATAGACATGTCCATGAATAAGATTTTTGCATATGCATTTCTAGAAATTTGTTGGTGTGCCTCCGATAATAACTCTGCTATTCCTATCACATTATTGCCATTTACAAATGGGGCAAATTTTTGCATAAACCCTTCTTTTGAGCCCTTAAATCGTTGCAATTTGGTACTCCCGTAATTCCTTACTGCGCCTTCTCTCATCACTTGCAAAGCATATTCTAAAAATCTCTTTTGCTTTTCACGTCCAAAACTTCTTGCTGATATTTCTTCAACCCAATTATACATCCTTTCAATATTAGCTTCATAACAGCCCCTCATCCATGTTTTAAACAGTTCAAAAAACAATTCTTCTTCTTCACCAAAGTCCAACCTGGATAATGCTTCAATAAAATCTCCTTCTGATAAAGCTGAAACACGCTCTGCTTTAACTTCTTCCGTGCCATTCTTATTTATAAGCTGAGTTCTTATTGCTGCTTGACTTATAGGCGGCACTCTAACCATCTGTGTTCTTGATGTTATCGTCTTTAACAATTGCTCTTCTTCTTCAGCAATTAAAAGAATAACTGTTTTATCTGTTGGCTCTTCAATCAACTTTAATAATTTATTGGAGGCTTGGATGTTTAGATTCTCTGCTTTAAAAAGAATCAGAAACTTATACTCTGCCTCAAAGGGCTTTAAACTTAGTTTCTTAATTATTTCCTGGCTCTCCTGAACATTGATAATACTTTGTTTTTGCTCAATGTCTATTTTTCGATGCCAATCGTCTATATTAAAATAAGGGGTTTCTCTATTTATTTCCCTCCACGCTTCAAGGAAGTTATTGCTAATTGCTTTGCTTTTTACTTCTTTATTGGTGTTTACTGGAAATGAAAAGTGTACATCTGGGTGAATTAACTTCCCCATTTTTAAACAAGAATTACATTGGCCGCAAGAGTCTTCTTCTTGTTTATCTGTGCAGTTAATATATTGCACATAAGCTAATGCCAGAGGAAGGCTGCCAAACCCATTCTTTCCTAAAAACAACTGTGCATGGCTTATTCTTCCATTTTTTACAGTGTTTAGTAGCTTCTTTTTTAATATATCTTGCCCTATTATCTCATTAAATTGCATGGGAGTAAAGTTAGTGGATGACAATTAAAAAATTATACAGTTATAGATCTTATTTCATCTATTATTAAATTGTATTAATACTTACTTTAGTGAATCAATATGGGATTCTTACACAGCATAGGCGAGTACTTTATTTTGATGGGAAGAACCTTTCAAAAACCTAGCAAAGCCTCTCTTTATAGAAAACAGATTGTTTATGAAATTGACTCTTTAGGAATAGGCTCTTTTGGAATAATTACTATTATTTCTGCTTTTATGGGTGCTGTAATCACCATACAAACTGCCTCAAATATTGATAGTGCTTTAATTCCAGAATATACTGTCGGTTTTACTGCGAGACAATCTATGATTCTAGAGTTTTCTACTACTATTATAGCTTTAATTTTAGCAGGGAAGGTTGGTTCTAATATCGCATCAGAAATTGGTACGATGAGAGTTTCTGAGCAAATCGACGCCCTAGAAATTATGGGAATTAATTCAGCATCATACCTTATCGTTCCTAAAATAATTGCAGCTGTCTTTATCAATCCCTTTTTAGTTATATGGAGTATGTTTATTGGGATTTTTGGTGGCTACGCTGTTGCATATTTCTCTGATGCTGTTTCTACCGAGGCTTATTTGTATGGAATTCAATATGATTTTAAAGAGTTTAGCATTTACTATGCGCTAATCAAAACTGTTTTCTTTGCCTTCATTATTACTTCTATCCCATCATATTATGGTTATTATGTTAAAGGTGGGGCTTTAGAAGTTGGGGCTGCTAGTACTAAAGGTGTTGTGACAAGTAGTATTGTGATTTTAATTGTGAATTATGTGTTAACTCAAATTTTACTGATATGATAGAGTTACAAAATATTTCAAAATCATTTAACGATAAAGCCATTCTCAACAACATAAATATTCAATATGAAAGAGGAAAAACCAATCTTATTATTGGTGCTAGCGGCTCAGGTAAATCCGTACTAACTAAATGCACTGTTGGCCTTATTGAGCCCGATAATGGTTCCGTATTATATGATGGTAAAGATTTCACAGCAATGAGTGTAGACCAAAGGAAAGAGGTTCGAAAAGAAATAGGAATGCTATTTCAGGGGGGCGCATTATTTGATTCATTAAGCGTTGAAGAAAATATCAAGTTCCCATTGAGAATGCATGCTAGTATGACTGAAAAGGAGATGCAAGACCGAGTTAATTTTTGTTTGAAACGTGTTGATATGGAAGGAATTAATGACCGATTCCCTGCAGAGATCAGTGGAGGCATGCAAAAAAGAGTAGGTATTGCTCGTGCAATTGCCCTCAACCCCAAGTATTTGTTTTGTGATGAGCCTAATTCTGGCTTAGACCCTGGAACAGCTATTTTGATCGATAATCTAATTCAAGAAATAACGGAAGAGTTTAACATTACTACGATTGTTGTTACTCATGATATGAACTCTGTAATGGAAATTGGGGAACACATTGTGTTCATTTATAAAGGATCTAAGCACTGGGAAGGAAACAAAAGGACAATCCTTTCTTCAAACAATGAAGAACTTTCAAATCTAGTATTTGCTTCGGATTTGATGAAGAAAATTAGAAAGAGTGTAACAACTATCTCTTAAATTTAGGCCATGCTTTCAAAAACCTCAATAATAACATCTTTATAAAGGTGCCCAAAGGTGGCTAAACACCACGCCTTTAGCATAAGCGATTCTTTAGGTTTCAACCACTTTTTTGCTTTAAATAATTCCTTTTTAAATAGCACTCTATCAAAGCTTACCCTAGTAAGCACTTTTTTGCTCATCTCGTACATAATGCAATTTTATTTAAGAATATGAATTCTTTGGATCCACAATTTACGAACTTCAATGTAATTAGAGTATAAAAACAGCTTTAGGTTTTTAACTAATGTTTGTTAAATAATTGTTCATTACTCTCCCCAGCGATAACTGTTATTTTTTAAATCCATCAAGTCAATCACTCTATTCGTCACAGTCTGAGCAACTTCTTCTATTGTTTTTGGTTGGCTATAATAGGAAGGAACTGCAGGACAAATTATTCCTCCAGCCTGACTTATTGTAGTCATATTATTTAAATGAATCAAATTAAGTGGGGTTTCTCTTGCAACTAGAATCAATTTTCTCCTTTCTTTTAAAATAACATCTGCAGCCCTTGTTGTTAAATCATTGGATACTCCAGCTGCTATTCTTCCTAACGTTCCCATAGAACAAGGTATAATTACCATTTGGTTATATTTTGCTGACCCTGATGCAAATGGTGCATTAAAATTCATTTTGTCATAATACTCAAAAGGGTAATCTTCGTATTTCTTGTCACCTAACTCATGCTCCCAAACAAGTTTAGCATTCGATGACATTACTATCCCTACCTTTTCTACTTGGTCTTTCAATTCTAGTAATCTATCCAATAAAAGCTTAGCATAAATTGATCCGGATGCTCCTGTTATAGCTATAATAATTTTATTTCTCATCCCCTTTTCCAATAAATTCATAACGCATAGAAAAACTCAAATAGTGATGCAATAGTCCTGAGTCAAAGCGAAAACTTGCTCCACTATCAAACTCTCGAACTGGCAATATAGAGGTTGAAAACCTCCAATTCATAATTATTGTTTCAGTAAAATAAAAATCTAAGCCCAATAAAAATCCCACATCGCTCCCTTTAAGTTGATTTAGTTGTTCAGGTATTTCGAATCGTCCATTCTCATCCTCTAAATAGTCACTAACTAATTGGGCATAATAAAGCCCAGCTTCATAGTTAAATCTTTTCTTTTGATACCTTAACATCATTGGTACTTCAACATAATTCATTCTCAAAAGGAAAAAATCTGTATCCCCCTCATCTGTTTTGGGGTTCCTCCTACTACCTTTTTCGCTGTAATTGATTTCAAACTGGAAATTCAGTTTTTCAGAAATATTGAAATTTGAGTATAACCCTACTAGAATTCCTGCTTTTTTAAATCCTATATAACCATCTCCGCTAACTTGTGATGCGTTAACTCCTGCTAATGCCCCTATATTAATGTTTTGAGCACTAACTGACTTACATACAAACAGCACGATAGTTATTGTGAAAAATGATTTCATCTTATGTTAATAAAACCATTGGATCAGCACTTAAGTTCATTTACTTGATGTGAGCAGTATTTGCCTGAATAACTTCATAAGACGAGGGGTCACTATTAAAAATAAAGGCCACTACTTCTATGTTTTCTTCATTGCCTGCTACAAGGGCTTCAGTAAACGGGAATATATATTGAATCGTCTCTTTTTCACCGCTTACTGCTGCTTTTAGCGATTTTCCAAAAGTATCATTTACAACTTTTCTCAGAACGTGCCTATGATCGTAATCTGGAATGTCCAACCTAGGGTCTGTATCATCTTTTTGCCAATCTATGATATGATCCTCCATTACGAAAACTTGTAAATTATATTGATCCGGCAATGTTTGCAACCACTCAATTTCAATATTTGCTCGAATTACACTTCCTGCTGTATCATAATAATTTGTAAGCTTCAAGCTTGCTGCAGGAGCTTCGTTTTTAATAGAGTTGATGTCTTCTGACCATTGTGCCACGCTTCTCACTGCTCCTCCTAATCTTGCTACCATGCCTCTTGGATAAGCGTTCCCGGGATTAAATAAAGTTGAATAATCTTCTCCATGATCTCCTTCAACTCTAAAGTCCGTAAAATATTTGCTTCCTCCTGGATCATTTCTTGCAAATGATCCGGCATGAATAGCTATTGGTATCAATGTGTCTTTAAGCTTGCCATCTAACCTTATAATTTCTCTCGTACCAAGCGGACAGTTTTGACATGTATGTCCAGTAAACTCTTCTAATATTATGAACTTTTGAGCCGAATTATCTGGGCTTGTATGCTCAATCCAGTTTGTTGTATCAATAAACTGTGCTAAAGCCGCTGAATCTGATAACCCTAAGCTAGGATCAGAAATAAACTGCACATTTCCGATATTAGATACTTGCCCTAGGTTTGCCGGAATTGGATCGTCTATTTCATCACAAGATGATAGAAATGCAAAAACAGTTGGAACTAAAATATAAATTAATTTTTTCATCTTTCTTTTATTTAAAAACTGCTTGTTACTGACAAGAACACTCCGCTAGAAGCTGGTACTACACGACAAACCCCTCCTACACAAAATATTCCTGCCCTTTGTCTTCCATAGCTAAGTGAAATACGGTTTCCTTTATTGTTATATCCAAATGATGCGTTATAATAATGAACTTGTCGATCTGAATCAGGGTTCCCATAATTGTATTGGTCTAAAAATGCAACAAACCAATGAGGTGAGTAAGAGTACTCCAATAATAAAGTTGCCCAATCACCATTATCTTGCTCTGTTATTAGGGCTTGTACCTCTGTACGAAGCGAATGCCTTGTGCTAAACTTATAGGTTACATCAGCAATTCCAATATTTGCATATACCTTTGGTGCTCCTGGCTTCCCTTCTATTATGTCTTGATTATAAACTAAATTGGCATAGGTAAATCTTCCTTTAACTTTTTTAGAAAACTTTTTGGTAATCATAACATTAAAGTCCTTGAAATACACTTCTCCAATATTGAAGTAATCAGAAGTGTAGCCTTGCCTATTTGTACTCTCATCATTCAAAAGAGTTGTATCAATGTTGTTAGCTGTAGAATAATTCATTTGAATATCCATACCTCTTTTTCCTCCTAAAAAGGTCCCCTTTTTGAATTTATATATTAAATCTGCCTGAAATGCAATTTCCCCATTTAATTGTGTAGCATAGGGGTATAATGTTGCCAACAGGTTATAAGTGTGTTGTTTAGTCAATGCAGGCAAAAAATTAATCAATAGGTTTTGTTGGTCTTGGTTTCTTTCAGATCGAAAACTCATATTGTCATTTCGCTTAGCTGCCAAAACAATCCCTAGTCCTTTTTGAGAGTATGAGGTTTGTAAAAAAAGAGCCTCCCCTGATTTATAAATAAAGCCATTATCTACTGAAGGGTCATTGTATTTATAGGCATATTCAGCATTGACATTTATTTTCCCTCGACTAAGATTAACCCTCCCTGCAAAAGAAGCAACATTCTCTGGAAGTACTAATTGATCATTTTGATCCGCTTCATATTTACTAACAGCACTACCTCCTAGAATAATTCTAGTTTTGCTTTCTTTTAATGATTTAACCGTTTCGTTTAAATAAACTTCCGCATCAAAACCTCTTAATATTCCCTCTCCATAATCAAAAAACAACCGTTGTTTTCCTGTAATACCTGTCAATGTAATTCCATCAAACAACTTATATTTTATCCGGACCCCATCCATGGCATTATCATAACCTAAGCCTCTTTCTTCATAAGTCCTGAATATTAATCCATTTCCAAACTGTTCGTAAAAATTTCCTACTGTAACAGACAGTTTTCCTTCAGTAAAAGAAGCATATCGATATACTAAACCACTACCTTTGTACCCTGGAGGAAATCCTAATAAAGCATTTAAATAACTTTCATATCTAAAGCCCGCAGAAAAGCTTCCATTCGTATAAATTAAATTCAAAAATCCGTTTGATAGAATTTTTTCTGGTACATCTTGAGCTCCAATAATAGAATCCTCTTCATAGTACTGCATATTTAGCTGAAAATTCCCTCTGATCTGTCCTTTGTTCATTACTTCATCAAAGCTTTGTGCTTGAATGAGAAATGGTATTGATAGAAAAAACAGCGCAAAACTGCTTTTGTATAATAGCTTCATATTTGTATTTGTGCGGTTATAATTTAGTCCTGCAATATAAGTTTAGCCCTATAAGTAAAAACGTCTGTTTTTTACCCTTTTATAGCTTTTACTTAATACTTTCCCCTGCGGAAAGTTTTTTTACCAGTTCAAATAATTCATACTCATCTCCTTCAGAATATGAGTTGTGTTGCCAAACAATTTGTCCATTTCCATCAACCAAAAAAGTATGCGGGACATTGTTTACTCCTAAAGCTCTTTTAAAGTCTCCATTGGGGTCTATGTATACATCATACTCCCACCCTTTTCCATTAACGTAAGGAGCAACTTTAGCCATATTTCTGGTGTCGTCTATTGATAGTGCAACTAGTTTAACACCTGTTTCTTCTTGCCAATCTTCGTACAGTTCTGCTATATTATTTAGCTCTCTTTTGCAGGGACTGCACCATGTTGCCCAAAAATTAATAATAATTGGTTTCCCATTATTCTTTAGATCTGATGTGTTAAAAGTTGTTCCATCAAGTTTTTGAACATCCACTGCTGGTATTCCATTGTTTTGATTTTGAGCATAGCCAATTGATCCAACAATTAATGCAATACAAATTAGGCTTGTTTTTCTAATATTCATAATGTCTTTAGTTATCTTTATTAATTAGGGCAAGCTAAATTACAAATTCGATACCACTTTTTATTCATAGGGTCAAATAGGTCTATTA
>Ga0316204_10012614_pt1 | contig 10265 bp, 11 predicted proteins | sample 6monrhotite_MG_2_FD_205661 | JGI IMG/M metagenome (GOLD analysis project Ga0316204, IMG submission 205661) | Microbial mat bacterial communities from mineral coupon in-situ incubated in ocean water Damariscotta River, Maine, United States -... | ecosystem: Environmental > Aquatic > Marine >... | reverse complement strand
GGCAATTACCTACATCGATATTCTGTAGAAAACGCCTGATATACACGCCAAACACTGCCATTGAGGTCTGCATATGTGGAAAAAGATAAAAAAATCACTCTTCGACGCCGAAGAAAATACCTCTCCGTCTGAACCCGCCGACGAAGGCCCGCACTACCGCAGTGACCGCTTCTTTTATCAATCATCACTCGTCAATAAAAATGGCAAAGGAAAACAGGATGGCTGGTATTTCCTGGTCAGAGGCGGTGATTCTCACGGCCCATTTAAAACCCGAGGAATCGCACAGGCAGCACTCGATGAAATCATCGAAGAGTTCAAAAAGGCAGGCGTCACGGGCAGAGAATGAAGATAAAAAAGAGATAATTGGTGCCGGAGAGGTGAATCGAACACCCGACCTACTGATTACGAATCAGTTGCTCTACCAACTGAGCTACCCCGGCCATGCCTAAAAAATGAGTCATTAAGGCAAGCCGGGCAGTATAAAAGATGGCGCTCAGCTAAACAACCAATTCTTCCACAATCAAAAAATTACCACTTATCTTTCAACTAGATAGCTAGACGGTTCAAAATCAGAGGTGCGTTCCAGCACCAGATCCCCCAATAATTTTGCAGAGGCGTACCCCAGCACCACACCATTACGAAAGTGCCCGGTATTCACATAAAGCCCAGCAATCTCGGGATGCTCACTAATATAAGGCACACCATCGGTGCTGCCCGGACGCAAGCCCGCCCAGTGCCGCACGACCTCGACTTCAGCTAACGCGGGCACCAGCTGCTCGGCAATTTGGCGTAACGCAGCCGCAGCCGCCGTGGTCGTCGATTTATCAAAGCCCACATACTCAACCGTGCTACCAACCAACACGTGGCCATCTCGGCGCGGGATCACATAATGCCCACCAGCCATCACGATCGTCTTCAGTAAACCTGGCTCGCCTTTATATAGCAGCATCTGGCCACGCACCGGCTCGATCTCGATGGCAGCACCGAGATCATCCAGCAGTGTTCGGCTCCACGCGCCACTCGCCACTACTACTTTTTCGGCATGCCGAACACCCTGCGAGGTATCGACCGCAACCACGCGCCCCGCTTCCTGCCGGAAGCCCAGCACTTCAGTCTGTTCCTCAAAGGTCACCCCGCGCTGCTCAAGCACCTTGCGCAGCGCACTTAATAGACGTGGATTGCGAATCTGCGCGACCTCGGGCATCCATAATGCACTGCCCTGATAGGCTGGCAATGCAGCATCACAATGCGATATTTCATCATTAACCAGCACCTCCAGCTTGACTGATCGCCGCTCAGCCCAGGCCAGCGCCTTCGTCTGATCAGCCACATCCAACATCAACAGGCCACTCTGTTGCCATTCTGGGTCGATGCCACTCTGCTCATGTAGCGCCTCGGCCAAGCCTTGATAACGCGCCTGACCCCAACGCGCCAAATCACTCACCGCATCCGGGTAACGCCAGGGATAGAGTGGCGAGAGAATACCGCCACCGGCCCATGAAGACTCTTGCCCCGTTTGCCCACGCTCCAGCAACGTCACCCGCATCCCAGCCTGCACCAGCTCGTAAGCACTCAGCATCCCGATTAATCCACCACCGACGATTAAACAGTCAGCTCCCGCTCTACCTACCATCACATTCCCATCTCATTGCCACACAACGCCTCAAACCCACTAACAAAAGAAACTCACCAAGACGCCGATGAATACTTCAGCAACCAATATAAACCCGGGGATTTTAACCCAAATGACCGTTTATCGGACAAATATAACAGCTCGTCGCCTTTCGCGTGACCGGAAAAATCATGAATGCTAAAACATATCCCATGAACAAGAAACAGACAGGTTTTACGTTAATCGAGCTAATGGTCACATTAGCTATCGCAGCCATTTTGATAGCAGTGGCCGCACCTAACTTTTCTACTATGACTCAGAATAATCGTATTAGCTCTCAAACCAATCTAATCATTGCCGCATTCACCTTCGCTCGTAGCGAAGCAGTCAAACGATCAGCCACAATAAATGTGACAGCCACCAACGCAATTGCCAGCGATGAATGGGGCGCTGGCTGGACAGTGTCCGTCGATGGAGGCGCAGACCTGAAAATATTCCCAGCCCTCGAGGGCAGTAGCACACTCGATAGCACCGGTAATATCAGCGCCTTTCAATACCTACCCATCGGGCGCGCCAGTGTAACGGATACTTTTGATCTCTGTGATGGCAGAACTGATGAAGTTGGTCGCCAGCTGACTATATTGCCCACCGGCCGAATAGCCCTGACAAATTCTAATTTGAATTGTAGCTAGGTGAAACATATGAAAATGACAAACTATCGAGCGCTACCCAAGTCCCGTGGATTTACGATGGTAGAAATCCTGGTCACAATAATTATTCTATCAATTGGCCTGCTAGGCGTTGCGGCCCTTCAAGTCACTGGCATGCGTAGCGTCAATAGTGCATCTCATCGTACTCATGCCACAATTTTAGTCGACGATATTGCAGAGCGTATGCGCGCCAACCCCACTGCTGTCGACAGCAACCTGTACATGGGCGTAGATTCAGCAGCTATTGATTGCGCGGTAATACCAGGCACATATTGCGGAGAGTTTTATGACACAGCCACGAGCACCATCACTGCCGCAGCAACCTGCAATCCGACACAACTAGCTACTTTTGACATTTCAATCTGGTATTGCGGCGTGCAATCAAGTGGAGTTCTAACCGGCGGCGTGCAATCAGTACTACCGCAAGCAAGCGCGACCATTACCTGCGTTGACACTGATCCACCAAGTGGAGCCGATGGCGACGCCTGCACCAACAACTCACCTCACGTTATTTCATTAAGCTGGAGCGAGCTAAATCCGAACCGAACAAGCGCTACCGCCAGCACCACCCAAACCCTTGCCGTGACAATACAACCATGAGCGATTTTACCAAAATAAAATCACGCCACCTACAACAAGGCATATCTCTTGTTGAGTTAATGATCGCCGCAGTCATTAGCCTACTTCTGATGGCTGGTGTCGGACAAATCTTCATTAGCACCAAAGCCACTAACACCCTGCAAAATGGCCTCAGTCGCCTACAAGAGGATTCACGTCTCGCACTAGAAGTCCTCTCGAAGAATATTGGCCAGGCAGGTTTCACCTCTGATCTAAATGGAATCAATGCCTTCAATAGCGTCAACATCCAGGAAAACCAGTCAGAAAATGCCGCTCTTGGTTTCACGACAGCTAACGGCACCGCAAGCGATGTAATTGAAATCAATTATGTATCCGCGACAGATTGCCTCGGCAATGCTACCGGGGGCACAGCCACAGATCGCTACTATATTAATGGCAATAGATTGATGTGCCTTGGAAATGGTAACGCCGTTCCTGGCACTCTGGGCCTGGGGATAGAAAACATGCAACTCCTCTATGGCGAAGATACAGACGGTGACGATATCGCCAATATCTTTATCAATTCTGATGCTGTTACTACCTGGGATAATGTCAAAAGCGTAAGCGTTTCCTTGCTAGTTGGTACAACTGAAGTGATGACCACGACAGACAACCAGACCCACATTATGCTTAGCACGTCACCAATCGCCCCGATAAATGACAACGCGATGCGACGCGTATTTAACAGAACTATCCTGTTACGTAATTAATGGAATAGACATGAAAAGAGATATACACCTACCTAAACAGCAAACAGGCGCAGCATTAATAGTCAGTCTAATGCTGCTATTAATCATGACACTTATCGGTGTTTCATCCATTAAAACTACCAATCTTGAAGAACGCATGGCACACAATTATCAGAACTCCACTATTGTCTTTCAAGCAAGTGAATCTGCAATCAACAGAATTATCCAGGCTGGAAATCCAGGCGGAAGCGGATCAGATGACAACCCATTTTACGTAGAAGCCAATGACCCACTGATTGCGGCCATCAACACAGGAATCGGCATTAACACAACCACGGTTACATATGACATGGACCCAGACAACCACCTAAACAACGCTACTTTATCGAGTACTTCCGCCCTGACCTACAACGGAGGAGGCATATGCCCAGGCATGTCGATGAGCATTACCTGCCACTACTTTGAGATCGTAGCAACAACAACCATTGCAGAAACAAACAACAGTAGAAGACATACACAAGGTATTTATCGTGCAGCCCCTGCGCCCTAGCGGCGAAGCATAGTCGCCAATTTGAGGATGATCATTATGTCAAAAAAACTCTTTACCGCAATCATATTGATGGGAAGCCTTTTTACCGCCTTGCCTGTCTCTGCAGTTGACAGAGTCTTCATCAAGCCAATGGGCACCTTCCTCCCAACGACAACGGATGCTGCAGAGGCCGATAAAATCCATCTTTTTACCGATAAAGATGGGCGTATCGAGCGAATTTATGTCGAAGGCTGCATAAGATGCCCGCTGAGATTAACCACCGACGACAATACCCGCTTCACTTATAACGGAAAAATAATCGAACAAAACAAGGTCAAATCATATTCACTCAAACCCGGCACCGTTATCTATGATGTCGAAAGTAAACAAGCAATCAAGGTTAACTGGTGAACATCATGAATAATTTAAATAGCCATACTACTGTTATGCCAAGGCCACTACGGGTCATTACCTGCCTATTGGCCCTTACTCTACTCAATACCGCACCAGCCCTCGCTGACGACACCGAAGTCTATGTAGGTAATGCCACCCTGGCATCTGATGTACAGCCGAACCTGGTATTCATTGTTGATACCTCGGGCAGCATGAGCAATGATGTTGTCATGGACGTCGCCGTCGCCGGCTATGACCCCACTGTCACCTATCCTAGCGAAGGCTGTGATCTAGACAGAATTTACTGGAGAGAAGGCAGCGGCAGCACCGTCCCATCCTGTGATACAGAGCAATATTTCATGGCCAGCTCGAACACCTGCCAGGCATCTTATGATGCACTCAGCGCTAGTGGTTCCGGCTTTTATATCACCGGCCGAGCATCCCGCTACAGAATTCGCGCCACCAAATCGAATATCTGGAGAAGATTGAACACGAATAATCATACCCATCTAGTGGAATGTAACGATGACAGCGGCGTTCACGGCGAGAATGATGCCTCAACAAATCTCTATGCAGCGAACGAAAGCAATAACGGCCCATGGCGCGTCAATGACAGCTCCGAGATCAACTGGAACAACAACAATATTGCAAGATCATATACGTTTTACAGCGGCAACTACCTCAACTATCGTAATGGTGCTGGTGCTGGTGGCACTATCACCAAAACACGACTAGAGGTAGTACAAGACGTCTTTTCGGATCTGATGGATAGCATCTCCAGCATCAATCTCGCCGTGATGCGCTTTGATAGGTCTACCGGCTGGCCTGATGGTACCGACGGTGGCTATTTTATTATGCCAATGCAGCCCCTAAGCGATGCGAACCGTGACGCTTACAAAACAGCCGTTAATAACACGACCGCCTCAGGGGGAACACCACTCTCTGAAGCCCTATATGAATCTTATCTTTTCTATCAAGGTGCAACAGTCGACTACGGCGATTCATCAGAACCCGCAGTCAATGTCAGCACTGTTCTAGACCCAGACGACACCTCCCAATATATGAGCCCGGTAGAATATCAGTGCCAGAAAAACTTCACCATTCTACTTACCGACGGTGAACCCTGGAGTGATGGCGGCGCCGACTCAAAGATCGAAGCGTTAACTGGATTTTCTGCCACCACTGGCGCCGCTAGCTGTACCGATAACTGCCTGGATGAATTAGCAGAATATGCGTATAAACAGGACTGTAGTAATCTCGATGGCACACAGAATGTCATTACCTACACCATCGGTTTCGCTACTGATCAAGTATTATTAAGCAATACTGCAACCAAAGGTGGCGGCTCATATTACACCGCTAACAACACCACAGAATTAGAGGATGCATTTACCAACATCATCGCCGAAATAGCAGCGACTAATACCACCTTTATCGCACCTGCAGTCTCGGTCAACGCCTTTAATCGCTTTAATCATCGAGATGAACTCTATTACGCCCTGTTCCGCCCAAGTACCTCGCCAAGCTGGCAAGGTAATATCAAACGATTCCAGCTAGCGGGTGATCCACCGATTATTGTTGATGTGAATGGCACCAGCGCGATAGACCCCAATACTGGATTTTTCAGAACCACTGCCGCCAGCTTCTGGACACCAGAAGCCGATAGCCCAGATGGTGATGACGTTGAAAAAGGGGGGGCTGCCAGCAAGCTTACCCTGCCACGTACCATCTATACATATACTGGTGCCACAGCGCCCAACAATGCATCACTTTCAAACACAACTAATGCACTACACGAAGATAACACTGCCATCACCAAAACCATGCTGGGCAACGCAAGCATGACCGATGCATATCGCACCTCACTACTACAATGGACCCGAGGAGTCGATGTACATGATGACGATGCAGATCTTGACTACACCGACATACGACGCAGGATGGGCGACCCGCTGCACGCCGAGCCAGTGCTAGTCACCTACGGCGGCACCGATGCCACTCCTGACATCACCCTGTACGCAGGCACTAATGATGGCCAGCTTAATGCCATTAACACCACTAGTGGTGCAGAGGTGTTTACTTTTATTCCTCAGGAGCTACTTGGCAACCTGCCCACCCTATATGACGATGCCGGCGGGACAGATCACCCTTATGGCCTCGATGGCCCATTGACCACCTGGCTAAATGATATCAACGGCAATGGTGTTCTTTACGATGTTAGTAACGCCCTAAACACTGGCGAATATGTTTATCTGTATCAGGGCATGCGCCGAGGCGGTAAGAATTACTACGCACTTGATGTCACCAGCCGAACAAGCCCGACACTTAAATGGACAATAACAGGTGATAGTGGTGATTTCAGTGAATTGGGACAAACCTGGTCTGCTGCAACCCACGGCAAGATAAAAATCAATGGTGTCGATAAAGACGTGCTGTTCTTTGGTGGTGGCTATGATGAAGATCAAGATGACAATGCTACCGCGACAAATGATGACGAAGGACGCGCAATATACATTGTCGATGCCAGTACTGGCGCAAAGCTTTGGCAAGCAGGCCCCGCTGGAACAGGCAATGCCAGCGCAGCCGATCCAACATTAGTAATGAGCGGCATGACCAACAGTATTCCTGCAGACCTAAGCGTGTTGGATATGGATGGTGATGGTTATAAGGATCGCATCTATGCCGCCGATATGCGCGGCCAGATCTGGCGCTTCGATCTGGATATCGATAATAATACGAGTGCCAGTAATCTCGCGACTGGCGGCATTATTGCTCAACTGGGCGATAATACCGCTGCAGGCAATAGGCGTTTTTACTATGCCCCTGATGTATCCCTGTCTAAAGATAGGACGCACCTGAATATCGCCATCGGTTCCGGCTATAGGGCTCACCCGCTAGACACTGCCATTCATGATGCATTTTATGTCATCAAGGACATCAATGTTTATGAGCCAGCACTAGATGGTGACGGTATTCCCCTTTACAGCGCAATTACAATGAGCAATCTATTTGATGCAACCAGTAATATCATTCAAGAGGGAACAGCCGAGGAAAAAACTGCCGCATCTAGCTCACTTAACAACAACAGTGGGCTTTATATCTGGATGAATAATGAATCAGACAATAGCTTCGAAGGGGAGAAAGTGTTAGCAAAATCCCTGACGTTCTCTGAAGTAGTTATATTCACTACCTACAAACCCATAGCTAATGAGGCAACCCTCTGCTCTGCTAGCGTGGGTGGCGGCAGCGCTTTCGTAATTAATATTTCTGATGGCACTCCCGTGGATGACTATAACCTATCAGGTGGCAATCTCACTCGTGCAGATCGCCGGATCAACCTGGTGAAAAATGGTATACCACCTGCAGCAAGCATCATCTTTCACGAAAATGGCCCAGTGGTGCTGATCGGTACTGAAAAAGGTCCTGACCCTGATTTACTGCTTGAACCACAAAAAACCTACTGGCATGAACAATAATGCGTACTAATACGAAGGAGAAAAAGCTAATGGTACAACGAGCCAAAGGGTTTACCCTGATAGAGTTGATGATTGTGGTTGCAATTATTGGGATTATTGCGGCTTTCGCATACCCTATGTACATAGAACAGGTAAAACAAGCCCGTCAATCAGATGGACAAGGAGCTCTGGTATCTCTAGCTAATGCGATGGAACGATACTATACGCAGAATAATACCTTTGTCGGCGCAGCAGTGGGGGGAGCTGGCATTTTCCCAAACCAGGTGCCAGTAGAGGGTGGAGCTGCATATTACAATCTAAGCATTTTCGCCAGCACTGCGACTACCTATACCCTACGTGCCATTCCAACAGGTGCCCAGGTTGGCGAAGGCTGCATAGAACTGCTTTCTATCGGCACACAAAACCTCTATGGTGCCGATGACTGCTCTGGCACCCCTGGTACCTGGTAAAAGGACCAGCACAAACACCCTGCGCAAGAGTTTGCGCAGGGGCTTAGATTCTCTACCCCTACACCAGGTCGCGAGGCAGAGAAAAGACAATATTCTCCTCACGACCTTTAATATTTTCAATACGCGTAATGCCCGCCTTTTTGAGATAAACAATCACCTCATCGACCAGCACTTCAGGCACCGATGCGCCAGCTGTTACGCCAACTACCGATTTATCATCCAGCCAGATGGCATCAATCTCAGATGCGTTATCGATTAAATAAGCCGCCGCACCCTGCTTTTCAGCCATCTCGCGCAGACGATTGGAATTGGAACTATTACGCGAACCAACCACCAATATCACATCACACTGCTCAGCTAACGTCTTTACCGCATCCTGACGATTTTGAGTGGCATAACAGATATCATCACGCTTTGGCCCTTTAATATTGGGAAAGCGTTTTTGCAGCGCTTCGATCACCACGGTAGTGTCATCCATCGATAGTGTTGTCTGGGTGACAAAGGCGAGCTTATCTGGGTTTTTAACCACTAACGTCTCAACATCTTCTGGCGTCTCCACCAAGTATATACCACCATCTGGATTTTTATATTGCCCCAATGTTCCCTCGACTTCAGGGTGCCCGGCATGACCAATTAAAATGCATTCCTGACCATCACGCTCATATCGAACCACTTCGAGATGCACCTTGGTCACTAAAGGGCAGGTCGCATCAAAAACCCGCAACCCACGTTCACCCGCCTCTTCTCTTACCGCCTTTGAAACACCATGCGCACTGAAAATCAACGTCGAATTATCCGGCACCTCTGAAATCTCTTCGATAAAGACCGCACCTTTATCTCGCAGACCTTCGACCACAAATTTATTATGCACAACCTCATGCCGCACATAGATAGGCCGTCCAAACTGTTCAAGCACTCGCTCGACGATCTCAATCGCACGCTCAACACCCGCACAAAAACCACGCGGGTTCGCCAACAACACTTGCTCTGCTTTAATCTTACTCATATCTATTTCTTTTCTGTCTGTTGCGTATTGTCTTTATTAAACAGCGCATCAATTATCAACAGTACCGCGCCAATACAGATCGCCGAGTCTGCCACATTAAAAGCGGGCCAATGCCAGCCACCATAATAGACATCGATAAAGTCGACCACATAACCGTGCGCGATACGGTCCCACACATTACCAATCGCCCCACCCAACACCAGTGACAACGCCACGGCCAGGCGCAGCTCTTCCTGCTTAAGCCGCATGATCCAGATAAAAATAACGACACTCACCGCGATCGCCAACGCCACAAAAAACCAGCGCTGCCAACCACCCGCCTCGCTTAGAAAACTAAACGCCGCCCCGGTGTTATGCGCTAGCACCAAATTTAACGAAGGCATAATTGGAATCGATTGATACAGGTGCAAAGAATCCGTGACCATATATTTGGTCACTTGATCAAGAATAATCACCACCGCAGAAAGCCACAGCCACTTCAACATAGTCTCACCGACCCTTAGGCAAACTGACGTGATTCACCATCACCATCGACATTATCAACACAGCGCCCACATAACTCCGGGTGTTCACTATGAGAACCAACATCTTCACGACGATGCCAGCAGCGATCACACTTCGCATGCTCAGAGGCCTTAACCGCCAGCCATAATGAGGGCTGATCTTTTTGTGTCACATCGATAGCGTCATCCGTTTTTTCACTCAGCGCATGCACCCGCGCATAAGAGGTGATCAAAACAAAACGCAACTCATCATCTAACTTCGACAACAGTGTCAGCAATG